>OIXV01002694.1_pt1 | contig 13927 bp, 12 predicted proteins | sample 1587771 | NCBI WGS metagenome assembly OIXV01 (sample SAMEA3888893, study PRJEB22519) | human gut metagenome | biome: human gut; feature: human-associated habitat; material: faeces | place: Denmark | collected 2010
ATGAACAAGATTGAATCGTAGTTTATATAGTCGTTAAGGGGAAATTTTCTTCTTGACGGCTATTTTTGTTTATAAAAAGATAATAAGTATTGGATTGACAAGTATCCGAAATCGGACTAAGAAAGGAAGGCGTTATGAATAAAGTTTCACAGTTACAATTAGAGCGTATCAATAAACAACTTAAGGAGATTGCAGGATATTTGTAATGCATGGTCGTTATCCAAGCAAACAGTAAACTCGATTGTATAAAATATGGTTAGTGATATTGGCAAGGCACTTAATCCAATAACGGATAAGCTGACACAGGGGGTTACCCTAATATGTCTTTTGATAGATTTTCCAAGACTTGCAATTTTGCTGTTTGGACTTGTTGCAATCACGTTTGTGATTATGTGTATGTCGTTTGCTATGTACTATGTGCAAAAGAAAAAATATATGAAGGAAAATATAGAATACTAGGAGGTGTTTTGATGGAGCCAAGGACAAAACAAAATTTGATGGTAACTGTTATAGGAGTAAGTCTGTTTGTGGCATTGATGAATCTGGGAACGGTGCTGTCCTACCTGGGTAAAGTGGTCAGTATTGTAATGCCTGTGATTGTAGGTGGGATTTTGGCACTATTTATTCATGTACCTATGAAAGGAATTGAAAACAGACTGCTTAAATTATTTGAAAGAAAGAAAAAGTGTCCATCTGCCACTGCCATCAGAGTATTAAGCTTCATTTTAACCATGCTGGCTGTTGTCTTGGTGATTGTTTTGGTTGTTACATTGGTTGGTCCGGAAATTGTTCGCTCGTCAAAGAGCTTGTATGATCAGATAGAAGCAAGTATTCCGCAGTGGATTACATATATGAATAGTCATAATATCAATGCGGCATGGCTGGAGGAATTAACAGCAGATATCAATATGGAACAGACATTACAAAACTTTTCAACACAGATTGATTCTATGGTAACGAATGTTGTCGGTGCGTTATCATCTACTGTGCAGGGAGTGATAACAGCCGGTTTTGCATTTATTATAGCTATCTATCTTTCATTGGATGGCAAAAGAGTGAGAAGACATGCAACAAAGCTGATTACAGCATATTTGAAACCGACATGGTCTGCACGGATATTGCATGTTTGCAGAACATTTCGCAGAATCTTTGGTAATTTCCTGACCGGACAGTGTACGGAGGCAGTTATCCTTGGCATTCTTATGTGCATTACATTTTCGATTTTTAAGTTGCCATATGGAAGTCTGGTCGGTGTGCTGACTGCGGTATGTGCCATTATTCCCTATGTTGGGGCATTTATTTCCAGTGCAGTAAGTATTTTTCTTACTTTGCTGGTGGACCCGTCGTTAGTGATAAGATGTTTGATAGTTTATAGTGTGACACAATTTGTGGAGAACCAGTTTATTTATCCAAGAGTTGTAGGCGGTTCTGTAGGATTACCACCGTTGTACACGTTGATCGCAGCTATGATAGGCGGCAAATTATTTGGAATTATTGGTATTATTTTCTTCATTCCGTTGGCTGCTGTTGCCGTCGAACTTGTAAAAGCGGATGCGGCAAAGCGTCTACATTGTAATGAAAACATATTGCATAATAGAAGGTACTTATGAAGAAAGAAAATATAGATTTGCTTGTAACCTTAGGATGACTCTTACACCATTCAAATAAACCGTTCCTTGTTTGAAAATGCACCAGTGTCGAAACAATTTCTCCGGCAAGACTTGTAAATAAGAATTCCGTGCCTACACTGATTGGATACGGAATGAAAGACCACCTCGTGCCAAGAAACCTAAAGTACAAATTGGTTTCTGCATTAGAGGACAACGGTGTAGAGTATGACTATTTCGAGTTTCCAAATTGTAACCACGGAATGTACCGTGATCTTGATATGCTGGAACAGTTTTTGGAAGAAACTTTGGAATATTGCGATTACTATTTTTAATACAAATTGTTGAATATGCCGGTTTCTCGTTCATAACAGCATGAAAGACGGCATCTGCGTTAAGTAGGTGCTGTTCTGCTATCACAGGCTGAGAACGGGTATAAGCAATGACACCACGATAGAACTCGCACATACCATAATCAAGGTTATTCCTACCCATAACTTACGGTGGAGTTCAAGTCCGGAACAAGCGTGGACGTAAGAAGATAAAGAAATATTCCCTACAGTTAGCATCTTGCAGAAATGCAGGATGTTTTCTGTTACAAAAAGTTCATAGGCAGTTTATGTGGGTATATTGTAATTTTGAGAATTGCATGGTATAATAAGTTATCTGAAATGTGAAACAAGTTGCGGAGAGGTGGACGGTATGGTAAAAAACAATATTGAGTTAGATGTAAAAGTAAAGTGTATAGAGAACGGCACCACTCAAGCACTATAATGGTCTCATAAATTAAGACACTGAACACGACATTTCTTAATGAATCTGATATACTATAACCAACAAATGAAAGAAGGTACTTATTATGTCCAGATCAAGAAGAAATTTCAGTGCTGAATTTAAAACCAACCTCGTACTCCAGCTGCTTAAGGGAGAAAAAGAACTTAATGTCCTTGCTGTTGAAAACGATATTCAACCAAATCTCCTCCGCAATTGGAAGAAAGAATTCCTTACAAATGCGTCTCTTGCTTTTGATAACAAGCGAGAAGACAATCTCCGGGAAAAACTTGCCGAAGAACGCAAGGAAAAAGCCGAATACGCCAAAAAGGTCGGTCAACTTACTATGCAGGTTGACTGGCTCAAAAAAAAATCTGAAGAAGTTGTCGGACCTGACTACGAGAGTAAATTTAGTCCGAAACCTTTCGACGACTAAAGAATTGCCAGTTTCTACCGGTGCAAAGTTGCTTGGAATCAATCGTACCAGCGTATATTATGGCGGCATCCCCGTTTCAGAGGAAGAACTGGAATGCAAAGCTGTCATTGACCATCTGCATACGGATAATCCTACCTGGGGAGCCCGTCAGATGTCTGCTCAACTTAAACTGCGCGGATATCAGGTTGGTCGCCGTAAAGCGGGCAGATATATGCGTGAAATGGACATTACACCAATTTATCCAAAGATGAATCTGTCTAAGCGCATGAAGCAGGCAAAAGTCTGTCCGTATCTGCTTCGTAACGCAGTCATTGACCGTTCCAATCAGGCATGGTCGATTGACATTACATACATTCCAATGAAGCATGGATTTCTTTACCTGACAGCCATTATCGACTGGTACAGCCGTTGTATCGTTGGCTGGGATGTTGATGATACTCTGGATACCACTATGGTCATCAACGCCTGTAAAAAAGCATTTAAAGTAGCTAAGCCGTTAATCATCAACTCGGATCAGGGAAGCCAGTTTACCAGTGACAAATACATCGAATTTATTCGAGATAATGGAATTCGGCAAAGCATGGATGGCAAAAGTCGATGGGCAGATAATATCATGATTGAACGCTGGTTCCGCAGCTTCAAGTATGAGGAAGCATATCTCACGGAGTATGCTAATCTCAAGGAAGCAAGAGAAGCCATTGGAAGGTATATCTACACCTATAACTTTGAAAGATGCCATCAGTCCATTGGGAACAAACGCCCTGCCGAGGTATACTATCCGGTAATGCTTCTGGATGCAGCCAGAGCAGCCGCATAATATAAAAATCCGGGAAATGCCGCACCACATTTTCCATGTAACCCGTCAACATATCAGTTCATTATAAAAACATCAAATTTTTGTCTTGACAACTGAGCCATTATATACCCATGTCTGAAGGAAATCAAGTGGTATCACGCTAAAAAGAAAGTTAATCACATACATGATTCCCATCTCTTTAAGTCCGTACTGGTACGTTCCAGGTATCCAGAATAATGGCACATGCCACAAAGACCAGATACATCCAAAGATGATAGACTCCTTAAACCAGCTGTTGTATGCACCAACAGCATCCTCTCCATAACCTCTCCAACCTAACTCCTCTATGCAGGATGCCAACAAAATTGTAAGAAATGCAGACGTACCACCTATAGAAAATGAAAAGTCTTCTGTAAATGAAAACTGATTTATACTGCCGCCAAATAATACTGATGTACCGATTGAAGCCGTCACTATCACAGCAAATATCAGCACTGCAATTAATATATATTTAGGTTTTATTCTATAAAACCCAATCAGCTTCTTCTTAAAGTCATTAATGAGTGCTTTATTCTTAGACGTAAATACAGTTACTACGGCAACCACGGCAGGTGAAACCAAGCCAAGAAACATTCCAAGATAAAGCCCCGTCCCTTCATTAAGTAAAATTGCAAATAGCCACCAGAACCAAGTGCAGGCAAATGTAATCAAATAGAATCTGACCGGTCGATATATATACTTTTCCATGACTACACCTCAGCCTCTACAATCACAAGCTCACTCTTTATACCATTGAACTCAATGTAATTGTCTGCTTCGGCATCTGAAAAGTCATCAACCTTTTTGCCCTGTCTCTCATAATAAATATGCGTTGCTATTCCCTTTTTTGTGCTTCTAAATCTATAATCTGCAGGAAGTGTAAGTCTTGATGTTGCTGACAACTGATTAATCTCAAGCGCACCCTCATGTGATAAAACACTGATCTGCATATCAAGATTTGAATCTATCTCAATTTCACTTTTATTTCCCTGAAGGGTAACTTCGCTAATTTTGCCATTTACCTCAATATGTTCATTTTCTATATCAGTAATATTCAGTGTCCCTGCATTAACTGATAATTCGATTTTTCCAATATATTTTACTGGAATAAAAATAGTAATGACCAAACTCTCCTTTGCATCTGCTTCACTGGCTTCATTAAATCTGTTAAGATCAATATCGATTCGGTTTTTTATATCATCAATCTTTACTTTATAATCTGCCATAAGATTCTTATAGACATTTGAAAACATTGTGACTTCAATTTTTTCTCCATGATATGCCTTTAAATCTACAGCATATGCTCCACCAAGCTTGATATCAAAATTCTTCTTACCATCAATATCGTATTCAGTACGACTTTCATAGATGTAATCAGACTGCTTTTTCTCTGATTTCTCATTCGAAAGTAATTCATCTACTGATATCTGGAAGAAATCTGCTATTGCCATCAGATTTGCAATATCCGGTGTTCCTGTTCCATTTTCCCACTTTGTAATGGCTTGTCTTGATACACCGATTTTCTCAGCCATCTTCTCTTGTGAAAGTCCAGCCTGTTTTCTGTAATGTTTAATTTGTTCTTCTAAAGTCATTTTTCTACCTCCGTTTTCGGTTTGTTTTACTTCCTTCACAGATTAGTAAATTAACCTTTACCAAACAAGAAACATTAGCTGTCATTTCACTATTTTTCTGCTACTTTCCGTAGCAACGCCCTAAAATAAAGGTTTTTACAACGAAAACTAAATTTATCCAATCGCCAAATTCCGATTGCTCTAAGTTTTCTCAGTTACACCTTCTTGCCCTTCGGGCAAGAAGTATCCCTCGCTCAAAGAGCTCGGTCAATTGCGATTTATAACCAGCCAAATTTCATGTGGCCCGTTCATTTATTTCTTGAATTTATATTTTCCCTTTCCATGACCGGATACTGGTTCAATAATATCCGCCTGCACCAAATTGGAAAGAAGTTTCGAAGCGCCTGAACTTTTCAGCTCAAGAAGTTCCATAACTGCACTTCTTCCAAATACTCCATCAAAGCCAAACTTCTCAAAGAGTCTATGGATATGAACCGTCGTTTTTACTGTGAAATCGCTGCCTTTTGCGGAAAGCACGCTTTCAATATCCACTTTTGCGTCTTGAATGTCCACTTTCACACCTTGAATGTCCACTTTTTCTTTGTTCAGAAGTCCACTTATGTGAAGATTTCGATTTTGAAGTTCATTTTGTTCGTTCAAAAGCAGGTTTCTAAGAAATAGTTCCAGATATTCTGTTGTTTCGTGAATACCTTTTTGCAGGTTCGTATAGTTGGCACGGACAAGTGCATTTCTGAAATACCATGCATTTTCCGCAAAAATATCATTGGTTGCAGCAAACCCCAGTGTTCTCAAATATTTAATAAAAAATACTGCTGTTGTCCTCGTATTGCCTTCCCCGAAGATATGAATTTGCCATAACCTTGAAATAAATACTGCAAGATGATGGATAATCTCATCCATTGAAAGACTTTTATAGCTAAAATCTTTCTCCTGTGAAAAATCATATTCAAGCGTTGCTCTCAATTCAGAAGCGCTACCATACATAACGGTTGCCCCATCAAGGACCCATTCTTTCTTTGTGATGTTATAATCTCTAATCTTTCCAGCATGGTTGTAAATCCCCTGAAAGAGTTTGCGGTGGATAGCGATATACTCATTTGGCGAAAATGAGAACGCAGTTTCTGAAAGGATTTCTGCAATACGTAAAGAAACCTTATCCGCTTCTTCGGTACGCTCATCGTCTGATAAATGCACTGGTCTTTCTTCATAGTAACTGTCAATAAGGTTCTGCGCTTCTTTCATTGTTATTTTGCCTTCAATATTCTTAATGGCAGTATCAATCAGATATTTAGATGGTTTGAGTCCGTCCACCGCCTGAAGTCCGATTGCTATACTCCAAGCATAACCCTTATGCGCTTTATCCGGTTCAGATTCTCTTAAATATTCCTTAAATGGGTCTTTTTCCATATCCACTACCTCGTTTTCCATAGTTTCATATTTCCTTTGCATCTGTAATCAATTCGTCTGTCAACTTACGTTTTTCTTTAAAAATTTTTCTATCAAATCAATATAGTACTCTGACTGAACTATGAATAAACCGCTGCTTATAGTTTAGGTCAGAAGCCACTACTTCATAGAAGCCTCTGCCATATTTCTGATCCTCTTCAGATTCACCTTTTCAATAGACAATACATTCAATAATTTTGCAGCAAAATCTGCCACCGGTGAATACTTTTTATTATTAAACAATGATATTGAGGTGATTTCAGAAGACTGGTTACAGGAGATGCTGGGCTATTGTCAAAGACAGGAAGTAGGTATTGTAGGAGCAAAATTGTATTATCCGGATCATACGATTCAGCATGCGGGTGTTGTTCTGGGAATGGGTGGAATTGCAGGGCATATTTTGTGTCAGGCAAGTGGCGATGAACCAGGATATAATGGTCGTCTGGTTAATGTGCAGGATATGACTGCAGTGACAGCAGCATGTATGATGGTAAAGAAAAGTGTTTATGAAGAAGTGCAGGGGCTGGATGAATCGTTTAAGGTGGCATTTAATGATATCGATTTTTGTATGAAAGTCAGGGAAAAAGGCTATCTGGTAGTATTTACTCCATATGCAGAACTATATCATTACGAATCAAAATCAAGAGGATTGGAAGATACTCCTGAGAAACAGATGCGATTTGCAGGTGAAATTAAAAAATTCCAGGAGAAATGGGAAGCAGAACTGAAAAAAGGAGATCCGTACTATAATCCTAATTTGTCTTTGCAGGAAGGAGATTGTTCACTGCGAGTATAAAACCGCAGCTATATAGAGGGAAGAACTATGGCAAATACATTTTGTGTAGCAGAAAAAGACCGATTCCATCTCAAAGATAAAAACATTTATTATTTATATGGAACATGGCCAAAAGAAAGCAGAGCAGTAGCAACTTTAGATAAAACTGAAATTCCGGTACAGTTAAAACAGCAGGAACGGGTCAGTGCATTAGAACGCTTTCAGGATCTGGATCTGGTAGATTCTGTTCGGGTTGAGATAGAAGTGCATCTGCCGGAAAAACTGGAACAGTATAAGAAACTGTTTGTTTATTTTGAAAAGAATGGAAAAAGAGAGTTATGGTTTGCAACTCCTGTCGGGCAATTGATAAAAAGACAGGGCATGCCCCAGTATTTCATTGAAAGTTCCGAAGTGGACCGGAAACTCGGCATCTGCCGGGTGCGTGGCTGGGCAGCTTATACGAAACCGCTAAAAGTTTATCTGGAGAATTCCCGCGGAAACAGAATTCCATGTGAGATCCAGCACCTGAAACGTGTCGATGTACAGAACCAGTATCCGGAGGCAGAGGTAGGAGAAAAATGTGGGTTCTTTTTTGAACTGCACTACCAGCAGCTGAAAGAATTTTATATTGTTTTTGAGGCAGGTTCGATACGGGTGAGAAGACAGATTCACCTGCAGCCGGTACAGCTTGCCGCAGAAAAGATGAATGAATACTGCAAAAAGGGCAGCCGTTATCTGAAACTGCACGGTCCGGCAGCACTTGCCCAAAAAGTGGTCGGAAAAGTGAAAAATAAAAATAAAGCCGCTGTGATCTATCAGAAATGGCTTCCGAAACATCTGCCAAGTAAAGCAGAACTGGAACACCAGCGAAAAGAACATTTTTCCTGGGAACCGACCTTCAGTGTGGTTGTACCGCTTTATAAAACACCGGAAAAATATCTCCGTGCGCTGGTGGAATCTCTGCAGGCGCAGACTTATGGCAAATGGGAACTCTGCCTGTCTGACGGAAGCGGTGCGGATTCTCCGATTCGGGAACTGTTAAAACAGTTACAGAAGGAAGAGAGCAGAATCAAAGTCATCGATCATCAGGAAAAGTTACAGATATCAGAAAATACGAATGCTGCGATCGAGGCGGCAACGGGTGAGTTTGTGGTATTTGCGGATCATGATGACGAACTGACGGCACATGCCCTGTATGAGTGTGTGAAAGTACTGAATGAGAAACCGGAAACAGAGGTTCTATATTCGGATGAAGATAAGATGACGATGGACGGACACAAGTTCTTCCAGCCACATTTCAAACCGGATTATAACGTGGATCTGCTGTGTACGGTCAATTATATCTGCCATTTGTTTGTGGCGAAGAAAACGTTGATTGATGAGGTCGGAATGTTACGCAGAGAGTTTGACGGAGCGCAGGATTATGACTTTATCTTCCGTTGTGTGGAACATGCGGGAGCGGAAAAGATCCATCATATTCCGAAGATCCTGTATCACTGGCGATGCCATGAAGATTCCACATCGGAGAATCCGGAGAGCAAGCTGTATGCATTTGATGCGGGACAGCGGGCGGTGCAGGCGCATTATGACCGGATTGGTGTAAAAGTGGAAGTGAGCAAGGGAGAGTTCCTGGGACTCTACCGGACAAAATTCCTGCGGGATTATGACCCACTGATCTCGATCATTATTCCGAATAAAGATCATATCGATGATCTGAAACGATGTATCGATTCGATCGAAGCAAAATCCACATACACCAATTATGAATATATTATCGTGGAGAACAACAGCGAAGAAAAAGAAACTTTTGCATATTATGAGCAGCTTGAAGCGGTTAATCCGAAAGTGCATGTGGTGTATTATAAAGGCCACTTTAATTATTCTGCCATCAATAATTTCGGTGTGCAGTATGCCAAAGGAGAGTATTTCCTGCTGCTAAACAACGATACCGAGATCATCAACGACGATTGTTTGGAGGAACTGCTTGGTTACTGTACCAGAGAAGATGTGGGTGCTGTGGGTGCGAGACTGTATTACGAAGATGATACGATCCAGCATGCCGGCGTGGTCATCGGTTTCGGTGGAATCGCCGGACACTGTTTTGTACAGCAGAAGCGTGGATTTACCGGGTACTGCCACCGGATCATCTGTGCACAGGATTACAGTGCGGTGACTGCGGCTTGTATGATGGTAAAACGGGAAGCGTTTGAGAAAGTCGGTGGTTTGAGTGAAGAACTGCAGGTGGCATTTAACGATATTGATTTCTGTATGAAACTTCGACAGGCAGGATATCTGATCGTGTACAATCCATATGCGGAACTGTATCATTACGAATCCAAATCCCGAGGACTGGAAGATACTCCGGAGAAAGTGGCAAGATTCAATCAGGAGATTGCTACGTTTGAGAAACGCTGGCCCGATATCCTGAAGAACGGCGATCCGTTCTATAATCCAAACCTGACCCTGGACAGCCAGGATTTTTCACTGAAACGATTATAAACAACCAAAAAAGCGGGTGCATGGTGGAAATGTACCTGCTTTTTTAAAAAGAAAGGTGGAAAAGATGAATATAGAAAAGCTATGGGACAAGTACAAAGACATTATTCCGTACGGTGTCTTCGGCGTTCTGACAACGCTTGTTAATATTGTGAGCTATTGGATCTTTGCGCATCCGTTTGGCTTATCGGTTATGGTGAGTACTGTACTTGCATGGATTTTATCGGTTCTGTTTGCATATCTTACTAACAGAAAATGGGTATTTCACAGCGAAGCCAGTACAAGGGAAGAAATAGGGAAAGAGATAGTTTCGTTTTTCTCCTGTCGTCTGGCTACGGGAATACTGGACTGGGCATGTATGTTTATTTTTGCTGATCTGTGCGGATTCAATGACGTACTGATTAAATGCGCGGCAAATGTACTTGTAATCATCTTGAATTATGTGGCAAGCAAACTGGTTATTTTCAGGCATAAAGGGTGATGGAATGAAAAAAACAGTAAAAACAGTGAAAAAAGAATATGCAATATGGATTTTTGTACTTCTGGTTTTGGCATTTTATCTTTCCTGGGCGCTGGCGGCACCGTTCGATGCCTCACCGGATGAAAGTATGCGCTACCAGATCGTCGAATTTATTGTAAAGCATGGAACCTTGCCGGATGGACGGGATCCGGAGATACGGAATGCCAACTGGGGCATCTCCTATGCGTTTAATCCAATTCTTCCTTATATGGCAGGAGCAGTATTTGCAAAGGTTGTGCAGGTATTTACGGACAGTTTTCGGGCTACGGTGATTGCGGCGCGTATGGTGAATGTCCTTCTGGGATGCGGAATGGCATGGTTTACCTGGAAGATAGGAGAACTGTTATTTCGGAAAAAAGAGACAGGGAGGCTGTTTGCAGTTCTGGTGTGCTTTCTTCCGGGAACCTGTTTTCTGTTTTCTTATATCAATACGGATGGACTGGCACTTTTTACGACAGCCTGGATCCTGTACTGCTGGTGCAGGGCGTGTAAGGAAGGCTGGACCCTGAAAGTCTGTGTACAGATGGGAATTGCCATGGGATTGTGTATGTTGTCTTATTACAACGCATATGGATATCTTCTGATGAGCGCCGTATTTTTTGCAGGCTGCATGATGAAGTGTGGAGAGCAGAAATGGGACTGGCAGCAGCTGCTGAAGAAAGGCTGCCTGATGCTGGGAATTGTCTTTCTTGTGGCCGGATGGTGGTTTATCCGGAGCGGAATCCTGTATGACGGAGATTTTCTGGGAATGAAAACCTCTTCCATCTATGCGGAAAAATACGCGATCGATGAGTTAAAACCTTCCAACCGGGTGCTTCCGGTGAATATGGGAATGAGCGTTCTGGATATGATATGGTGGGTACCTGGAGAATGGCAGCATAACTGGCTGATTACGGTACTGGTAAGCTTTGTGGGAACGTTCGGACATCTTGATATTTTTATGCCATATCTGTGGAGTAAAGTGTATCTGATCGTGTTTGCAGTGGGAATTCTCGGAAACAGCTGGAGACTGCGTCGGGAATTTTGTCTGACCACGGAATTTGTAAAAAAAGAGAAAAAAGCCGATGCAGATGGAATTCTTATCACTGAGATATGGAGAAAAAACAGATGGTGGAATATGAGAAACTGGATGCATATCTGTATGGTGGGAGCTATGGTGATACCGGTTGGATTGCTGGTGTATTATGCTTATGCAAGTGATTTTCAGGCGCAGGGACGCTATATCATGCCGATGGCGCTTCCATTTTTCTATTTTGTGACACTGGGATATGAAAACTGGAGTGAAAAACTGATCAGAAATGAAAAAATAAGCATATGGATCTGCAGGATCGGACAGGGGACAGCAGCAATTTCTGTATTGCTGACGTATGTGCTAGTATATCGGGCGGCTTATTAAGAATAACTATAAAGAAATGAGCTTATACAGGAAAAACTGATTTCTGTATAAGCTCATTTTTCATACTTATTTTGTTTTTGGATAGTCAGGTATCTGGTTACGATAAAGGACTTCTTTTCCATCCAAAGACGGGATGGTCATAGAAGTGAAGAATTCACCGGTGATCTGATCCAGTTCTTTTCTGGACGGACAGGAGATATAGTACAGTGCCACATAAGGATTCGGTCCGTGGGCAATGACAGCTTCTCCTTCGTGATAAAAAATCCATGGTTTTTTTACCGCAGAATGAGATGCCAGTTTCTGCGGTATAGAAAGATCACGAATCTGTAACAGGCGTCCCTGAAAATACAGGACAGCTCCGTGGCAAATCGGATTTCGTGGATCGTGTTGATCCAGCATCTGTTCCAGTGCGGGAACATCATACAGGTAATTTAACAGCAGATCCTCGATGGAGAACCCGTATACCATATCGGTCAGTTCATGCTCGTAGCCGAAGAATCGGGCTGCAATCTCACAGACCTGGATGCCGTTTTCCGGTTTCCAGAAAAACTGCATGGATAACGCCCCCTCTTTCTGCCCGGTTTTGTCGGCGTAGCACTGTAAAAGATCGGTTGCCGGAGCAACCACCTGTTCATACAGGCAGGATGGATAGACATTTCGGGTGCTGATCGGGATCTCACCCGATCCGATGTCCGTCTTTTCGCGATCTGCGATGCTGATCACATGGACTTTTCCTTTATGTACCCAGGTCATCATATTGAATTCGTAACCGTCGTTATATTCTTCTACGAGAATCTCAGGAAGATCGGTGAAAGAAGCGGTCTCAGTGATTGCCTGTTTCAGTTCTTCAAGATTGTGTACCACATAGATGCCGCGGGAGCCATATTTATCCAGTGGTTTTGTCACCAGAGGAAAATGCAGGTGAGCGATCAGCTCCGGAGCCAATCCGGAAGTGGGGATTTTGGCAAAACCAGGGGAGGGAAGACCGAGTTCTTCGAGCAGTCCCCGGGTGGCGGATTTGTCACGATACCAGGGAAGCTGTTCCGGGTTCAGATAGCAGGGAAGACCTGCTTTTGCGGAAATCTTCACCATACATTCCAGCAGAAGATCGGAGAACGAGGTGAGAATTCCGTCCACCTGTTTTTCTTTACAAAGGGCGGCGATCCGGTCCGTATCGGTGACCGGGATCACATAAGATTCGTCTGCAAAGGCACGTGCCGGACCGTCCGGGTATCCGTCACAAACGATGGTATAGATGCCCCGGGCTCTGGCTTTCTGCACCAGCTGTTCAAATTCCCCGAGGGTTCCGAGAATCAGTAAACGTTTATTCATAATAATCCTTTCTTCTAGAGCGTGTCTTAAAAAGGCCTTTCGCAAACTGGGGTTTGCAGATTGCGGAAATGATTTTTCAGACACGTTCTAAGGTTCCAGTGCATGGATCACGTCTGCGATCCGCTGCATCTCTTCGTTTCCGTAACGCTGGTCGCAGGGGAGCGGGAGAATGTCTGCCGCCCACTGATATTCGTAAGATTCGGGTGCACAGTCCCGGATCACGTTGGACCAGTTGGTTGGAACAAAGATTTTTTCTTTCGCCAGGGCTTTTCGCAGTGCAATTCCGTTTTTATGATAATAAGGATAGGCGAAGGGTCCGTCCGGTGTCACGCGGGTAAAAGGTGAATCGGAGGGAAGCAGTTCTTTCAGAAATCTGTAATTTTTATTCCGTTTCTGACGGATCTGTTCGTAGTCGATGGCTTTTAATAGATTCTGTGTCAGGCGGGACATGGTGAGAATCTCCATATGATGATAGGTCGCAGCGTTGTCTAACATTTTCTGATAATACGTTCCGGCATCTTTTTCAAAACGGCCGAGAATATGTCCCATACGTTCCGCAGAGACATCCTGCTCTTTTCCGGCAGTGAGCGTGGCATCTGTGGAAAGATAGGCACCGTCACTCAGCCCGAAAAATTTGCGACAGGAATACAGAGTATCCACGCCGGGAAGTGGATGCTGAAAAAAAGCGTGGGTGTGATCCACGATAATATTTTTATAGTAT
>OIXV01002699.1_pt1 | contig 13911 bp, 10 predicted proteins | sample 1587771 | NCBI WGS metagenome assembly OIXV01 (sample SAMEA3888893, study PRJEB22519) | human gut metagenome | biome: human gut; feature: human-associated habitat; material: faeces | place: Denmark | collected 2010
AATATTGGGCCGTTGGTGGAGATATAAGTGGATCACTTTTCATCCGTCGTTGACAGCTTATTGTACTCCCCCCAGAAAATATCTATCTGATCTTGTCTGAATTCTAAGGATGGAATACCTTCGGTCCTGTTGCCATCGACACCAAGAAATTCTGAATATCCATTCAAATTTCCAAGTGTCTCTTCTGTCAAAAGGTTACTAAAATCATTGCGATAATTGACTTCAATCTTATCACCGCTTTTTGACCAGTAAACCGAACCGTGAAGGTGGATAATGTTTAGCTGTGGGATGCCATAGTTGCTTCGTTCAAATACTCCAGTTTGACATTGAAACGTACTGAAGTTTTTGGAATGAAGATGCTTCGTATGAAAACCTGAGGTACCATCATTCACCACAAAATCATGTGAGCCCTTCATGAGAAGGCTATCAGCTGTATGGCACAGACATCCATCATAGTTGGTGGTAAAAATATTGATTTTGCGGTTGAGATCTTTCCTTCTATCCAACAACCCCAAAAGGGTTGTTAAAAAAACCTCATAATTCTTGAGATTTTTTTTTCCTTTATCCGATGTAACGGAACTTGGATCGAATGTCTGTACTGGAAAAATACATGTGTTGTAGTAGTGCATGAATAAAGCGGTTCGCTTCTCTGGCGAGTTTTCAAACTGTGTGGCGAGCGTCTCGATCGTTTCTCGTCGTCCATCTGCATTCTTGATGGCTAGGGACAGCGTCGGGAACAAGTCTGCTGAAGCCCCTGAGCCAATCAGTATGTTGATGTTCTTATTGTATATATCCAGTGGCTGGATCGCCTCAAACATACTTACCTCCCTTATTTACTTTTGTCGAAAATAGCATCAGTGTATAGTCAGACCAAGTTTTGACTTAGGCAAAAAATTTGTAGCAATAGTCACTACTTCTCTGGTTTCCAACTATTGCAGTTAGCAGCATATATTGAATTACATCCGTCCAGACACCTAGACGGATGCTATTGCTTTTCGAGACTGCCTTTCAACCTATCAGCTTGTAATAATCCCTTCCTTGCCTAAATTACTAGTAAAATCACCATACCACTGCATCATCTCCCGCCTCGCCTCCAGATATTGAGCATTGTCATACGTTCCACGAATTGAGTTCTTATCGACGTGATCCAGTTGTAGCTCGATGCAAACCGATTTAAATCCCTGCTCATGCAAAATGATACTCATCGTGTGACGGAATCCATCCCCCTAACACGCCTTACGTAGCATATGTGCTTCACTATCACATTGAAAATGTTGAGTACTGTCATGAGATGAGCGGCGTCGAATCAAAACCTCATTCAATTCCAATGAAAACTGACACCCATGATACAAAAACACCATGAATTCATTGACATATATTGCTACCCGCTGAGATCATATAGCAAACCGCTCCTGAATGAGGAATGAGCAATGGCAGTGAGTATCGCGGAATATTTAGGCCAAAGAACAGACGTGGAACAACAGATTGTTCCCGTTTCAAAGGGCACGCTGGCGCAATGCCCTTTTATGGACCGTACCTGTGACAAAGTAAGTAAAAATAATCATCCAGTCTGCTCCGTCCGCAAACCAGACAGCACTATTTGGATCGTCTGTGAACATAGACTTTGTTCTACCCGCCAAAAAAAGACGATCATCTCAGGTGAGCGTACACAACTTGTCGACAATGTCTTGGTTGAACATCAAAGAGACATTCTAAGGAAAGTAGCAAAACTGATCTATCAGGATCCTGAACTGCAAGACTCAGAGATTGGCGTAAAAAGAGAAGTCAATATTCCTTTACCAGATTCAGATAATAGCTACCACGCAGACTACGTAATGAGAAACTTTTCCGGTAGAGGAAGAGTTGATGAAGTCCTCCTCGAAATGCAAGGTGGCGGAGAAACTAGCAGCACAGGTGCCATTACTCGCCATATTGCCGCTTGGGCTGATCTCGAAATCCCAACAAATGAAATTCTAAGAAGGCCAGTGGCAGCAAATACTATCGAAACCAACGCATGGAGACGACAACAAGAACAATTTCTTGTGAAAGGGAATGTTGTTGATCAAACTGGTGGGAAAATCGTTTTTGCTGTAGGTAGCTTACTCTATGACTATTTACATAGACGTTTTAGGAATGCCAATCTCAGGGATCTAAAAGCCCATAACTGGACATTATGCATTTTAGCTTTCAAGGAAGATACATCGGATGAACCACGACCTGGCCCGATTCCGTTGATCATTGATGATTCAAAGACATTATTTACTAACTATTCAACATTTGTAAGATTTCTAACAGATCAGGGCGCACCGCGCCCTGAACTATTCGAAGGGTCATTTTTACGTTTAGATAATAGTACTGTTACGATAATGCCTCGTTAAGCATCTGCTGATCTACAAGGACAATTCTTTTTCCTATCCATTCAACAATAGGGACCGCGACAGCGTTCCCTACTGCTCTGAATCGATTAGAGTCCAGTTCTCTGGAAATCCCTGCAGACGCTCGTACTCGGAAGGCAGCATCCGGCGCACATACAGCATCTGAACTTCCTCTTGAGTCAAGAGTGTAGGTTTCTCCGTCGTTCCGGTATCCTTTTGCTTGAGGTCCTGCGGTTGCTTTTCGTCCGATACTTGCATGCTGGATAGAATAGATATCTGCTTTTGATAGGCCTGTATCAGAGGCTCCGGAAGCATTTGCCCTCTCTCCTTGGCCCTGTTTATCAACGATTCTAGTTGCTCCGGGTTCAAAAAGGACTCGAGCGGAGCGCATGTCTCCAAGACTTGCGACAATGTACACTCTTCTTCTACGCTGGGGTGTTCCAAAGTATTTTGCATCCAATACTCTCCACGAAACGCCATACCCGAGTTCGACCAACGTATCGATGACAACTTTGAAGTCTTGTCCATTGTGGCTGTTGAGCAGTCCGGGAACATTTTCAATAACAAGCCATTCAGGTTTTCTTTCTTCGATGAGTTTTGCATATGTATAAAATAAGCCGCTTCGGGCTCCCTCTAAACCTTTCCGTTTTCCTTGGTTAGCTGACGACACATCCTGGCAAGGAAAACCACCACACCAAACACTGCTTTCAGGGATCTCATCAGCATTCAGTTGTGTAATATCAGTATGTAATGGTACGTTTGGCCAATTCTTTCTAAGTACTTTCTGGCAAAACTTATTGATTTCGCATTGGAAAACAACTTCCATCCCCGCTTTCTCAAGACCAAGATCGAATCCACCAATCCCTGCGAAAAACGAGGATACCTTGTACTGCTTCAGTGGTTTCTTTTTCATATCGACTTTTTCATCACTTTTTGATCCGAAGATCCTAACGGAAACCAGTCGCGATGGCCACCTTTTTTTCTAACTAAGGCCACTTCCTTGGTATCCAAGCATTGATTAAGAAACAAAATAACTGTGATTATATACAGTGTATTTTAAATTCCAACAAGAGTGTGCTTCTTTGCGATAAGTCTTCCAATTTGGCTACGCTTTCGCATAGTCAAACGGGCTAATCCCTTTCTCGCGATTTGCATCCAGAAAATCCGCCCACCACTGCAGCATCAATCGTCTCTCATCCAAATGTTCAGCCTTATGAATGTATGCCGCTCGAACAGAGTTACGTTCCATATGACTCATCTGTCGCTCTACCGCATCCCTCGACCACAACCCCGATTCAATCAACGAGCTACATGCCATAGTCCTGAAACCATGACCACAAACATCGACCTTTGTGTCATAACCCATAACACGCAGCGCCTTGTTCACAGTGTTTTCACTCATCGGTTTACGCGGATTATGATCGCCAATGAAAACAAAATCGCGCTCGCCACTAAGCTTGTGAACCTGTTTAAGGATTGCCAATGCCTGACGAGACAGAGGCACTAAGTGAGGTGTACGCATTTTAGAACCACGTTGCGAATGCTTAACACCTTCTATAGCTTCTCGTTCCGCCGGGATTGTCCACATTGCCCTTTCAAAATCGATCTCGGACCAACGGGCAAAGCGCAACTCACTGGAACGAATAAAGATTAATAACGTTAACTCAACAGCCAGACGGGTTAAAGGCCGTCCGGTGTAGTTATCAATTCGGTGGAGTAGTTCAGGTAAGCGTTTCAGTTCAAGTGCTGGTCGATGGACACGATTACTGGAAGCAACTGCCCCAGCCATCTCCTGAGCAGGATTGTAATCGATCAAACCGCTTTGCACTGCATAACGCATAATTGCATTGGTACGCTGCTGAAGACGCGAAGCCACTTCAAGACGCCCTGTAGCCTCAACTACTTTGATAGGCACAAGGAGATCGCGCGTACTAAAACTATCAATACTTCGCTTCCCAATCGCTGGGAACAAATTATCTTCCAGGCTCTTCAGCACCCGCCGACTATGTTCTTCTGTCCATTTTTTATTTGCTGCGTGCCACTCTCTAGCAACTGACTCAAAGGTAATAGCTTCTTTCGTCTGTTCTTCTTTCACAGCACGTTTGTGTTCGCGAGGATCGATTCCAGCAGCAACGAGCCTCCTAGCCTCTTCTCTTTTTTGACGGGCATCAGCCAGCGAAGTTTCAGGGTAAACACCAAAAGCCATCAGATTCTGCTTCCCACCAAAGCGAAAGCGGAACCGCCAGTACTTTGAGCCATTGGGATGAATAAGCAAAAACATGCCATCCCCATCGACAAGGGTGTACTCCTTTTCCTGCGGTTTTGCGGAACGCACTTTGATATCTGTCAGAGCCATAAAAGTTCTCCTTCCATGTGCCACTGTGAGTATACAACCATTATCGAACCAGCATATATACTCGGTTCTATACTCACAAGCGACTTGATGTGGGTTGACTCAGATTGACTTCTGTTGAAAGGAAAATCGCGGAAAGCCTTGCGGATACTGGATTTCAGGCACAAAAAAAGACGTCCGTTGACGTCTATTGATGTTCCGATGGTGCCGAAGGCCGGACTCGAACCGGCACGTATTTCTACGGTTGATTTTGAATCAACTGCGTCTACCGATTTCGCCACTTCGGCACTGAAGAGGTATGCGGAAAACGTTGTGGATTATACCTGTCGCACGCCACCATGCAAGCGCCAGCTTGCTCGCACCTCGCTAAGTGCTGAAATTTTCAGCATTGCATACCGCGATGTGTAACCTTTGTCACACTCCAGGCACCCCGCCCTGCCATGCTCTACACTTCCCAGACAACACCAGAGAAGGACCAAAAAATGTCGATGATAAAAAGCTATGCCGCAAAAGAAGCGGGCGGCGAACTGGAAGTTTATGAGTACGATCCCGGTGAGCTGAAGCCACAAGATGTTGAAGTACAGGTGGATTACTGCGGGATTTGTCATTCCGATCTGTCGATGATCGACAATGAATGGGGATTTTCACAATATCCGCTGGTTGCCGGGCATGAGGTGATTGGGCGCGTGGTGGCACTCGGGAGCGCCGCGCAGGATAAAGGTTTGCAGGTCGGTCAGCGTGTCGGGATTGGCTGGACGGCGCGTAGCTGTGGTCACTGCGACGCCTGTATTAGCGGTAATCAGATCAACTGCGAGCAAGGTGCGGTGCCGACGATTATGAATCGCGGTGGCTTTGCCGAGAAGTTGCGTGCGGACTGGCAATGGGTGATTCCACTGCCAGAAAATATTGATATCGAGTCCGCCGGGCCGCTGTTGTGCGGCGGTATCACGGTCTTTAAACCACTGTTGATGCACCATATCACTGCTACCAGCCGCGTTGGGGTAATTGGTATTGGCGGGCTGGGGCATATCGCTATAAAACTTCTGCACGCAATGGGATGCGAGGTGACGGCCTTTAGTTCTAATCCGGCGAAAGAGCAGGAAGTACTGGCGATGGGTGCCGATAAAGTGGTGAATAGCCGCGATCCGCAGGCACTGAAAGCACTGGCGGGGCAGTTTGATCTCATTATCAACACCGTCAACGTCAGCCTCGACTGGCAGCCTTATTTTGAGGCGCTGACCTATGGCGGTAATTTCCATACGGTCGGTGCGGTTCTCACGCCGCTGTCTGTTCCGGCCTTTACGTTAATTGCGGGCGATCGCAGCGTCTCTGGTTCTGCTACCGGCACGCCTTATGAGCTGCGTAAGCTGATGCGTTTTGCCGCCCGCAGCAAGGTTGCGCCGACCACCGAACTGTTCCCGATGTCGAAAATTAACGACGCCATCCAGCATGTACGCGATGGTAAAGCGCGCTACCGCGTGGTCCTGAAAGCCGACTTCTGATCCCTTTGCCGGGTGCCTGTCGCCCGGCACTTAAATCTCTTTGGAAGGCGTCTCGCAATCTGCTGAATTTAGCGGTGAAGAGTGCACAGCCGTTGCCTATACTCCAGGCAGGAAACTGGAGGAAATCTCATGAGCGAACCCCTGTTAATTGCCCGCACGCCGGACACAGAACTGTTTTTACTGCCGGGAATGGCTAACCGTCACGGGCTGATTACTGGCGCAACGGGGACGGGTAAAACCGTTACGCTGCAAAAACTGGCAGAGTCATTGTCGGAAATCGGCGTGCCGGTGTTTATGGCTGATGTGAAAGGCGATCTGACCGGTATCGCGCAGGCAGGAACGGCGTCGGAAAAACTGCTCACAAGGCTTAAAAATATCGGCGTCAATGACTGGCAACCGCATGCCAATCCGGTGGTGGTGTGGGATATCTTTGGCGAGAAAGGCCATCCGGTGCGGGCGACGGTTTCAGACCTGGGGCCGCTGTTGCTGGCGCGGCTGTTGAATCTCAACGATGTGCAGTCTGGCGTGCTGAATATCATCTTCCGCATTGCTGACGATCAGGGGCTGTTACTGCTCGACTTTAAAGATTTGCGGGCGATTACCCAGTACATCGGCGATAACGCCAAATCTTTCCAGAATCAGTACGGAAATATCAGTAGCGCATCGGTTGGTGCCATCCAGCGCGGATTACTGTCGCTGGAGCAACAAGGTGCGGAGCATTTCTTTGGCGAGCCGATGCTGGATATCAAAGACTGGATGCGCACCGATGCCAACGGTAAAGGCGTTATCAATATCCTCAGCGCCGAAAAGCTTTATCAGATGCCGAAACTATATGCCGCCAGCCTGTTGTGGATGCTCTCGGAGTTGTATGAACAATTGCCGGAAGCAGGCGATCTGGAGAAGCCGAAACTGGTGTTTTTCTTCGACGAAGCACATCTGCTGTTTAATGACGCACCGCAGGTACTGCTGGATAAGATTGAGCAGGTGATAAGGCTTATTCGCTCAAAAGGCGTGGGCGTCTGGTTCGTTTCGCAAAACCCGTCTGATATTCCGGATAACGTGCTCGGGCAGCTCGGTAATCGCGTTCAACACGCTTTGCGTGCTTTTACGCCCAAAGATCAGAAAGCGGTAAAAGCTGCGGCGCAAACCATGCGGGCCAATCCGGCGTTTGATACCGAAAAGGCGATTCAGGAACTGGGCACCGGCGAGGCGTTAATCTCGTTTCTTGATGTGAAAGGAAGTCCTTCAGTGGTGGAGCGGGCGATGGTGATCGCGCCTTGTTCGCGAATGGGGCCGGTGACGGAAGATGAGCGTAATGGCCTGATTAATCACTCCCCGGTGTATGGCAAATATGAGGATGAGGTGGACCGAGAATCCGCCTATGAGATGTTGCAAAAAGGCTTTCAGGCCAGTACCGAGCAGCAAAATAATCCTGCCGCGAAAGGGAAAGAGGTGGCGGTGGATGACGGTATTCTTGGTGGATTGAAGGATATTTTGTTTGGCACTACCGGACCACGCGGCGGGAAGAAAGATGGTGTGGTGCAAACAATGGCCAAAAGCGCCGCTCGCCAGGTGACGAATCAGATTGTACGCGGGATGTTGGGGAGTTTGCTGGGGGGGAGAAGAAGGTAAGTCAGGTGCGGTCTGTGCCCCTCACCCTAACCCTCTCCCCAAAGGGGCGAGGGGACCGATCGAACTCGTATTTGACTTTATCAACAATGTGAAAGGGAGCTTTCGCTCCCTTGCTTGGTTACGATTTTCTCATTAACAGCCACAGGCTGATTAAGAAGAAGCTGGCGCTTGGCAACAGTGCGCCGATGATCGGCGGGATGCCATAAACCAACGTCAGCGGGCCGAAGATCTGGTCCAGTACGTAGAAGACAAAACCGAAGCTGATACCGGTGACCACACGCACGCCCATCGGTACGCTACGCAGTGGGCCAAAGATGAACGACAGCGCCATCAGCATCATCACCGCCACGGATAGCGGCTGGAAGATTTTGCTCCACATGTTGAGCTGATAACGTCCGGCATCCTGACCGCTCGACTTCAGATACTTCACATAGTTGTGCAAACCGCTAATGGAGAGTGCATCCGGGTCCAGCGCCACCACGCCCAGTTTGTCTGGCGTGAGGTTGGTTTTCCAGGTACCGCTCACCGTCTGCGAACCGGTGATCTGTTTCGGATTGGTCAGATCAGATTCATCCACCTGCGACAGACGCCAGACTTTATGTTCCGGGTCAAACTTCGCGGTAGCGGCATAGCGTACGGATTGCAGACGACGATTCTCGTTAAAGGCATAAATGCTGATGCCACCTAACTCTTCGTCACCTTTAACCCGCTCAATGTAGACGAAGTTGTTGCCATCTTTCGCCCATAAGCCTTGCTGGGTAGAGAGCAACGAGCCGCCGTACATCGCCTGCGCACGGTAGTTACGCGCCATCTGCTCGCCCTGCGGCGCGACCCATTCACCAATCGCCATCGTCAGTAAGACCAGCGGAATGGCGGTTTTCATCACCGACAGCGCCACCTGCATACGGGTAAAACCAGAAGCCTGCATCACCACCAGTTCGCTGCGCTGCGCCAGCATCCCAAGACCAAGCAACGCCCCAAGCAGAGCCGCCATCGGGAAGAAGATTTGCACATCTTTCGGCACGCTCAGCAAGGTATACATTCCTGCGCCTAACGCGTCGTAACTCCCCTGCCCGGCTTTTTTCAGCTGATCGACAAACTTGATAATGCCCGACAGCGACACCAGCATGAACAGCGTCATCATGATGGTGGTGAAAATAGTTTTACCGATATAGCGGTCAAGTACGCCAAAAGGTTGCATCACACCGCTCCTTTACGCGAAAAACTGGCGCGCAGGCGGCGGACCGGCACGGTGTCCCAAAGGTTGAGAACAATCGCCAAAGCCAGATAAATCAGGTTAACGGTCCACATCCACAGCGTCGGATCCAGCTTACCTTTACCGCCGTTCGATTTCAGGGAGGTCTGGATCAGGAAGAAAAGTAGATACAGCAGCATGGCTGGCAGCATCGACAGTACGCGTCCCTGACGCGGGTTAACCACGCTCAGCGGTACGACCATAAGTGCCATCATAAACACGGTGAATACCAACGTGATACGCCAGTTCAGTTCTGCGCGAGCACGATCGGTATCAGTGTTCCACAATGTACGCATGTCCATCTGGTCGGTATCGTTCGGGTCGAGCGCCACCGCCTGGTGACCAATGATCGCCTGATAATCCTGGAAGTCCGTAATGCGGAAATCACGTAACAGTGCAGTGCCTTCGAAGCGCGTTCCCTGGTTGAGAGTGACGACCTGGGAGCCGTCGCGCAGCTGGGTTAAATGTCCGGAATCGGCCACCACCACAGAAGGACGAGCATTACCTTTTGGTCGAATTTGCGCGAGGAACACATCTTTGAAATCGCTGCCGTCAACGCTTTCGATGAACAGCACCGAGCTGCCATTAGTCGCTTGCTGGAATTGCCCTTGCGCCAGCGCCGCCATGCCAGGGTTCGCTTTCGCTTCTGCTAACACTTCATCCTGATGACGCGATGACCACGGTCCCGCCCACATCACGTTAACCGCCGCGACGATTGCCGTGAATACCGCAAGGATCATTGCCGCTTTCACCAGAACCGCTTTGCTCAGGCCGCAGGCATGCATTACCGTAATTTCACTTTCGGTATACAGTTTGCCCAGCGTCATCAGCAGCCCGAGGAACAGGCTTAATGGCAGGATAAGCTGCGCCATTTCCGGCACGCCCAACCCGAGAAGGGAGAGCACCAGATTCGCCGGAATATCGCCGTCAACCGCTGCGCCGAGGATCCTCACTAACTTTTGACAGAAGAAGATCAAAAGCAAGATGAAGAGTATCGCCAGCTGGCTTTTGAGCGTCTCCCGCACCAGATATCTTATGATTATCACTTTAAATACGCCCGTAAAAACTCGTCTTTTGCAGGATTTTAGCTTGTTTCATGGCTTAAACGTCATTTATTCTCTTGAGTCGTCGAAATCGTCGCTAAGATAATTATACTCAACGGATTCACCTCTCAGATTTTGTTCTGACGTGCCAATGCCGTAATAACGTTAAGATTAACACGAAGTCATCGCAACAGCGGACATGAGTTACGAAAGCTTGCAATTCTATCTGTAGCCACCGCCGTTGTCTTTAAGATTCAGGAGCGTAGTGCATGGAGTTTAGTGTAAAAAGCGGTAGCCCGGAGAAACAGCGGAGTGCCTGCATCGTCGTGGGCGTCTTCGAACCACGTCGCCTTTCTCCGATTGCAGAACAGCTCGATAAAATCAGCGATGGGTACATCAGCGCCCTGCTACGTCGGGGCGAACTGGAAGGAAAACCGGGGCAGACATTGTTGCTGCACCATGTTCCGAATGTACTTTCCGAGCGAATTCTCCTTATTGGTTGCGGCAAAGAACGTGAGCTGGATGAGCGTCAGTACAAGCAGGTTATTCAGAAAACCATTAATACGCTGAATGATACTGGCTCAATGGAAGCGGTCTGCTTTCTGACTGAACTGCACGTTAAAGGCCGTAACAACTACTGGAAAGTGCGTCAGGCTGTCGAGACGGCAAAAGAGACGCTCTACAGTTTCGATCAGCTGAAAACGAACAAGAGCGAACCGCGTCGTCCGCTGCGTAAGATGGTGTTCAACGTGCCGACCCGCCGTGAACTGACCAGCGGTGAGCGCGCGATCCAGCACGGTCTGGCGATTGCCGCCGGGATTAAAGCAGCAAAAGATCTCGGCAATATGCCGCCGAATATCTGTAACGCCGCTTACCTCGCTTCACAAGCGCGCCAGCTGGCTGACAGCTACAGCAAGAATGTCATTACCCGCGTTATCGGCGAACAGCAGATGAAAGAGCTGGGGATGCACTCTTATCTGGCGGTCGGTCAGGGTTCGCAAAACGAATCGCTGATGTCGGTGATTGAGTACAAAGGCAACGCGTCGGAAGATGCACGCCCAATCGTGCTGGTGGGTAAAGGTTTAACCTTCGACTCCGGCGGTATCTCGATCAAGCCTTCAGAAGGCATGGATGAGATGAAGTACGATATGTGCGGCGCGGCGGCGGTTTACGGCGTGATGCGTATGGTCGCGGAGCTACAACTGCCGATTAATGTTATCGGCGTGCTGGCAGGTTGTGAAAACATGCCAGGCGGTCGCGCCTATCGTCCGGGCGATGTGTTAACCACCATGTCTGGTCAAACCGTTGAAGTGCTCAACACCGACGCTGAAGGCCGCCTGGTACTGTGCGACGTGTTAACTTACGTTGAGCGTTTTGAGCCGGAAGCGGTGATTGACGTGGCGACGCTGACCGGTGCCTGCGTGATCGCGCTGGGTCATCACATTACTGGTCTGATGGCGAACCACAATCCGCTGGCCCATGAACTGATTGCCGCGTCTGAACAATCCGGTGACCGCGCATGGCGCTTACCGCTGGGTGACGAGTATCAGGAACAACTGGAGTCCAATTTTGCCGATATGGCGAACATTGGCGGTCGTCCTGGTGGGGCGATTACCGCAGGTTGCTTCCTGTCACGCTTTACCCGTAAGTACAACTGGGCGCACCTGGATATCGCCGGTACCGCCTGGCGTTCTGGTAAAGCAAAAGGCGCAACCGGCCGTCCGGTAGCGTTGCTGGCACAGTTCCTGTTAAACCGCGCTGGGTTTAACGGCGAAGAGTAATTGCGTCAGGCAAGGCTGTTATTGCCGGATGCGGCGTGAACGCCTTATCCGACCTACACAGCACTGAACTCGTAGGCCTGATAAGACGCGCAAGCGTCGCATCAGGCAATGCTGTTATTGTCGGATGCGGCGTGAGCGCCTTATCCGACCTACACACAGCACTGAACTCGTAGGCCTGATAAGACACAACAGCGTCGCATCAGGCGCTGCGGTGTATACCTGATGCGTATTTAAATCCACCACAAGAAGCCCCATTTATGAAAAACGCGACGTTCTACCTTCTGGACAATGACACCACCGTCGATGGCTTAAGCGCCGTTGAGCAGCTGGTGTGTGAAATTGCCGCAGAACGTTGGCGCAGCGGTAAGCGCGTGCTCATCGCCTGTGAAGATGAAAAGCAGGCTTACCGGCTGGATGAAGCCCTGTGGGCGCGTCCGGCAGAAAGCTTTGTTCCGCATAATTTAGCGGGAGAAGGACCGCGCGGCGGTGCGCCGGTGGAGATCGCCTGGCCGCAAAAACGCAGCAGCAGCCCGCGCGATATATTGATTAGTCTGCGAACAAGCTTTGCAGATTTTGCCACCGCTTTCACAGAAGTGGTAGACTTCGTTCCTTATGAAGATTCTCTGAAACAACTGGCGCGCGAACGCTATAAAGCCTACCGCGTGGCTGGTTTCAACCTGAATACGGCAACCTGGAAATAATGGAAAAGACATACAACCCACAAGATATCGAACAGCCGCTTTACGAGCACTGGGAAAAGCAGGGCTACTTTAAGCCTAATGGCGATGAAAGCCAGGAAAGTTTCTGCATCATGATCCCGCCGCCGAACGTCACCGGCAGTTTGCATATGGGTCACGCCTTCCAGCAAACCATCATGGATACCATGATCCGCTATCAGCGCATGCAGGGCAAAAACACCCTGTGGCAGGTCGGTACTGACCACGCCGGGATCGCTACCCAGATGGTCGTTGAGCGCAAGATTGCCGCAGAAGAAGGTAAAACCCGTCACGACTACGGCCGCGAAGCTTTCATCGACAAAATTTGGGAATGGAAAGCGGAATCCGGCGGCACCATTACCCGTCAGATGCGCCGTCTCGGCAACTCCGTCGACTGGGAGCGTGAACGCTTCACGATGGACGAAGGCCTGTCCAATGCGGTGAAAGAAGTTTTCGTTCGTCTGTATAAAGAAGACCTGATTTACCGTGGCAAACGCCTGGTAAACTGGGATCCGAAACTGCGCACCGCTATCTCTGACCTGGAAGTGGAAAACCGCGAATCGAAAGGTTCGATGTGGCACATCCGCTATCCGCTGGCTGACGGCGCGAAAACCGCAGACGGTAAAGATTATCTGGTGGTTGCGACTACCCGTCCGGAAACCCTGTTGGGCGATACCGGCGTGGCCGTTAACCCGGAAGATCCGCGTTACAAAGACCTGATTGGCAAATATGTCATTCTACCGCTGGTTAACCGTCGTATTCCGATCGTTGGCGACGAACACGCCGACATGGAAAAAGGCACCGGCTGCGTGAAAATCACTCCGGCGCACGACTTTAACGACTATGAAGTGGGTAAACGTCACGCCCTGCCGATGATCAACATCCTGACCTTTGACGGCGATATCCGTGAAAGCGCCCAGGTGTTCGATACCAAAGGTAACGAATCTGACGTTTATTCCAGCGAAATCCCTGCAGAGTTCCAGAAACTGGAGCGTTTTGCTGCACGTAAAGCAGTCGTTGCCGCAGTTGACGCGCTTGGCCTGCTGGAAGAAATTAAACCGCACGACCTGACCGTTCCTTACGGCGACCGTGGCGGCGTAGTTATCGAACCAATGCTGACCGACCAGTGGTACGTGCGTGCCGATGTCCTGGCGAAACCGGCGGTTGAAGCGGTTGAGAACGGCGACATTCAGTTCGTACCGAAGCAGTACGAAAACATGTACTTCTCCTGGATGCGCGATATTCAGGACTGGT
>OIXV01002706.1_pt1 | contig 13873 bp, 13 predicted proteins | sample 1587771 | NCBI WGS metagenome assembly OIXV01 (sample SAMEA3888893, study PRJEB22519) | human gut metagenome | biome: human gut; feature: human-associated habitat; material: faeces | place: Denmark | collected 2010
CTCTTTTGCGGCGAGGCTGCTTGGTAGCGTTCATTTGACGCTCCAAGTTAGCTATTTGTTGTTGGAGTTTCTGCTTTTCCTCGTCGATTTTTATTTGTTCTGTGAGCGAGTTTTCTTGCTCTACCACGAAATTGCCAATCGAGGAAATAAGATTACTCCACACCATATCAAAATTCAGACCACTCAAAGGCAGGCAAGTATCGCTGACTTGCTGCCAATCTGACAAAAAGAATTTTGTATGGTAAGCCGCAAATCTAACCTTGTCGGCATACCGCAAAGCGAAGATTATTCGCTGCGGAATTGCCTTTGCGATAATACTTATAGCCTTGCTGTCGAAGTCGGAACGTTTCAGTTCCACATCGACCACGAAGATACCTTTAACGTCCGTTCCCTCTGCAACGGCAGGAAGTGTGATGGAGATAATTGCATTGACAAAATCGAGTCTTGCAATGCTTGTATCTATTAACAAGCGTTGAGCGGCTGAAAACTGATATTTCTGATAAATATTAGCTTTCGGCAGTGGCTTCTTGACTTCAGTTGATTTTGGCAGTCCGTACATAATTTATCTCACCACTAAGAAGCAAATCAATTCAAAATCATCAAGGCCTCGGATTTCGTTCCCGAAAAGCGAGCCTGTGTCGCCGTCGAGGAAAGAGAACAAGTCGGTTTGTTCCTTTACTTTGACGATAGAGGAGATAGCATCGCCGAGCAACTTTGAATAAGTTCCCATGTGCGAGCCGTCGCGAGTTTCGCCATTAAATTTTCGGCAAAGTTCCATAATAGGCTCAGCCTTGCCGCGACAAAGATGCCGCAAATGGTCGAGCAGGTCTTTAGGTTCGAGGTGGTTTATAAACACCTCCGAATCCTTTGTGATATACACCAAATAGAATGGGTGCAAACGGTTCTTGCGGTCGATGTTCACACCATTGTTGCGGTTTTTCAGCACATAGATAACGCCTTGTGGGTTATCTTCCGATGCTGGAACAACAGCGTGCAGCCCCATTGGGGTATGCTCGATGTCGTTGTGCTTCTTCATATATTCGAGCAAGTCGAGGCGGAACTCATTCAAACCTAAATCCATAATCGAAACGCCAGTGTTCATCTCCTCGATGTCAACCACTTCTTCTTGCAGACGAAGCAGTTGGTCGCGACGATATTTCAAGTCGCCCTTTTCTTCGGCAGAAATCGGGTTGTCGTCGCCGGTGGCGGTGAGTACCGAAACTTTCATTCGAGCCTCCACACGAGCCTTTAGGTCGATATAAGCATCGAGGTCCATGTCGGGCCAGTAGTTCACAAGTTGAATGACTTCGTTCTTCGAGCCGATGCGGTCGATACGTCCGAAACGCTGAATGATACGCACCGGATTCCAGTGTATATCATAGTTAATGAGATAGTCACAATCCTGAAGGTTTTGACCTTCGGAGATGCAGTCAGTGGCTACAAGTACATCAATCTCTTTTTTGAGATTGGGATAAAGTGCGTCACGTTCTTTCGACACCGGGGAGAAAAGAGTAAGCACTTTGTTGAAGTCAAGTTTTTCACGTAATTTCAATGTGCTTCGTGCCTCGATGTCGCCCGAAACGAGTGCAGTGTTGATGCCGTGTTTGTCGAGAATTACCTGCGAAATATTGTCGTAGATATATTGAGCCGTGTCGGAGAACGCAGTGAAGATAATGATTTTGCGGTTGTTGCCATTGATTGGGTGAGCGAATTTGTCGCGAATGTCCTGCAACAACTGCTGTAATTTACTGTCGTGCTCCGGCGTGATGTCGGCAAGCATAACGAGCAGCAAATTGAGATTATAGAGGTCTTTACTGAGATAATCTCGCCATTGCACATAGTCCATATCTTTGAGGTCGATTTTCGACTTCTTGCCGCCGATAAGCACTGCATCTTCGCGGTCATCGAAATCAAAACCGTAGTTATCACTTTCCTCTGCGGCTATTAAATAGTCATCAACCGACGTATCGCCACCATTGAAATTGTCAATGGTATTGACCGTTTCAGCGATGTATTTCTTAATCCTTTCGAGCGTGAGGCGGAAAGAGTTCACCGAACTCTCCAAGCGTTTGAGAAGATTGATGCTCATAAGGCGGCGCAAACCACGTTCTCGTCCGAGGCGTGAAAGGTTGGCATACTCGTCGTCCTCGCTCTTGTTGTATTTTGCGGCTTTGCTCGCAAGAATAAAGTCCGATGGCGTGTAGATAGCGAGGTTAAGCTCGCTCAAAACACTATAGATTTCGTTAAACGTAACGGTTTTGCGGTCGGCAAGATCCGTGAGTTTAGGAGTGCGAGAGATTGGCTTCAATCGCTTCGGGAATTTGCCGATATCGGTTGTGTCGTAATATTGTTCGATATGCTTACGCGAGCGAGCAATCGTAACGGAATCGAGCACTTCAAAGAAATCAAAACTGAGGCTGTCGAGCAGAGCTTTTGTGGTTCGCTCCTCGGCAGGAAGTTTGCTCCAGCGGTTAAAGGCAGCCTGCGCTTGGCGGAAAATATCGTCAATGGTGTTCTCAGTTTTGAGAAGCCCGTTGATGTTCGACACGTCGCCCTCGTAGGCGAGAGCAAGTTGATTCTTCAAGTCATTAAAGCGGTTGTTGACGGGTGTAGCCGACAACATCAAGACCTTTGTCTTAACTCCTGCTCTAATCACTTTATTCATTAGTTGGAGATAACGGTTCTCGCGTGGATTCTCGTCGTTCTCGTCGGTAGTAACTTTACCACCATTGCGGAAGTTGTGGCTTTCATCAATTACAACGAGGTCGTAGTTGCCCCAGTTGATGCGTTCAAGGTCTGTCCCGTTGGAATAGCCGTATGAACGCGAAAGGTCGGTGTGATAAAGCACATCATAACGGAGGCGGTCGTTTACCAATGGGTTGTTCACATAGTTGCCACGGTAGGTAACCCAGTTGTCAAACAATTTCTTCGGGCAAAGAACGAGAACCGATTTGTTGCGGTTTTCGTAATACTTAATGACCGAAAGTGCAGTGAACGTCTTGCCAAGGCCTACGCTGTCGGCAAGAATACAACCGTTAAACTTCTCCAACTTATTGATGATGGCGAGAGCTGCATCACGTTGGAAGTTATAGAGTTTATTCCAGATAACGCTCGACTTGAAGCCGGTTGCCTCATTTGGCAGCACGTCTTCCGAAATATCTTCGAGAAATTCGCTGAAGATATTGTAGAGCGTTACGAAATAAATAAACTCAGGTGCATTCTCCTTGTATGCGTTGGCGATGTTGTCGATAACAATTTCTGTAACATCGGTAAAGCGTTCACCGTCGTACCACATTTGGTTGAATGTGGCGAGAAATTGGTCGGCATTTGGCGATGGAAGCCGCATAATTTGCGGAGCAATATTATTGCCTTTCTCGCATCCGAGTTCGGGAGTTGTAAACTCGTTGAACGGCATATAAGTGAAAACGTCCTCGCCGTTTTCCACCGTCAAATTTCCGTTGACAAAGCCGTCGGTGATATTTGATTTGAAGCAAGCCTTTCGGCGAATCCATTCTGCGCATTCTCGTGCAATGGCTTTTTGAGAGAGTTCGTTGCGCAGACGAATCTCAAACTCCGAGCCGAAAAGATTGCGTTCACGATTGAGCTTCGGGATAAAAAACTCACGTTTTTGTTTTGAGGTATTTGACTTGCTGAAGGTCGGAGCAGTGAAAATGAATCGCAGTTCAGCAATGTTTTCGAGTTCTTCTTTTAGTGCTTGATAAGCATAAATGGAGAACGACGCAGCGGCAATAGAAAGTCGAGAGCCACTTTGCAAGTCAGCTTTCAGACCGTCAACGACTTTCTCTGTCGTGTTGTTATATAATTTGGGTGTCTCCATTTCGTAAGAAAGTTTGCGATATTGATGCCGATTAAGGCGGTGTTTATGTAATAACTGCAAAGTTACGAAATATTTTTTAGCTATGATGCCGAAAACTATATGTTTAAGGGCATATATAATGTATATTCCGTGGATTTGCAGTTTTCCGCTGTAAAGATAATACCAATAGTGGGCAAAAATCAAGCACACCAATCTTATTTAATCTTAAATAGGCAAATTTTTTGCCGTGCGATAGGGATAGATGCCGTATGGCGGAGACCGAGGCTCCGTTCACGATAGCCTGGCGGTGGAATGATTTTCTCGAATGTCCGCAAGGAACTGCCCGGAGCACAACGATTGCGAGGGCAAAATCATTACATCGCATCGCCCAAAAGAGACTGGTATCAAATCACCCCGGAAACATTGATTGAGAAAGCGTCGCGGTATGGGAATTTCTCGCAGCCGATATATAGCGTATCGAAAGCGTCGGTGCCGTCGGTGCGGTGTTCGAGGAGGTCTTCTTCCGATTCGGCAAGTTTCTCGCCGCCTTTGTCTTTGCGGAAACCGTTGCGTCCGCGGCTCACGCCGGCTGCTTGAATGGCGAGGATAAGGTCGTCGTTATTCTGGCGGTTGAAGAAAGGCATAAGGCGTTGCTTGCCGGCAAATCCTTGGTTGATGAGAAGGTATTTTTCGTCGTGCCGCATGGGATTGCCGAGATAGACTGCCTCGACAGTCCAGCCGTGGCGCTCAAACTCGTGAACGACCACCCAACGGAAATCCTGTTCGTTGACGGCATAGTTTGAGCCGAGAGCGGTAGCATCGTAGTAATAGACCACCGTCTTGTTACGATGCGAAGCGTAGTAAGTACAGAAGTCGGCAACGACTTCGGGAATCTTACGCTCAAACTTGACGTAGAACGACTTAATGACATTGAGCCGCCGCCCATCGGGCTGTCCGGCTACAATCCAGTTGATATTTGCATTGTAGTCCATACCAATGCAAATCGGCGCATCCTTATTAACGTCGGAATCAGCATCACAAGTAAATGCCTCTCCACTCTCTGCAGTCCACTCTCCACTTTTGAATTTCTCGTCAAGAAATTCAAAATCACTTGCATTATACTTGTGCCCCTCTCTCATTGACGAATAGAAACCGTCTTTGGCAATGCCGATGCGTTGGCAAAGAATAGAGGTTTGGAATGTCAATGGCGTTAAGTCTCGCTTCATCTGCTTGATGTAGTTCTCACCGAGAAGTTGCAGATTCTCGATGCTGCTGTACTCTTTGTAGTACACAGCGACAGACCGCATCTGATTAAGATTGCGGTCGAGACGTCGCAAATATCCTTTCAAGTAACCGGGTACCGGCTGCCCCTTGGAAGAAAGCGTGCGAATTCGCTCTTTCGTGCGCCAAATTTCATAGACCGTTCCCTCGATAGTCGCAATAAGTTCGGGGTCCATTTTGTCACGGTAGTGCAAGAACCACGAACCTTTTTGCGTCTGCGGCATATCGCTCAAAATCATAATAGAATGATTGAACGAGTGCCGCCCGAAATGCGACTTAATGCCACCATTGGCAGGGAGCGTTTCGTCTTTGAGTTTCTGATAGTCAATGAATTTAGCCTCGTCAACGAGCAGCCACGATAGCGTGAGCGAGTTTGAAGAACCGGGGCGGTCCTGCGAGATGATGACCGCACAAGAGCCGTTGTAGAACGATATGACGTGTTCATAATCGTTCGGCTCGATGATAGGACGAGCAAACGACTTGGGCGGACGGCGACCGACAACGTAATGCACGCCGTGGATATAGCCCCAGCGTTTCCACGCGGCGAGCAATCCCGGCAGCGTGTTGGTCAAACCGTGTTTGAACGTCGGTACAACGATGCCGCCTGTCGAGCCGGGCATACGTTGCATATTACGCAAAGCAAACGGAGCGGCGATACTGTCCGTTTTGCCTGTGCGTCGTCCTGCGACAATGACGGTGGTGTTAGCACCGATAAGCTGCGTCAGCCGCTGCGGATTATTGAAGTACACCTGTTTCTTCGCCATCGTCATTGTCGTTTTTGGTGAGTGGAAATAGCGTGTCAAATTCGAGGTCTGCTTCCTCGAACTCCACATCTTCGATGTCGAGCGTTTCGGCACGATATTTCGCAATCATATCGGAGATTTTCTGCTGAATGTTCGGGATAGGCTTAATGCCAAGCACCGTGGGGTCGTCCGTTGCCGTGAATGGCTGCACCACGATAAGCTCGTAAGGCAAAGTCTGCTCGTCCTCCAAATCAACGCGGTTGTATTTGGCATAGGATGCGGCGGCACGTTCCATCGTCTTCGTGTCGCCCTTTGCCTGAGCCTTGGCATAAGTCTTCATAATCATCTCGTTAAAACGCCAGCGGTGGAAATCGCGGCTTGCCGAAGCGAGCAGAGGCATAAGCGTTTTCACGACAGCGAGGTCGGAATAGGCTGTCACTTTGGAGACAGAGTGCCGCTGCATCACTTCCGACACAAACTCGCGGTCAGTTCCGCCGGGGTTTGAGAGGAACCAATTATACATTTCACGCACACGAACAACCTTATCCACAATGGCTTGTGGATATTTTTGCTGCAAGTCCTCGACTTTAGTAAAAAGTTCGGTGCGGCATACTTCGAGTGCGGAAGGAGTACCCATAGCTATTCGTCGTCCTCCATGTCGAGCAAGTTGCGGTGAGCGTTCTCGATAGCGAGCGGCGAGCCGACCTGTGCAAGCATCATTTCTTGCGAGTGCAGTTTCACCTTGGAGCCGGCTTTGCCACGGCGATACGCCTTAGAAACTTCACTCGTGCGGTCGGCGATGTCCTCACGCAACACATCGGCAGGAATATCGAGTATTACTGCGATGTCGGAAATTTTGAGGTAGATTGAGGCGAATTTCTCAATCTGCTGTAATTCTTTCTCTGAATAGGTCATTGAGCGGTACGGAGTGATTAGTGATTAAATCTTCGATTTGAGCGTAGAGCGAGGCAAAGATAATCGGGTCGGTGCTGATGAAAGCACTTTCGGCACGATTGCCTCGCGTGAGGTTTTGTGAGGTGATTACGGAGACCGTCTTGCCGGACTCCGACTTCACCAACAAAATCTTACTATGATTGTCTGCAAGGTAGGTGCGTTCGATAACCTGGGTGATGAACGCCCAAAGTTTGAGCGTCTTGTTCGTCGCCTTATGGTCGAGAACAAGGTTGATACGCGACACTTTCTTATCCTTGCAGATAAAGAACAGACGGCGGAGAAATTCTTCGGAAATTGAAAACGACGTTTGCCAGATTTCCGCCACGCCGACCTGCGAGAGAATCCAGTCGAGAATGTCGGCAACCTGAACAGCGTTAGAAAGATACGCCTGAAACGGAGTATCTTTCAGCGGTTTAAGAATTTCGTTTATGTCGGCAGTTCGTTTCACGATAGGTACGAGTTAAGAGTTAAGAGGAACGAGATTTCTTCTTTTGGGTGGTGCGGGCTTGGGGCTTGCTCGTGCCTCGTTCCTCCTTGCTCGTACCTATGACATAACGGTCGTATTCCTCCCAGTTGGCGTGCATCTTCTTGTCAAGCTCGATAAGTTCTTTGAGGAACGGATAGCGTTCCGAGTCGGGGCACGGTGCAGTGTCTAACGACAAAGAACGGAGCTTCAGATGCAGCTCACGCATACGTTGCAGAATGGAAAGATTCTCAACGTACTTCGCCTTGATTTCATCAGGCAAAGAGTCGTGGTCATCACGCTTGCCGGTTTTATGCTCGTCGGCATTTGCCGCAAGCGAGATGTGTTCGGCTACGATCACATCGACTTGCTGCTGCATCTCCTCGACCTGTGCGTGAGTGAGGGCTTGAACACGGAAGTTGTAGTATTTTTGGATTTGATAATCCACAAACTCGTGGCGGCGGTCAAGTTGAGCAACAATGTTACGATACATAATCTGATTGCCGCTGAGCTTCAATAGATATAGAGCACCAACGGAGTAATCTCGTTGGTCGCTCGGTGTTTCAAGCCACTGCTTTATGAGTTCAGTAAATTTGTGGTCCATTATAGTTTGTTATTAATGCCGGCAAAGAACGTGCAGTTCTTGCCGAGTGAAACGAGTAAATTCTGCATCGAGACGAGCGTTTGACCTGTCGTAACGAAGTCGTCAAAGACAATGATGTTGCGATGCGGCGGTATGTTATTGGCGGTGAAAACCGTCCCGACGCGGTGTTTTGAGGGAGCGAAAGCACAATCCTCAAAAAACGGCAAACCGAGTTGCTCGGCGATGCGAATAGCAATTAGCGTAGCGAAGTTGCGTTCCTTGTGGCGACGTTTCGGCGTAGTCACCACAGCGAAGTCATCAGGCGAGAGAAACGAGCCGAGGACTGAGCGTATAAGCGGAGTGATGTTGTCGGCGAAGAAGCCGACCATATCATCATCGCCCTTGATGTCGGTAAGAGTACGACCATAGACCGACTTTTTCCAAAGCGTGATGAAGAACACGCCTCCGCGGTTGGTGATACGCATTCGGTTCGGAGCGAAATCGCAGCGAGCTTCGGCAACGTCAAGTTCTTTCCACGCCTTGCGTTTCTTCTCCTCGAACAAGTCCTTTGACTTGTCGGAAACTAAAAGAGCGCCAAGTTCGGGAACATCGAGCGATGGCACTTCGATGTCGTTCAACATCTCGTCCAAAGCAATAGCTCCCGGCTTGGCGTTCTGTTCAATCATCTTATGCTTCACCTGAGCAGTCGATGTCGCCGTCCTCCGTTTCTATAGTACCCTTGTAGAAAGGAGCGGGCACTTCGTCGGTCGCTTCAACGCTGATAGTCGTTGAAGTGGTGCCGGTGGCGCCTTGACCGAGGTCCTGGGCGACAGTCGATTTAGTGCTCCACTTGTCATTGCCGAGCACACGATAGTTGCCTTTCATATCCTCGACGATAAACACGTTATCGGAGTTGTTGATGTAGGCGGCAGCGGCTGAAGCGTCAGCACCGACGCCGGGGTGAACGGCAGTTAACTTGTTCAACTGGGTTTGGCTCGGGAGTTCACCCTGCGCCTCCGAAGTGAGTTGCGACTTGTCGGGAAGGATGTCGATATACTTCCACTTCTGGTCGGCAACGAGCGTGAACGAGCCTTCAAGAACAGCCGAAGTGACACGACCGTTAGCGTCACGCGGCAAGGTCGGAAACGCAGCTATCGCACTCTTGGCGAGATAGTATATTCTGCGTTTCACGCCCGGCAGTTCAGGCGTACCCTGACACCAGCCGAGCGATTTCTGTATTGACATGCAGTTTGTAGCCATATTATTACCGATTTATGGGTTAAACAGGTTGACCGAGCTGTCTGTCGGCGTTGAAGCCGTTAAGACCGAGCACAAACATATCGTGCGACTCGATGCCGAGGAACTGAACACCGAAGAACATAGTAGCGACGTAAGAAAGCACGAAAGGAGCATACTCCTTGACCATTATACTTTCGAGGTCGCTCATCTGGTCGAAGCCAACGAGCATATTGCTCTTGGTTGTGATGTGGATAAGCTTCGAGTCCGCCTTGTTAGGCAGCGGAATGAACGTCATGCGGTTGTTCGAGCCTTCAACCGAGGTTTGGTTGTAAGCGGTGTTGTACGAGAGGCCGGAGTGCGTAAGCATATACGCCTCGTTGTAGAAGTCCACGATGTACTGCGGACAGAACACGATAAGGTCTTTGGCACGCAAATGCGGGTCGAGACCCCAAAGAACCTCCTTGAACACGTCAATCACGTTGTTCACGGTGATGTCCTCGTTCAACTTCGCATAGTTCTTTTGAGAATCCGAGATGTTACCGGCTTTGATTTCACGAGCGGTGATAGTGTCGAAGCCGTCAAACAGGTCTTTCGTAGTGTCGCCGTTGGCGTTACGAATACCGTTCCAGATAGCATCGTTAAGATGCTCCGAGAGACCGCGAGCTATAAGAGCGAGGACGTGCTTTGCCGTTGGGGTTGACATCTGACCGTCGCCCTTTGTGGCACCTGTGCCGAGCAAAGTTGAGATAGCCGAGTTAGGCTCGAAGTTGGCGACAACCGAACCGAAATAAGTTTCGAGAGTTCGGTGAGTGAGGTCGAGATTGAAGTCAACCGCACGTTTCGGGTTGTAAGGAGCGAACTGTGCATCGCCAGTAAGCGTGCCGACGCTTTCCTTGTAGCGGATACCGGGGCGAGAAGTCATATACTTCAGAGTGTCCTTACAACCGAAAATCGGCAGATAGAGCAACTCTGAGCGGTATTTGTGAGCCGCCTGTTGATATTCTTCCGGCGAGAATGAGAATTTACCAGCCATAGGATAAAATGGATAAAGAGTTAGAGAATTTCGTTGTATAGTTCACGCGCAGCGTTCACCTTGTTGCAGTAGTTGTCGAAGTCCGATGTTTCAGAGGGCTTGTAGTCCTGCTTAGTATCATCGACAATGGCGGTCGTAGTGGCAGCAGGAGCAGCCTTTAGTGCTGCAATCTGCGCTTCAAGGTCAGTGATGACTTGGAGTTTCATTTCGAGAGCCTTGTCGAGAGCGGTAAGCTGTTCTTCAGTCAGCGAGGCTTTGCCGTCGGTGAGTGCGATGCTTTCAATGGCGAGCAGCGCACAGATGGATTTGTAGTTCTTGTTCATAGTGAGTTGGGGTTTGGATTTACTTTGGAAAATGGCAGCCATCTTCTCGAAGAAAGCGAGGATAGGATTCTCCTTTTCTTCGACAGGAACGTCGGGCAGCGGCATACCTGCGGCAGCCATTGCCGAGGCCACAGCATCTGTGAGCACAGGAGCCGGCTCGTCGTCAAGGTCGGTGATTTCATCAACGAAGCCCCAGTCGAGGGCGTCCTTGGCAGAGAGCCATCCGCCGACTTTCATCAAGTCGAGCAGGCATTGCGTTTTCTTCTTGCACTTCCCGGCATACATCGAGGCGATGTTCACGTCGAGCTTGTCAAGGTCGGCGGCAGCCTTTTCGCAGTCGGCGATAAGGGTGCGGAATTGGTCGGCATTGAGGCTTCCCCATTCAAAGAACGCAGTCGAACACTTGTGGACGAGGTACATGGCGTTCTTGTCAATGGAGATATGAGCCGCACCGAGAGAAGCGATAGTAGCGGCGGAAGCATTCATGCCGACAAAGTGAACGCTGACTTTGCCGTGGTTCTTGAAAGCAGCGGCAATAGAGAGAGCAGTGGCAAGGTTGCCACCGAGCGAGTCAATCAGCACGTTCACTTCCTTGCCGGCATTCTTGGCGAGGATATAATCGACATAATTTCGGTCAAAGTCGGCACCGCCGACGAAGCCTTTCAGGTGGAGATTGTATTGAGTTTGCGGCATAACACATTTTGTTTTGCCACAAAATTACCTATCTTATAATAGTGATGAAAAGACACCTAAAACACTAAAAGAGCCGCCTTTGGGGCGACCCTTTCGTTGTGATTGACACTATTTTAATAGTGGCGGAAAACGTAGCCGTTGTCGTAATAGTAGTCATACATGAACAAGTCGCGGGCGTAAGCGTCGTAGTCGAAGTAATTGGCGAGATGCCCCATCTGCTTTTCGAGGTCATAGCAGTCGTTTACGATTTCTCTGGCGAAGTCTTCCTCGCTGTCGTACTCTCCGACGTAGCAGTCCTCGAAATGTTCGAGTTTTTCGCAGTCCCACTCGATGAAAGCGTCCACAGCGTCCGTCGAATACTTGTCGCACAAGTCGCAGTATTCTCTCACTGCCTCGAAGCTGTCCTCGTCGAAGCTCGATTCGTCGTACCATTTCTTGGGGAACGCCTCGTAGTCCTGGAACATCAGTTCCGGATCTTCCTCGTCTGCGTGGATTGCGTAGCAGAAGTTGAGAAAGTCGTCGTAGTCGTAGAACGTGGTGAGGTCAATCCACAGACCGCGAATGCCTTCCTCACCGCTGTATTTGCCGTATGTGCCGCAGTAGATGCTGGGATTGCCTTCGCAACCGCTTTTGTGTTCACCGATTGCGTCGATGAGTGTTTCAGGCGTAAAGCCGAGTTCTTCGAGGCGAGCTTCCACCTCTGCCGTGATTGTCAAGTCGCCGAATTGTAATCTGATAGCCTTGATGTTTTGAATTGAATTTTTCATTTGCTTAAAATTTTTAAATTTTACACTGCCACAAAATGGCATTGTGAGCGGATTGCCGCAAAAGCAAGGGTGATTGCGTCGTTGCAGGGTAGCGAAACGGCGAGGAACACGGAGTGCACACCTGCCCTTGCTGTTCCGCGGTATGCCATAACTTTGCGGCGTAAAATAAAATTTAGCAAATGAAAACCCGCAGGGTCAAAACGAGAGCGAAAGAGCAACAAAAGGTGATGCCGACATAGGCAGAGCGTGGTGCACGTGCAACTTGGAGCCGTCCGAAACCCCATTGGCGCAAAACAAAGCGGTTGAAATCCCTGCATCGCGGCACAGGAGGCTAAGCGGTGGTCGGCAGATGCCTTTAGGGCTGTGACCTTACCACACTCGCAGACGCAGACACCAAACTTCACTGCAACGCAAAGCCGATGTGGAAGCCGCTTGCAGGACGGAGAGGACGTTCCCAATGGTGCGACACTTCGGCGAGGTAGCGTAGAGAAGCAGAAAGAGATGCTTGTGCGTAGTTATTCGGCAGCGTGGACTGCATCATCGGCACAATGGGGCAAGAAGAACGAGTGAGGACTGCCACAAAGGAGAGCGGCGAAGCGGTCAGCGAGGGAAACGTAGCCGAGAATATGACCGTTCCACGAAAAGCGATAGGCAAATCGTCTCGACTACAAAGCCACGGCTGCGACAATGTGTGACTGCACGGCAACGGCCACACTTTCCGCTTTACCAATCACAACGACAGGAAAGGTGTCGCAGAAAGGCAGCTCTGAAAACTAAAAAGCCGTCTATTCATCACGAACCGACGGCTAACCATATCAATCTTTCTTACTTATGACACTGGGATTGAGTGTTTATTATGGAGTGCTCTAAATCCTATTTATGGCACGGCACGAGCGATTTAATCGCCTTGTGCGTGATTTCGTAGATGAATCCGGCACCGTCGCCGTCGGCATCGCCGAACGAGATGGTGAGTTTGACCATCGGGAACGGCGTTTCACGAGCACCGATGATGTAGGAGTTACCGTCTATGGCGGTAACGACGAAAGCGAGATGCTCTTTCAGCGGCAGCAGGTCCTCCGAGGCGAACTTAAGTTTCGCCGTGTCCGTGCGATTGCCGCCGTCGTTCTCCGTGACACACTCGCAAGTCGGTTCATCGAAGAACGGCACATTGTTAATGTCGGTAAGAATCGGGACCGGCATCATCGAGATGCCACGCAGCGCGATATCATTCACAAGGTGCTCACACCGCACCCAGCCAATCTCCTTGACTCCCGGCAATATTTGTTTCGTAGTTCTCATATTATATATGTGTATATGTGAATGTATTAAGAAATGCGTAACAAGTGTAACGAGCGTAACAAGCGTAACGCATGACATTTTTACCCCTTGAAATCGGGAAGATTTTTTTTCATTTTACGCATTTTTTTCATACGGCACGCAGAGCGGTACGACCTACGCTTGCGTTGGTATCGTTTAGCGATGGCGTTCCAGTTCTTCTCGTTCACCTCGATGCCGTGCTTGCACATAAATGCGTAGATAAGTTCGTCCTGTCGCTTGAACAGCGACGAGAACTTGTGGAGCGAAGTCCACAGCTCCACATCGAAGCGATTGCGGATAGTAGCGACGAGCAAGTCCTCGGCGTACTTCGGCAAGTAGTTATAAGAAGTGATGTCCTTCGACTTGAAATCGGGAATAGCGATTATCACTGCACCGGGATTGTTAGCCTCAATTTGCTGTGGCACATCATCAGGCTGCATTTCGAGAAAAGATTCGAGAATGCCACTCTCGATGCTGCCGCGAGTGAGGTGCACCGGGTGTTTGCCTCCGTGGTCGTGAATAAACCACTGAGCAAGGTAGTCGTCGAGATGTATATATAGGAAATAAGTTCGTGCCATAAACTAATACTTTAAGTTTGCTCCGCGGTTTTGGCTGGCATTTGCATCGGCATTGCTGGTTTCGGCTACCTTGCCGACGAGA
>OIXV01002730.1_pt1 | contig 13755 bp, 8 predicted proteins | sample 1587771 | NCBI WGS metagenome assembly OIXV01 (sample SAMEA3888893, study PRJEB22519) | human gut metagenome | biome: human gut; feature: human-associated habitat; material: faeces | place: Denmark | collected 2010
AAATCTTACCAAGCCGACAAAATTTCTCTTTTTATCCTGGGCAAAAGCGTCAGGAGAGGGAAAATCTCTCCGGCCGTCGTATCTGATCCAGGAGTTGATGCGGTTGTTCCCGGATTTAAAACCGGTGGATGAGGAAGAAAAGTCATGGCAGCAGTGTGAGATGACAAGAAGGACCGGGATTCTCAGACTGGCGGAAGGGCTGAGAGAAAAAGAACAGGGACTGGATGCACAATGGAAAGAACTTTATACATGGTTTGCAGGCGATGAAAAAAGCAGATCCGTGGTTGAAAAGCTGCTGAGAGCAGGATTTTATAAAAAAGAAGCCGGTATGTTGGGAAGTCAGATGGCTGAAAAGCTGTATCTTGATCCTGAACGCGTGAGTGTGACGAGGCTGGAAAAGTTTGCTTCCTGTGCCTATGCTCATTTCCTGAGTTATGGTTTACGGCTTTCTGACCGGGAAACCTACGGATTTGAGGCGATGGATCTGGGAAATATTGCACATCAGGCATTAGAACGTTTTGCAAGAAAAGCAGAGGAAGAGAAACTGGACTGGGTAACAATGCCGGAGGAACGCAGGACAGAGCTGATAGATGAAAGCGTGGAAAGCAGCGTTCTGGATTATGGAAATACAGTCCTGTTTTCAAGTGCAAGAAATGAATATATGATCTATCGGATCAAGCGTCTGATCCGCCGGTCTGTATGGGCATTGACCCGACAGATGGAGCAGGGAGATTTTAAACCGGCAGGATACGAATTTAAATTCGGAAGTGGTAAGATCGACAGGATTGATACGTGCGAAGATGAGAACCGGGTTTATGTCAAGGTGACAGATTATAAGACGGGAAGAAAGGTATTTGATATTACTTCTTTCTATCATGGTCTTCAGCTTCAGTTGCCGGTGTATCTGAATGCAGCACTGGAAGCAGAGGGAAAGAGATATCCGGGAAAGGAGATAGTTCCTGCAGGAATTTTTTATTACAGGATACAGGATCCGATCGTGGCAAGAGAAAAGACAGACGAGAAGACGGAAGAAAGTATTTTAAAAGAACTGAAACTGGATGGGCTTGTGAATGGTGAAGAGGAAGTAATTGAACATCTGGAGGCGAATCTGACAGGAAGTTCGTTATATTATCCGCTCCGCAGGAATCAGAATGGATTACTTGGGAGTGCATCAAAAGCTCTTCCACAGGAGAAGTTTGAGACGGTACTTGCTTATACCAGGGCGAAGCAAAAGGAACTGAAAGCGGAGATGTATGAGGGAGAGGTAAGTGCATTGCCGTATCTGCTTGGTGAGGATACAGGATGTGATTTCTGTGCCTGCAAAGATATCTGCGGATTTGACCAGCGGATTGAAGGGTGTGAATACCGTCAGTTGCAGAAATATTCACTGGAAGAAGCAGTCGAATGTATGAAGGAAAAGCTGGGAATAAAGAAAAGTCAGGAGTAAAAAAGCCGGAAATAGAGAAGGAGACATAGGCAGTATGGCAGTGAAATGGACAAAAGAACAGCGGCAGGTCATTGATCTGCATGACAGAAATATTCTGGTTTCGGCTGCTGCCGGTTCAGGAAAGACAGCAGTACTCGTTGAGAGGATCATCTCAAGGATCACGGATGAAAAGAATCCTGTGGATGTGGATAAGCTGCTTGTTGTCACATATACAGAGGCAGCGGCAGCCGAAATGAAAGAAAGGATCGCGGCAGCGATTGAAAAAAAACTGGAAGAATTTCCGGGAAATCTGAATCTGGAGCAGCAGGCATCGTTAATACATAGTGCGATGATCACTACGGTGCATAAATTCTGTCTGTCGGTAATCCGGGATCATTTCCATGTGATCGGAATCGATCCGTCATTCCGTGTGGGAGAAGAAGGGGAGCTGCGTCTGCTTAAGCAGGATGTACTGGATGAAATGCTGGAAGAACATTATGCAAAAGATGAGGAAGAGTTCCGGGAATTTGTGGAAAAATATGGAACAGGCAGAACGGATAAAAAGATTGAGGAACTGATTCTTCAGTTGTATGAATACTCAAGAAGTTATCCTGATCCACGTCAGTGGCTGATCTCCTGTGCAGAAGATTATGAAATAGACAGAGAGCATTTGGAAGATTCAAGAATGGTGCATACAGTGGAAGAACGTGTCAGACAGCAACTGGGCGATCTGTATGGACTGGTCAGACAGGCGATGGAAATCTGTCAGCTCCCGGCAGGTCCGTATATGTATGCAGAGGCATTGGAATCAGATGAAAAAGAACTGAAAAAGCTGGAAAGGGCAGACTCTTATGAGAAAATGAGTGAGGTTCTGATGGATTTCAACTGGAAAAAGCTTTCGGGTAAAAAAGATGAGACTGTCGATGCGGAGCTGCGGAAATCTGTCCAGGCTGTCCGGAAGCAGTTGAAAGCTCTGATTGATGGGATTCAGAAATCTTATTTCTATGCAACGGCAGATGAATGGGTTGCAGATATGCAGGATTCCGCTCAGGCAATGAGGACGCTGACCGGACTGGTACAGGAGTTTGCTGACCGGTTTGATGAAAAAAAGCGGCGGAGAAATATGATTGATTTCAGTGATATGGAGCAGTTTGCACTGGCAATCCTGACGAGAAATACAGAGGGGAAAATCGTGCCATCTGCGGTTGCTGAAGAATATCAGGAGCGGTTTGCCGAAGTGATGGTGGATGAGTATCAGGACAGTAATCTGGTGCAGGAAACGATCCTGACGAGTGTGTCAGGGATGAGTAAAGGCAGAAATAATATGTTCATGGTAGGGGATGTAAAGCAGAGCATATACAGATTTCGTCTCTCAAGACCGGAACTTTTTATGGAGAAGTATGATACTTACAGTGTGGAAAGCAGTCCCTGTCAGAGAATTGATCTTCATAAAAATTTCCGAAGCAGGAAGGAAGTACTGGACAGTACAAACTATCTTTTTGAAAAGCTGATGTTCCGGGAATTTGGAGGGATCGAATATGATGAAAATGCGGCTCTGTATGCGGGAGCAGAGTTTCCACCGATACCGGAAGATGCCGTCTTTACGGATAAGACAGAAGTTCTGATCTTTAATCAGCAGGACATGAAGACAAGAGATGCCAAAGAGGCTGAGGCAAGAATGATCGCACGAAGGATCAGGGAAATGATGGGATCGGGATATATTTACGATAAAGACAGTGATTCCTTTCGAAAGATACAGTATAAGGATATTGTAATCTTAACGCGGAGTATCCAGGGATGGGCAGAAATTTTTTCAGCAGTGCTGGCAGAAGAAGGAATCCCGGCATATTCAGTGAGCAGAGAGGGGTATTTTGAAACGTATGAGATCAGTGTCCTTTTAGATTATCTGCGGATTCTGGATAATGCGAGGCAGGATCTTCCACTGACAGCAGTGTTGACTTCACCATTTGTCGGGCTGGATGCGGAAGAACTGGCACAGATCCGGCTGGCATATCCGAATCTGCCATTTTACGAGTCTGTCTGGCTGTGTGGGGAAGAAAAAACGGAAGAAACCGGAGCAGACGGGAGTGGAGAAACCGGAGAAAAAGAAAAGAAAGAAAAGAAAAAATCAGATGCAGAAGCGGAAAACCGCAGCGGAGAGATTTCAGAAGCGGTCAGAGAAAAGCTGGCAGAGTTTACGAGGCAGGTCAGATACTTCAGAAGCATACTTTCCTATACTCCGATCCATGATCTGCTGGCAAAGATCCTTGAAGAGACAGGATACCGGACTTTTATTGCTGCGATGCCGGGAGGAGAGCAGCGGATCGCAAATGTGGAGATGCTGATGGAAAAGGCGTGTGCATTTGAGGGGACGAGTTATAAAGGACTTTTTAATTTTGTCAGATATATTGAGCAGTTGAAAAAATATAATGTTGATTATGGAGAAGCCGGAATTATGGATGAACAGGCAGATACGGTACGCCTGATGAGTATCCATAAAAGTAAAGGACTGGAATTTCCAATTGTATTTGTAGCGGGAATGGGAAAAAGTTTTAATATGCAGGATCAGAGGGGAAGTATTGTGATCCATCCGGACTGGGGAATTGGAATTGATGCAGTTGATCTGGAACAGAGAACGAAAAATCCAACTTTTCTGAAAAGAATGATACAGGAAAAAACAAAGCTGGAGAATCTTTCGGAAGAACTGAGAGTTCTTTATGTTGGCATGACCAGGGCAAAAGAGAAGATGATCCTGACCGGTACAGCGAAGCTTGGGGAAGAAGAACTTCTGGCATTGGAAATGATGGAAGATATAATAAAAAGAGAAGAAAAGCAGAATAGCTGGAAAGCAGATGAAAAAGATTCGCTTGCACTGTATCAGATGGAAGGGGCAAAGACCTGCTTTGACTGGATCTTACCGGCACTGATGAGAGATTGGAAAAAGGCAGAAAAATGGATACAGGTGCGGCTTGTTACAAGAGAAGAATTATCCTATGGGGCAGCAACAGCAGGTCAGGCAGAAGTACTGGCGAGAGAAGTGCTGGAACACTGGGATACAGAAAAGTCGTATATGCCGGAATGGAAAGAGCTTCTGTCAGAACAGATGAATTATACTTATCCATATTTACAGGAAGAGCAGATGAAATTGAAATTTACAGTCTCAGAACTGAAAAAGAGAATTTACGCAGGAGAACAGATGCGTGAAATGCAGGAAGACGGTGGCGAGGAACTGTATCAGGAACCGGAAATTGTTCCGTTAGTACCGGGATTTATGCAGAATCAAAAAGAAGGTCTGACCGGGGCGTCCAGAGGAACTGCTTATCATAAGCTTATGGAACTATTAGATTTTACCAGGCAATATACGAAAGCTGCTTTGAAAAATGCAGTGCATGATTTTGAAAAGGAGAAAAAGATGACTTCGGAGATGGCAGCGTGTATCCGTATATCTGATATTTTATTATTCCTGGAAAGCAGCAGTGGAAAAAGAATGTCAGCGGCAGCCGGAAAAGGGAAGTTATGGAGAGAGCAGCCTTTTGTACTGGGGGTGGATGCAGATCAGGTCTATCCGGGATTTTCCGGTGAGCCAGGAAGTCAGGAAAAGGAAGTGATTCTTGTTCAGGGAATTATAGATGCTTACTTTGAAGAGAAAGACGGGATTGTAGTACTGGATTATAAGACGGACAAGGTGAAGAGTGCAGAGCAGTTGAAAGAACGTTATCATGCACAGTTGGAATATTATGCACAGGCATTGGAGGGGCTTCTTGAAAAACCGGTGAAAGAAAAGATTATCTATTCATTTACGCTAAGAGAGGAGATCAGGTTATGAAATGGCTTATGTATTATCTGATCGTGGTGAATTTGTTGACCTGGATCATCTACGGAATTGATAAGTGGAAGGCAAAGCGACGTGCGTGGAGAATACCGGAGAGAACACTGTTGCTTTTGGCGGCTGCCGGTGGCTGCACAGGGGCATTGGCAGGGATGCTGATGTTCCGGCACAAGACAAGAAAACTGAAATTCATGATTGGAGTACCGGTTATTTTTGTAGTGGAAAGTATTTTCTTTGCATATATTTTTCTGAGATTGTGACAAATTGCACATAGAATAGTCAGAAAAAGCGGTCCAGAGAATGGATTTTTAGAAATTGCAGTCAGCTTCTTTTCTAATTGGAGAAATTCTGCTAATATTACTTACAGAGTACTTTAGTCGGTTAAAGAAAGGAAGAGAAAAATGCCAAAGTTAAATGAAAATTATCAGAATGTAAAAGACAGCTACCTTTTTGCAGAAATTGCCAGAAGAGTAAAAGTATATGAGGAAACGCATCCGGACAAAGCAGATCAGATCATTCGTCTTGGAATCGGCGATGTAACTCTTCCACTTACGAAGAGCGTGATCGAGGCACTTCATGAGGCAGTTGATTCCCAGGCGGTGTCTGAGACATTTATGGGATATGGCCCGGAGCAGGGATATGAGTTTGCACGCAAGGCGATTGCAGATTATTATGCAAGGAATGGCATTGAGGTTGATCCTGCAGCAATTTTTATTTCAGACGGAGCTAAGAGCGATACGGGAAATATCACAGAACTTTTTTCAAATGATAATGTAGTTCTTGTCCCTGATCCGGTTTACCCGGTTTATGTGGATACAAATACGATGGATGGAAAGAAGATCATCTATATGAACGGAACGGAGGAAAATGACTTCCTTCCGATGCCGGATGATAAAGTAAAGGCAGATATCATTTATCTTTGTTCTCCGAATAATCCGACCGGAGCAAGCTACAATAAAGAGCAGTTGAAAGCATGGGTTGATTATGCCCTGAAGAATGATTCGGTAATCCTTTATGACTCTGCCTATGAGGCATTTATTACCGATCGGGATCTTCCACGGAGTATTTATGCTATTGAGGGTGCAAAAGAATGTGCGATTGAATTTTGCTCTCTGTCCAAGACAGCAGGATTTACAGGAACTCGTTTCTCCTATACGGTTGTTCCGACAGAGCTGGTGTTTACGGCTTCTAATGGAGCAACATTAAGTCTTCATGACATGTGGAACAGAAGGCAGTCTACAAAATTTAACGGTACGCCATATATCATTCAGTATGCGGCAGCAAGGGTCTTCACAGAAGAGGGCATGGCAGAGTGCCAGCAGAATATTGAATACTATAGAGAGAATGCACGTATGATCGCAGAAACTCTGAAGAAGAAAAATATCTGGTTTACAGGTGGGGTAAATTCTCCATACATCTGGTTTAAATGCCCGAAAGAGATGGAATCCTGGGAGTTCTTTGATTATCTGCTTGAGAATGCACAGATCGTGGGAACACCGGGAGCAGGGTTTGGTGAAAATGGAAAGAATTATTTCAGACTGACTTCCTTTGGAAAGCATGAGAAGACAGCCGAGGCAATGAAGCGTTTTGACGAATTATTTTAGGAATTGTTCAGAAATTGTTTCAGGTTATCGGTAAAAAGGTTCTCCGTATCAGGCAATGTCTTAACGAAATGATCTACGTGAGAAAAACTGAAAAAAAGAATGTTGAGGGCTTTTGCTCCCAACATTCTTTTTTTAAACCGGAGTTTCTGTAATATATACTTTGCAGATCTGCCTGAGTGCGGCGTGCATATAAGGCATATATTCTTCCATCGACACCGGCTCGTTATGAAGAATACAATTATAGCTGGTAGAACTGATAAATTCGATCAGGGTGAAGAGTAAAAGTTTTGGAGAAGAACATTCTACGTGATACCGCTGTAAGGAATCAAGATAGTGGTTGTAAAACTTCTGGGAAACCAGCGATCCGGTTCCGACCGCATCCTGAAATACTCCCCACGAAAGGTTCTTGGAAAGAAATTTCATCAGTCCCTGCTGATTTTGAAAGCGTTCAATGATATAGTCCGTTACAAAAAGAATTTCTTCCTCGAAGTCAGGGATAACGGCAGCATCCAGTGCCTTATGTGCATCGTCAAAAAGCTGGCTGGCTTTAAATGCGATCAGCTTATCCCGCAAGTCATATTTATCTTTAAAATACAAATAAAAAGTTCCCTTTGCCAGTCCGGCCTGATTTACAATGTCGGATACGGTTGTCTTTGCAAAGCCTTTTCCTGTAAAAAGGTCAAATGCTGTCTGAAACAGTGTATTCATTTTCAATTTTTTATTATCTTCTACTTTTCCCATATCCAGTTGCCTCCTTTGTGATCTGCCTGCACACCAGAGTATTTTACTACCAGATTCTGCAGAAATTCAAGCAGATTTTTTACTGATTTCTCTTTCTAGTATGGCACGTTTTCCGTGAAAGTCAATAAAAAATGACTAAAATTCAGTTTTTTGGCTTTCTAATATTGACTATTAGTCATTTTGAGCTATACTAGAAGAGGCTAAAATATATGAGACAGTTTAGGAGATGATACAAATGATCAAAGTTGGAAAATGGATTGCCAGGCACAGGGTTCTGATGCTGATCGTTGGATTCCTGCTGATCATTCCGTCAGTGATCGGGATGGCAAAGACAAGAGTAAATTATGATTTGCTCAGCTATCTTCCAGAGCATCTGGAGACAGTAAAAGGTCAGGATATTCTGGTGGATGAGTATGGCATGGGAGCATTTTCCATGGTCGTGGTCGAGAACATGGATATGAAAGATGTTCAAAAACTGGAAGAAAAATTTGAGAATGTTTCTCATGTAAAGGACGTTTTGTGGTATGACGATGTTGCGGACATCAGCCTTCCGGTAGAGATGATCCCAGATGATCTGCGAGAAGCCTTTTTCAAGGGTGATGCAACGATGATGCTTGTGTTATTTGATAATACGACATCTTCAGACGACTCCATGGATGCAGTCGGTGAGATGAGGAAGATCGCAAATGAGCAGTGCTTTATCAGTGGAATGACAGGCGTTGTAGCAGATATCAAGAATCTGGCACTGAAAGAACTTCCGATCTATGTTGTGATCGCAGCACTTTTAAGTCTGATTGTTCTGGAACTGACTTCGGGTTCTTTCGTTGTTCCGCTCCTGTTCCTTCTGAGTATCGGACTGGCGATTCTCTATAATCTGGGAAGTAATGTTTTTCTGGGAGAGACTTCTTATATTACGAAAGCACTGACAGCGGTTCTGCAATTAGGAGTTACGATGGACTATTCCATTTTCCTGTTGAACAGTTATGAGGAGAATAAAAAGCGGTTTCCGGGAGAGAAAGAGCGTGCTATGGGGCATGCGATCGCCAATACATTTAAGTCTGTTGCTGGAAGTTCTGTGACGACGGTTGCCGGATTTGTTGCCCTGTGCGTGATGACTTTCGCACTTGGACGGGATCTCGGAATTGTTATGGCGAAAGGTGTACTGATCGGAGTGGTCTGCTGTGTAACAGTTCTTCCGTCACTGGTACTGGTTTTTGACAAACCGATTGAAAAGACGCAGCATAAACTGCTTTTAAGCAACATGGATAAGCCTTCTGCATTTATTACAAAGCATTATAAGGCATGGATCATTATTTTTCTGATCCTTCTGTTCCCTGCGATTTACGGAAATAATCATACTAAGATTTACTATAATATTGCAGAGTCTCTTCCGGAGACATTGGACAGTAATGTGGCGAATGCAGAACTGAAGAAAGATTTCAATATGAGCAATCTGCACATGGTCATGATGGATAAGAACATGGATGCAAAGCAGAAAAAGAAGATGCTTGAAGAGATTGATGAAGTAAAGGGTGTCAAATGGACAATCAGCATGAATTCTCTGATCGGTCCGACCGTACCGGATTCCATGATCCCGGATGACATTAAAGAGATGCTTCAGAGCGATGATTATGAACTTGCCTTTGTATGCTCAGAGTATGAGTCGGCAACAGACGAGGTCAATACGCAGATTTCAGCCATTGATAAGATCGTGAAGTCTTATGACAAGAGTGGAATGGTCATTGGAGAAGCTCCACTGATGAAGGATCTGCAGGATGTAACGGATGTGGATTTAGTGAATGTAAATGCTATTTCCATTGCAGCGATTTTCTTTATTATCATGATCATATTCAAGTCGATCTCCCTGCCGGTTATTCTGGTAGCGGTAATTGAGTTTGCAATCATGGTTAATATGGCAATCCCGTTCTATCAGGGAACCAGCCTTCCGTTTGTGGCAAGCATTGTAATCGGAGCAATCCAGTTGGGTGCAACGGTAGATTATGCGATCCTGATGACAACCCGTTATCAGAAAGAACGTCAGCGTGGAAAAGAGAAGATGGAAGCAATCAGTATTGCACATAAGACCAGTATGCCGTCTATTATCAGCAGTGGACTGAGCTTTTTTGCAGCAACATTCGGAGTAGCCTGCTACTCACAGGTAGAGATGATCGGTTCGATCTGTACCCTTCTTGCAAGGGGAGCGATCATCAGTATGATCGTAGTTATCATGATCCTGCCTGCAATGTTTATGATATTTGACAAGGTAATATGCAAGACCTCGATTGGTTTCCTCGGGGCAAAAAAGAAACCCGCAGAGGTGAAATAGAAGGGAGTTAAATTATGAACAAGAACAGAAAAATCAAACGTAGCCTTACAACTTCGCTTGCTGTTGGAATGTCAGTCATGATGGGAGCGGTTCCGGTTTATGCGGCAGGCAGCACAGATACGCAGGATGTATATAAGGAAGAAACGGTTTATGTCAATGCAGATGCGACAGGAAATAGTGACGAGGTGACGGTATCTGACTGGCTGAAAAATTCTGGAAGTGTATCGGGAAACCTGACTGATGAAAGTATTTTGAAAGAGATTAAGAATGTCAAAGGTGATGAGACATTTACGGAGAATGGAGATCAACTGACCTGGAATACTGCGGGAGAAGATATTTATTATCAGGGTACGACAGATAAGGAACTTCCGGTATCCGTAAAACTGACCTATTTTCTGGACGGCAAGGAAGTAAAACCGGATGAGCTGAAGGGAAAGAGCGGACATCTCAAGATCCAGGTACAGTATACAAATAACGAAAAGAAGACCGTCACAGTGGATGGAAAAGAAGAGGAAGTTTATACACCATTTGTCATGATGACCGGAATGATTCTTCCGAATGAAACTTTCAGCAATGTAACGATCGACAATGGAAAAGTTATTTCAGACGGAAGCCGTAATATTGTAGTCGGATTTGGTATGCCGGGACTGAAAGACAGCCTTGATCTGGATGAAGAGACAACAAAAGAAGCTGAGGATAAAGGCGTAACGATTCCAGAGAACTTTGAGATGGAGGCAGATGTAACTGATTTCACAATGTCTTCCACCTTTACAGTTGCCCTGACAGATCTGCTGGATGATATGGATATGGATAATATCATAGATGTTGATTCACTGAAAGATTCACTGAATGAGCTGGAAGATGCTGCACTGGAACTGGTCAGCGGATCAGGAACACTGGCAGATGGTGCTTCCACACTGGCAGACGGAGTGAGCAGCTATACAGCAGGTGCAGATGAACTGAATGCGGGCATTCAGAAATATCTTGGCAGCAACGGAGAACTGAACGGCAGCGTGACAGAGTATGTCAATGGAGTAGGCAAAGTTGTCAAAGGCGTTAAAGACTATACAAGTGGAACCAATGCACTGGCAAATGGAGTGATTTCCTATGTGGCAGGCGAGCAGAAGATTGCAGCAGGTGCCGCACAGTTATCTCAGTTAAGCAAAGGTCTGGAGCAGGTGCAGACAGCCGTAGATACATTGAGCAAAGCGGCTGACGGAAAAGGAGAGGCGACAGACGATCTGGTGATCGCAGCCAACCAGCTTGCAGCAGGTACAAAGCAGTTACAGGCAGTACTTGGCTCAGAGGAAGTGACAGCACTTCTGACGCAGGTGAATGGTATGGTGACAACCGGAAATGAACTGATTTCTGCAACGGAATCTCTTTCTGCAAGTCTTCAGACAGGAATTGCCACACCGGTAGCCAATATTGCAGCAGCACTGACCGGAATGGAAACACAGCTCAATGCAATCAATACCCAGCTCGGAACACTGCAAAGTGACTGTGAGACAGCGGTTGCAGATGTCAATGCGAAGATTACAGATTACAATACAAAAGTGGATGCAGCACAGGCAGCAGCCAATACAAGCAAGACGCAGATTGCAAATGCGATCAGTGCATTGCAGGCTCAGTTAAATGCGACAACAGATGAGTCAGTAAGAGATCAGATCAGTACAGCAATCACGGCACTTCAGAATGCACAGACTGCTGCAGACGGACTGAACAATGTGCAGAAAGCATCTGCGATCACGGTCAGTGTACCGACCTTTGACCTGTCAGCCATCACAAGCGGGGCAGCAACACTTCAGACAAATCTGAAGACATTTAAAGAGACTGCAGCAGCATTACAGCAGCAGCTTCCGGAAATGCAGAAGAAACTGGATGCTATTGCAGCAGCAAAGGACAGTCTTCCGTCAGATTCAATCAGCCAGCTTACAGCATCTGTGACTCAGTTGAATCAGGGAATGCAGGGACTGAATACCGGACTTGGAACTCTTTCAGGCGGACTTGGACAGTTGAATACATCTGTTCAGGCACAGTTCCCGACAGCAATCCAGGGAATTACTGAATTGAATGGCGGATTCATGCAGCTCGGATCTTATAATACTTCTCTTCTTTCAGGTGCAGAGCAACTGAAAGGAAGCAGTTCAACACTGGTAGCCGGAGCAGGAACGCTGCAGAGCGGAACGAACCAGCTTGCATCCGGTCTGAATACACTTGGTTCACAGATGTCAGCCGGTGCAGCGAAACTTTCAGCCAACAGCAATGCACTTCGTGAAGGAGCTTCCTCACTTTCAGCAGGAGCAAAGAAGCTGGCAGATGGTATGGATCAGTTCGATAAAGAAGGAACAAGTAAATTAAAGAGTACAGTAGAAGACGAATTCGGAGATGTACTTGACAGACTCAAAGCACTGACCTCTGATGACTGCACCTACAATACATTCAGTGGTAAGGACAGCAAGATGGATGGAAGTGTAAAATTTGTGATCGAGACAGAAGCAATCGAATAATTGACGATTCACTTATATTTGTATCATCTTATAAAGAGGGACGGAGCAGATACTTGACCGGTATCTGCTCCGTCCTGTTAGTTTTACGGGCAGATGACAGGAATCAGTTTTTCAGTATAATCTGATCTGATCGGGAAATACTTCTAAAAAAAGAAAGAAGGCAGAATATGGGAAAGAAAAAAGAAAAACCGATCAATTTAAACGAACTGGAAGAGGAAGAAAAAATGAAGTATGAGATTGCGGAAGAACTGGGACTGTTAGACCGGGTACTTGCACAGGGCTGGAAATCACTTACTTCCAAAGAGACCGGGAGGATCGGCGGACTGGTGACAAAAAGAAGACGGACGCAGGAGAACGGGACAGCACAGACGGAGGAAAAAATATAGAAAACCGGAAGCAGAAAGGTCTTATTTTGACAAAACCACTCATTTTTGATAAAATGCTCAGAATGGGGAGCGTGGTTGGGTGATTTATTATGATAGAAAAGATGAATATATTTGATGTGGAGATTCCAATCCTGACAGCAAAAGAAGCGATGATCCGGGCAATGCAGTATCTCGAGAGTGAGTCAGTGGATACGATCGAGCTGGTTTCCATGGATATGCTGATGAAAGAAAGAGAAAATGCACAATGGAAAGAGCAGATCAATGCACTGACGATGCTGCTGCCGGAGAATACAGAGATCCTGAAAGCGGCAGAGATAGAAAATGAAAAGCTGTTCCGGGAAACTGAAGAGAACGTTTTCCTTAAGATGTTCATGAAGTATATGCAAAAAAATCATAAAAAAATATTCCTGCTTGCAGACAGTGAGGAAAATCTGGGAAAAGTAGAGGCGGTTCTGTCCAGGCACAACCGGGGAATCCGCGTTACCGGGCAGATGGTGATTTCGGAGAATGAAGAGCAGATCCAGGATGCGATCAATGCCATCAACGGAACGGAGACGGACTGTATCCTGTCGGTGCTGCCGTCCCCGTTTCAGGAACGGTTTATTACGGCAAATAAAGCCCTTCTGAATGTACGGGTCTGGCTGGGAGGCGGCTGTGCGTTCACAGGGCATCTGGATGAGATAAAATTGAGGAACCGGATCCGTTTTTTTATTCAGAAGAAAATTTTCAGATATCATGTAGAACAGGAAAAAGAATAACGGATTTGCCTGGAAATAAGATCTATATTCGGAAAATTGTGAACTATGCTAAGTCTGAAAATATGAATTTTTTGTAAAAACTATGAGGAAATGCATAAAAAAAGTGGATTTCCTCTTTCTTTTTTTGATGTTTTGCCTTAGTATATAAAATATGGGTTGTGCAGACAAAAGTGAA
>OIXV01002742.1_pt1 | contig 13696 bp, 9 predicted proteins | sample 1587771 | NCBI WGS metagenome assembly OIXV01 (sample SAMEA3888893, study PRJEB22519) | human gut metagenome | biome: human gut; feature: human-associated habitat; material: faeces | place: Denmark | collected 2010
CCATATAGCGCAGCTGTACGGCACGGACGCAAAGACTGTGGCAAGATGGGTGAAACAGTAAGGGCAATGATTCTGTCGGCCATAGTTTATAATGGCAGCTACATATCTATGCTGCCGCTTTTTCCTTATCTGCCTCCTTTCTTTTACTATTTTTACGTGCTTTTCTCTTCTCATCGTATTCCCTTTGAATCAAGATGAATTTATCCATCAGTACCTTTTCTTTACTACGATTTCCCTTGATTACCATTGATGGGTTAATCAGCCAAACGCCATCAAGTTGCATTGCCACAAACCCCTTATCCGCAAGGGAGTCCATCGCTCTCTGTACGGTGGCTTTCGAGCTATTGATATTTACTGCAATCTTTTTCATTGTTCCAACGTACATATTGTTACCGCTCTGCATTGCACATACCAGAAAATCCAGCACCAGTGATTCCTTTCCGCCCAGTCCGGAAACAACTCCAAAAAATGAATCATACACTTTAAAAAAATTCATTTTCACATTGCTTATGCTTTCTGGTGTCGAATATTCTCGCGGCAAAAATAACGGGTCATTGCCATCGCCATTCGTTATAAGTAAATCACTTAGCGGGCGGTTAAGCAGAGTGTCATATTCTGACATTAGCCGTGCTTGCACATAAATGTCGCCTTTAACAAGCAGCCTTGGATTTATCATCCAAACTCTTTCATCCTCAGTCTTTGCCAGCATATCACTTTCCTGCATCTTTTTCACTGTATTACGTACTGTTACGACATCGCAATTTAATTTTCTTGCTATCGTTTTGTACGCCCCAACGAATTTATTTTTCGTCGGCTGTGTTTCCTGCAAGATGTATGCCAACACCTTGCTTTCCGCAGCGGAAAAGTTTGAAAGAAGTTCAAAGAACTTAGCATCGGCTTTCCAAAAGTGCTTTGTCCCGTATCCAGTGTTGTGACACTCGTGCTGGATTTTCTCAGCCACGCCAGTTTTAGCGTTTTTCAGAACAATCGTTTCAACATTCTGTTTCTTCATTACATTACTCCTTTGATACTTTAGGGGTGATTCCATGATACTTTTTGTTTCATTTCCATATATTTCCATGCAGAATGTACGGCTATATATCGCTATATTTTTCAAGTCTTTCGTTCACAAATGCCAAGTCTCTCTTCTTATCTATTCAATGTTAATTCATTTCATGAAATATCATTGATAAAATAAGAAATGTCGCGGGAAACGTACAGCCAACCCGCAGAATCTCTGCTGTCAGTTGGTTGCCTCTTATTTGCTCCTATATAAGTTCGCGCCTTGCGGGGGAAGATAGGAATAAATAAGAATCGCCAGCAGAACTCTTATTGCTTCCTATGATTCCGCGCTCCGCGAGACAAATAGGAAACTATAAGTAGTCTGCCGAAGTAGTAGTTACCGCTTTGTCTTGCCGTTCTGGCTTGCTGAATATGCTTACCCTCCCGCCAAAGGTTTGCGGCTTTCCCGTAACCGCACTACTGGGCAGGGCTTTCCTTTGGCCGAAGTGAAGCACTGCTTGCGGGAGAAATTCAGACCGTCCCGTAAAGTCGCGGCAGTGGGTAAGTTCCTTTCGTTCTGGACTGAACGCCAAACTGCCGTATGCGTTCTTCTCGGCAGCGGAAGTTAGCGTCTTTCGGCAAGTTGAGCCTTGACACGTTGCAACCATTTTGCGATTGTCAGCCATCTTAGGGTTGCCGATGCTGCTTGTTATTTCGTTTTCAAGGTACAAAAAAGGAGCCAGTACAAACGCTGCTTACACTATCCCCGTAGAGATAATGTCGCAATTTTCGTACTGGCTCCTTAGAGCTTTACCATTCAGTATGATTATTCAGTTTTACGTTATCGGACACCCAACAAGTCTTTATACACTTATTGAGTTTACATATATATTATACCACATTTTTGCACAGAACGCAAGTGCGTCAAAAGAATTACACAAGCCCGAAGTATTTGTCAAAGAACGCTTGCAATTTTGCAATAATTCCATCCTTTTTGGCTGTTCGGTTGCCGCCGCCAAAGCGCGAGACCGGCGGCAGGATGCGGTCAACATCTGTGCCGGTAGTCTTTAATATGCCGTCACGGAAAGAGTTATCCACAAACTTGCGCGTTTCGTCCGGCTTGAGCTTTTCCTCCGCGATAAGTGTATCAAGGTCGGTTTTCTTTTGCTCGGTGACGAACTTTATCCAGTCGTCATCTACCTTGGTGGCCGTATTGACGGTTGCGATAAAGTTTTCAATCAGGTCTTTCTTGCTGCGCAGCTGCATACTGGAGTCCACGGCCTTGCGGATGTCAACAAGGATTTCTTTATCCTCGCAGTTGCTATCGTGATACTTGGCAACCAGCATAAGGATATAGTCAATATTGATTTCCACCTGACGGATAAGCTCCATCTCGAAAACTATATCGTCATTGATGACTTCCTTATCGGGGTTCTTAGGCCGCAGCTGTTGGTATAGGTCAATATAGTTGCTCTGGTAGTCCTGCATATCGCGCGGGGAGAGCAGTTCATTGCCCGCAAAGTCGTCAAACGAGGTAAGGATATTCCGCAGCCGCAGGATTGCGCCAAACAGCGCGATAAAGTCCTTTTGGTTTTGTTCGCCAATAATGGGCTGACCCAGCGGGAACTTTGCTTGCAACTTGGCAATCAGGTCTTCATAGCCATCGTGGTGTTTGCCGTCCTCGTCATAGCCATCGTAATAGGCTTTATAGTTTTTCAGCAGAACGATACTACCCGCATTGCGGTCACCAAACAAGGCAATGGCTTTGTTGGTTTCCTCCTCCAGATTGCGGAAGCAGACAATGTTGCCGTATGTCTTTACGGAGTTCAGGATACGGTTCGTGCGCGAGAACGCCTGTATCAAGCCGTGCATGACAAGGTTTTTATCCACCCAGAGCGTATTTAGCGTGGTAGCGTCAAAGCCCGTCAGGAACATATTTACGACAATCAAGATGTCAACCTCGCGGTTTTTCATGCGCAGGGAAAGGTCTTTATAATAGTTCTGGAATCTGTCGGTCGAGGTATCGTAATGCGTCTTAAAAAGTGCATTATAATCCTTGATTGCAGACTCCAAAAAGTCCCGCGAGCTTGCATCAAGCTGGCTGGTATCGTCAGAGTTTTCCTCGCCCAACAGGCCGTTGGCATCTTCCACGTCCTCGTTGGCGGCATAACTAAAAATCGTTGCCACGCGCAGGCGCTTTGCTTCGGGCAAGTCCTGCATCTGGCGCTTAAATTCCAGATAGTACGCCTTTGCCATTGCAATCGAGCTGACCGCAAAGATGGAGTTAAAGCCCGACAGACGCACACTATCCTTGACTTCTGCGACCTGCCCGCGCGTCTTATCGGTTGCTACCGCTTCGATATTGCGCAGCGCACGGAAAGAATACGTCTTACCGTTGCGTTTTGTTTTCTGGTCAAAATGCTCTAAGATATATTTGACGATTTCTTTTACGCGGCGCGGGTCGGCAAGTGCTTTTTCGGTATCGATGGCCTTGACCTGCTTATCGCCAATACCTGCCTTTCGGTTGACCGTATCCACATAGTCAATTCTAAACGGCAGAACGTTGTTATCGTTGATAGCGTCAACAATCGTATAGGTATGCAACGGCAAGACTTTTTTGCCGTTTGCATCAGGCTCACCGCCAAACGCCTGCGGTGTAGTTTTCAGCGTGGGCTTGCCGCGCGTGCTGGCATTGGCCGCAAAAATCGGCGTACCCGTAAAGCCAAACAGGTGATAATTCTTAAAATACTTGACAATGTCCTCGTGCATATCGCCAAACTGGCTGCGATGGCACTCGTCAAAAATCAAGACAACGTGCTTTTGGAAAATCTCATGTCCCTTATTGCGGGAGACAAACAGCGCCAGCTTTTGAATCGTTGTAATGATGATTTTATAAGTATGCGGATTGCCTTTGGCATCCCGGTCTTCCAGCTGGCGTTGCAGCACCTGCGTGGAGGTGTTTCCGTTGGCCGCGCCTTTTTCAAAGCGGTCATATTCTTTCATGGTCTGGTAGTCCAAATCCTTGCGGTCTACCACGAACAGAACCTTATCAATATAGGGAAGATTGGAGGCCAGCTGCGCCGTTTTGAAGGATGTCAGCGTTTTGCCGCTGCCCGTGGTGTGCCAGATGTACCCGCCTGCGGCCAGCGTTCCCGTCTGCTTGTAGTTGGTCGAAACCTCAATGCGGGACAAGATACGCTCTGTAGCCGCAATCTGGTACGGACGCATCACCAGCAGCAGGTCTTCGGACGTAAAGACGCAATACTTCGTCAGGATGTTCAGCAGCGTGTGGCGGGCAAAGAATGTGCGGGTAAAGTCCACCAAGTCGGGAATGACGCGGTTTTTCCCATCAGCCCAAAAGGACGTAAATTCAAAGCTGTTGCTTGTCTTTTTGCCGCTCTTTCGGGTCGTTCCGGCGCTCTCTTTAATATGGCTGTCGCGGGTCGTATTGGAGTAGTATTTTGTGTTCGTGCCGTTGGAGATAACGAAAATCTGTACATACTCATACAGGCCGCTGCCCGCCCAAAAGCTGTCCCGCTGGTAACGGTTGATTTGATTGAATGCCTCCTTGATAGGCACACCGCGCCGCTTCAATTCCACATGAACCAGCGGCAGACCGTTTACCAGAATCGTGACATCATAGCGATTATCATAGTTGCCGCCGTTCTCCACATACTGGTTAATGACCTGCAAGCGGTTATTGTGGATATTCTTCTTATCCAGCAGCGTGATGTTGATGGTGGAGCCGTCCTCCCGCGTCAGGTTCTGAATGTTATCCTCTTGAATGCGGCGTGTCTTTTCTTTGATTCCATCGTTCGCATTGGCGATTTTGTCCTTAAAGAAGCCGTTCCATTCCTTATCCGTAAAGGTGTAGTTGTTCAGCATTTCCAGCTGACGGCGCAGGTTTGCCACAAGGTCGGCGTTCTCATGGATAGGGAGGTAGGTATAGCCCTGCTCCTCCAGCATCCTGATAAACGCCTGCTCCAGCGCGGCCTCGCTCTGGTAGGCATCAGAACGTTTGCTTTGCGGTTCGTATTCTGTTACAACGGTACTTTCGTTGCTGGAAGCAACTACATTGTAAGTGCTCATGCTTTATCTTCCTCAATTTGGCTTTTGGCATTGCCTTGCTCTGCAAAGAACAAAATGCCATCGACAAGTAACAAGGCCTTTAAGAAATCTATTCTTGTATATGTCCGATGCGTTCTTCCATGCTGTAGCCAATTTCTGTTCAATAGGTCTTCCTCTTTTTCTGTAAATGGTTTCCCATTAAACATCGTTCCGGTTACTGCGTTCAGCCCCGTATAAACACACCAAAACTTTCTGTCTAATCCCGTTAGTTCCTCATTATTTGAAATACGTTCTTCAATTTTCTTTATTCGTTTTTCATAGTTAACGCATCCCTGCATATCCGATGCGTCTGCAAGTATGCCATCCGCCAAGGAAAAAAGCCCTGTACACGCAAGTTGATAATGCTCTTGCTGAAACGCTGCAATGATTTCTTCGTAGAATCTTTGATACATTTCCATTCCATCATGCTGCTTAAGTGTTTCAATTAGCGGAGAAATATGTCCGCCTTCATAGTAGTACCTATCAACCGCCTGTACAATATCAGGTTCCTCACAAAAATTATGCGCCAATTCTAACGTGAAATCATCTGTAAATACAATTTGCGCATTTGCCATTTTATCTACCGCTTCTGCCCAAAGCGCAAATTCTCCGAATATTTTTCCAATTTCAATCAAGCTCGGAAGAACTTGGGCAACTGTTTTTCTAAGACTTGAAACAGCGTCAGCGAAAGCCTTGAGTCCTGTATAAAGTCCATCTATGTTTATGCCATCATCATTCACAATTATCCAGCTCCTTAAAAGCTAACAGTTTGTCCCGGTAGTATTCGTATTGCTTTTTCCGTGCTTCGATTTCAGCAGGGAGGCCGGTAGTGAGGTCGTTGCAAAGATTGTCAAAGCGGTCAAGGATGGCTACAATATCCTTTTGCTTTTCCTGTGATGGGATAGGAATAGGAATTTTGTTCAAATTCTTTTGGTTCAATTTGGGCTGTGCTCCGCCAGAAATAAACGTTGTCAAATCAATAGAATTCAGGTAATACTCAACGAACTTTCTGGTTTCATAGGTTTTAAATTTCAGTATGTGTGCGTGATTATTAACCCAATTCTTTCCCGAAATCGAAAATGCAATAGGTGTATTTCTTGCCAACAGGTTTGCGCCATCCTCTGACACAAGCAAATAATCTCCATCAAATATATAGTCATTCACATAATCAACGATACCAGACGCGCCATAATACGGATATTCGCCCGATTCTCGGTTTCCACTTGTTACAGGTTTACGTTGATTATCACAATTTTCTGATATATCTTCAAGAGACACTTTCACATAGCCAAACACATACTGCAAGAGCTTAATTATGCTCTGTCTGTCTGTCTGTCTGTCTGTCTGTCTGTCTGTCTGTCTGTCTGTCTGTCAAGATTATGTCGTCAGCAGCAGCAAACGTCAAGAGCATATCGCGATAATATTCATACTGTTTTTTGCGCGCTTCAATCTCCGCAGGCAGGCCAATGTTCAGGTCAGAACAAATGGCATCGAAGTTGTCAAGGACATTGACAATTCTCTGTTGCGTCTGTATTTCTGGTACAGGTATCTTTGTATCCAAAATCAGGCTTGAATTTAAGTCCCCACGGGCTCCTTGCTTTTTTGAAAGCAACTCTTCATATTTGTTGCAGACACAATAGTAAACATATTTGTAAAGCGCTTTGTCTGCGTCAATTTCCAAGTTTAAACAATGCTGATTTGTTGTTGCTTTAATTTTATTAACAGCACAGCGCCCTGCCGTTGCTCCAGAAATTGCAACTATTACACAATTCTCAGGAATCCATTTTGCGGTCGTCTTTTTTACCGCTTCTTCTGTTATTCGTCCCTCTACACTCGTTATCTCATTGAATCGAACATCTTGTGTGCGAATCCAAGGAATCGTACCATTAGCGTAAAATTCACTATTTCCTTTTGTCGGTGTTGCACCTGAACAGCTATGTTTTACAACACTACGCAATGGCAACATTTGTACACTATTTCTAAATGTCAACAAATCATCTCGATAAAAATCGTATTGCTTTTTGCGTGCTGTAAGCTCCGCTGTAAGCTCCGCTGTAAGCTCCGCGAAATTGTCAAGTATCCTGACAATTTCGCGTTGGACTGGCAGCGGTGGAACGGGCATCGTAACTTCTTCCAACTTCTGCGGGGTCAGGTCTATAACCTTTGTTCCTTTCGCTATGCGCTTCTTCTGGGTAAAGAAGTCATTTGTCTGGAACCAATATGCAACATATTTCGGGTCTTGATTGTGCCTGAAAATAGCTGCATGAGCGCCCGTCACAATCTGTTCATCACCAAGCCAGACAACGCACTTGCCTACATCTTCTACATTTTCGCTCGTAACTGCAATAACCAAATCGCCCTTATTTACTTTTTGCAGCTTTTCAGCCAGTTCATAGGATACAAATGATTTCGTTTTGTAGGCACAAGTTCCATAATAAGTATAAATCTGCCCATAGTGGATACAACCCACGCCAGTTTCCGTAAAATCCTTTTTCTGCAAGCCATTTCCACGAACAATAACGCCAATATCGCCCAAGCGTTTTCTTTCAACGCCCTGCGGACAAAGTTCTTGAATTAAATTTTCCAATTTATTCATCGTGTTCACCATCGTCAATATTCCACCGCTTTTTGAACTCTTCATATCGTTTATCGCGCGTTGCTTTATCATAATATTTCATAACAGGATAAACCATCCATTCTGCGCCGGGAATTTGCAGCTTTTTCCAATAAAGGACATACCCTCTTAAAAGTTCTATCACCAAAAACGCACTTTCAGTTGTTGCGTAAGGTATATTTGCTTTTTCATAGCAATACGCCTGATGCGCTGCGGCAAAAAGGTGCATTTCAAAATACTGTATCGGCGTTTCATCACGAGACATGGAAATTTCTATTTGATTTTCGCCTTTTGCGCTTGTTTCACACTTAGCTTCAAGTATAGATTTTTCATAAGGTAATTCAAACGGCTCTAATCTAAAATCATCGCCGCAGTATTTGTATACTGCTTCGTTTTGCCTTTTTAATTGCTCTCGTATTTTCTTTGTCCGTACAATAACAACTCTTTCCTTTGTGGGGGCGAATGTCTCCACAAAATAGAGTATAACAAACGATACTTTCTCTGTATCTATGTTTTTCTCTATCAACTTAATGACATCATCAAAAATTGGTGTATGCTGTCCTGCTTCTTTCCTAACTTTTCCATTATGCCATAAATATAAACGGTCAAAGTCTGCATGAATCTCAATCAGAAACCCAAGTTCTGCATCATTTTTACCTCTAATGCTATTCAAATTTTCCCAATAAGCATCAATATGCGATACATGCTTTTTCAGCCCATACTCAAACGACGCAATAAAATTACTGTATGTCGCTTTTTGTTCTGCCTCTACTCTGCCTTTTAGCAGTTGTGCCAAACCATTTAACGTTTCTTGCGGTATATGCTGTGATTCTAAAACCTTTTCGCGGTGTTCGTTGTAAAAAGCACTAATATTTTTCTGCTGAACTATTGCCGTTGATGCTATGTCATTTGTTTTCTTTTGCGTGACGTGCATATCAACACGAAAATGTTCAATGCCAATCAGCGTGCTTTTTTCATTTTCTGTTGGCGGGCACAGCACAACAAAATCAGGCCGCACTCTGTCCACTTCTTTAAATCCATCTTGTACCCCGGCATATAGTCTCTTTGCGAATCTTTTTGTCCATCCGCACTGCTTTAATGCCAGTTCAATCGCTCTATTTAGGCAGTTTTCTTCTACTTTTCTGTCTCCCACCGTGTCCACCACCTTTCTATCACTTTACGATTTAATTTGTCTCAATCTCCGCAATAATCTTATCAATCTCGTCACGCAGCACCTGTTCCCGCGCCACAATGCGCTTGATTTCTGCGTTCAGCTCGGTAATGTTGATAACCTCGCGGGTGTCCTCCTGCTCCACATAGGTGGATACCGACAGGTTATAATCCTGCGCGGCAATCTCATCGTTGGGAACAAGGCGGCAGAAATAGTCCTTATCCTCACGGTCAACGAACGAAGCTACGATTTTTGCAATGTTGTCCTCGGTCAGCTTGTTGTTGTTCGTGACCTTGACAAATTCTTTCGAGGCATCAATAAATAGCGTCTTATTCTCGGCCTTGCTCTTCTTCAGCACCATAATACAGGTTGCAATACTTGTGCCAAAGAACAGGTTGCCGGGCAGCTGGATAATGCAGTCGATAAAGTTGTTATCAATCAGATACTGGCGAATCTTCTTTTCCGCGCCGCCGCGATACATGATGCCAGGGAAGCAGACGATAGCCGCCGTGCCGTTGGTCGCCAGCCATGCCAGCGAGTGCATGATAAAGGCCAAGTCCGCTTTGGATTTCGGGGCCAGCACACCGGCAGGGGAGAAACGCGGGTCGTTAATCAAGACCGGGTTATCATCGCCCTCCCATTTGATAGAATAGGGCGGGTTGCTGACGATGACCTCAAAGGGTTCCTCGTCCCAATGCTGGGGCGAAATCAACGTATCTTCGTGGGCGATGTTGAACTTATCAAAATCAATATCGTGCAGGAACATATTGATACGGCACAGGTTGTAGGTCGTCAGGTTGATTTCCTGTCCGAAGAAGCCCTGACGGACATTCTCTTTGCCCAGAATCTTCGCCGCTTTCAGCAGCAGGGAGCCGGAGCCGCAGGCCGGGTCATAGACCTTGTTGACCTCGGTCTTGCCCACGACAGCAAGGCGGGTCAGCAGTTCCGAGACCTCCTGCGGGGTAAAGAACTCGCCGCCGCTCTTGCCAGCGTTGGAGGCGTACATACTCATCAGGTACTCATACGCATCGCCAAACGCATCAATCGTGTTTTCCTTGTATTCACCGAGCTTCATCGCGCCGATGCCGTCCAGCAGCTTGACAAGCATTGCGTTGCGTTTTGCCACCGTAGCGCCAAGCTTGTTGCTGTTGACATCAATATCATCGAACAGACCGGCAAAGTCGTCCTCGCTCTCGGTGCCTTTGGCGGAATCCTCGATATGACGGAAGACGGCCTCCATCGTCATGTTGAGGTTATCGTCCTGCGGTGCACGGGCACGGACATTTACGAACAATTCTGACGGCAGGATAAAGAAGCCTTTGGTCTGCACCAAGTCATCCCGTGCCTGCTCGGCCTCCTCGTCAGACAGCTTGGCATAGTCAAAATCCGCGTTGCCTGCCGCGATTTCGTCCGCGTTGATGTAGTTCGTCAGGTTCTCGGAAATATAGCGGTAGAACATAATGCCCAGAACGTAGGATTTGAAATCCCAGCCATCCACGCTCCCGCGCAGGTCATCCGCAATCGCCCATATTGCGCGGTGAAGTTCTTCGCGTTCCTGCTCTTTTTTATTATCCGACATCGTGATTCCTCCAAATTTTAAGTACACTTTTTAACCCTATGCATATTGTAGCAAATACGCCATCCTATAAATCGGACTTGCAGACAAAGGTACATATTTTTATCTATTATAACGAAAAAGCGGGCATTTGTCACCCGCTTTTGCCGTATTTCGCAAATTATTGTAGATGTCACGCACTATTTGAAGTAGAAATTTTTCCGCAGCCGGATTGCTCCGTCATCGCAAATTACAAATAGGTCTTGTTCCAAGTGTGCGAGGTCAGCTGGCTTGATGATGGGCTGTCGTTTCTGGTTGGGGTCGGTTGCCAATAGGGAACGCTTTTCACCAATCATTTTGGAGAAATATTCCTGTGTTTCGGCATCTTTGCAGCCGAGCAGAACAGTAAACTTAAAGTTACTCAGCATAGCTTTCCGTTCATCTTTACCGTAAATCATATCGAGGTCGGCTAACGACTGGGTCAGGACAAGGATTCTAATTCTGCGTTTCCGCAGCTTGCGCAGACTTTCAACAATTTGCAGCTTGCCAAATGAAGCAAACTCGTCAAGACAAAACAAAATCGTTTGCTTGTTTTCCGTCGGTCTGGATGAAAAATATTCCATCGACTGCGCCGTGATAATGCGCAGCAGGTCGCCATAGATTTTGAGCTTTTCGTCTGGGATATAGATGTATACGCTACTGGTTTCCAACATGGCCGGGCTGATGGCTTTTTCATAGCTTGGCACTTTTCTAAGTGCATTTTTAATTTTATCGTTTGTGGCAAACAGTTTCAAGGCATCGTCTGCCGCCTGTTTACAGCCCGCCGTGTTCTGCTCTGACGCGCCTGCAAAGGAACTAATGAACATATTAGCAATTAGATTCTGCTGCTTTGCAATATCGTTCAGCAAACTGCGCCAATCGTGACCAAGAAAAAACTCGCAGATTTCCACAAAGCCCCAGCCCATACCGTAGTAGCAGATAAGCGCTGCCGTTATCATTTTGCGACCATTCTTACAAAAGAATATGCCCGCCTCGCTATCATTAGCTTTGTCCGGCAACAGCAGATAGGCAAGTTGCTCTAAGCGCTCCTGACGTTCGGTCTCATCCGCCACCGCATTGATTGAGGCAAACACATCATACGGGATACAACTTTCTGACGTCGGGTCGAATACAATTTTGTTGGGCGTGTTGACATTCGCTGAAATATCGCCGGAAATATCCACCACCAGCGCCGTACCCTGCCAACTGCGCAATGTTGGAATCAGCAAAGCACTTGTTTTGCCTGTGCCAGACGGCCCCAGTACGAGAATATGCCCCTCGTCCTGTTCGGGGGAGTAGCCCAACAGACCGAATTTCTTGCCAAACAGAATTCCTTTTGCTTGCGCCGGATGTCGATACACAAGATTCTTTTTTACAAACGGATTTGGAAAATGGTTCACTTGTCCGCGCAAATATACTATCAGTAGCAGCACAAGGAGCATGACTGCCGTTGCGCCGTACAGATAGCAGTTGATAAGCGTTACCGCCTGATTCATGGCTGTACCTCAAAAACGCAGTTCCGGCCCGGACGATTCACCGAAATACAGCGCAGGGCGTTCTACTTCCTGCTGATATTCCTGCTCGCGTTCGGCTTTCAACTGCGCTACAGTGCGGTTGCCGCCCTGCCGCTTCGTTACACCTGTCATAACGCGGGCATCCTCCAGACCGTGTTCGTTTAAGTAACGCTGCAAATCTGGATGAAAATTGCGCAGTTCTCGGCGGTCAAGAACATCGTTCGCGCAGATTTTATAACCCTGCTCGTGCTTCGGGTCTTCGACAACAGGCACGAAGCAGAAATGTAAATGCGGCTGACCGCCCTCGTCATCATGGACGATGGCTTGCACGACATTTTCTTCTCCATAGCGATTTGCCATGAAATCGTATGAAGCACTGAAAAAGTCGTCATAGCGGGCGGGGTCTAAATCCTGCGGGGCGGTTACTATCCATCCTGCCATAACTTTCACATCATCGCGGTTATAGCAGTACAGTTCGGATTTGCGGTGTAAAAAATAGTCGTACTCGGTCATGTCCCTATCGGGGGACAGAACATAGTCCTGCCCCTGCCGAGATGGGTCTATGTCAGGATTGCCGGAATGTTCGATTTCGCGGCGATTGTGCCGCAGTTGATTGCGGACTGCGCCCGCTGAAAACTTCTCTACACTTGCCATTGATAATCTCACTTTCCTTTACGGGTTCATGTCCCCTCCGTCCACGCCTTGAAATGCCCTGCATAATGAAACAGCGCATTTGGTCGCAGACTGATGTGCCATACAAGATATGGCAGTTCTTGCGAGAACTCCCACCGCCCACCTGTGGGCTTATCTTGCCATAGGGGCGTGACCCCTCTGGACATCCCGCTGCCGACAAGGCTTGCTTGCCGTCAGTGGGGGCTTCGGCCCCCATCGGAACGACTTTCCGCCGTTCCTGCCCCTATAAGATTGGCGGTGCCATGTTCCGCACTTCCGCGCAGAGCATCAGCACCGCCCTTGCTGCGACCTGTACGCCTTATTATCGCAAAGGCGTGTCAGGTCTTAGTTTTTACGTTTTGGAATACGGCTCCACTGACCCAGTGCATCGCGCTCAATGCCAGAGAGGAAAGTGATGCCCTCAAACCAATTAAACGGAACATCCGGCTCACAACGATATGCGAGCGTTGCCAGCACATCGTATACAGCCTTTTCAAACCAAAGAACATCCCAATCGGCAAAAATGTCATCGACCAAGCGTGCGCCATCCAGTTTGCTGCAATCGCTGGGAACAGGTTTTCCCAGTGCCTCGTAGACTTCGATAGCCGACTCCCACAAAGCCTCATCGTTTGCGATAGAGCAGTTGTCGTGCTTCTCATGCAGATGGTAACGCGCAAAGATTCCCTGTAACCGTTCCGAATCATAAACAGGGCGTGTTCCCAGTGCTCTGATGCCGCGCGACATGGATTGCTTGATTTCCCATGCGTCCAGCGTGCCATTTGCATTGCACTGAAGAATGAAAGCCGCCTCCGTGCGGAACGGTTCCGTCACAGGCAGAAATTCGTTTTTGAGCGCAATATTGATAAGCTCACCAATTTTCAGCCCATACAATTTTGTTGCGAGAGCGATAAGCGTATCGCTCTCCTTGTCCGATATAAAATAGCGGTTCATAAGAACGTCTCCTTGTAAGCAGAAATACAATTTGTTATGTAATACGATATGTATATAATAACATCGAATAT
>OIXV01002757.1_pt1 | contig 13615 bp, 13 predicted proteins | sample 1587771 | NCBI WGS metagenome assembly OIXV01 (sample SAMEA3888893, study PRJEB22519) | human gut metagenome | biome: human gut; feature: human-associated habitat; material: faeces | place: Denmark | collected 2010
CGTAAAGGTGGCGTGTTTCAGCACCGGCTCTCCGGGTACATACGAGAAGTCCACATTGTCGAAGTTGATTTCATGGGTGGCTGTTTGAAACGGCTCCATACTGCCGGTCTCCTCTGGTTCATTGACTACTGCTTGAATTTTTCGTTTTGAGATCATCATATTTTTGTAGCCAAACAAATCAACCGAGATTGTCATATATAATTTTGCAAGCATCATAGGCATCATGGCAACCATCAAATAATCTACGCCTGATACTATTCCCGACATCCACGGTTTTGAGGTCACGAGCATAACAGCAGGAAGCGAAAGCCATGTTAGCATGTTAAAAAAGAAAGATACAGGAATGCCAGTGGCCTCATATTTATAACTCACTTGGCTGTACTCCCTCAAAATATCTGTTATCGTTTTATTCCTTGTTCCACCCATACCGTAGGCTCTGAGCGTTTGAATACCGTTTACATATTCTACAATGCTACTGACAGCCTCCGCACAAACACTATTGCGTGCATTTCCATATTTTTTTACAATTCGGAAAGAAAGCCACATATTGGGAATAAACAGCAGGCTTATTGCAATTAAAATCAAGCCGGCAGGCAAATAAAGAAAACACACGAAAAGTATAAGCATTACGGACAGTGAAATGTTTTTCACAAGATTTCCTGTCCTATGTGTCAATATTTGCTCATAATTGGAAACATCACTTGTCATTGTGTTGACATACTGTCCAATCTGGCCTTGATGAAAGCGCGACAATGGAATTCGTTTGAATTTATCCCCTAAATAGAGACGGATTTGCCTGGATACAGCTCCACCTCCAATTTGCCCTTGTGTATATCCAAATCCGTAGGCAATCAGCCGAACGGTAAAAAATCCAATGATTAAAAAAGTCAGGTTATTCAGATGTTCTATTGTGACAGTATTGTTTAGGAGCATGTTCAAAAGCAAATAAATTGCCATATAAACACAAGCTGAAAGAAGTCCCTCCAGCACAGTAAAGAACACCCCGATACCAAAGCGAACATTCTTTCTGAACGGATCATTTGCTTTCATACGAAATCACTCCTTTCATGGAATAGCTGACCTCTCTTGCCGCATGATACCTTTCCCAAGCCTTCTGATAGTAACGGTTCTCCTCTAACACTTCTTCATGTGTTCCAAAGGCCGTAATCGTATGATTTTCAACAACCGCCACTTTATCGCACATCTTAATAGCACCCAAACGATGAGCTACGATTAATACGGTTTTCCCTTTACAGAGGTTGGAAATTGCCATGTCAATCTCTACCTGATTTTCGGGGTCGGCAGCACTTGTTGCCTCGTCCAGAATTAGAATAGGTGCATTTTTTAGAATTGCGCGGGCAATGGCAATCCTCTGCTTTTCTCCGCCGGAAAAGCGAGAACCGAAGCTGCCCACTTTCGTATCGTATCCATCCGGCAAAGACATGATAAAATCGTCAATCTGAGCCTCTTTTGCTGCCGCCCGCACTTCTTCCAGTGTGGCATTACTACCCATACGAATATTTTCCAGTACACTGTCACGGGTTAAAAAGGTCTTTTGAAATACGATGGAAATATTATTTAGCAACTTTTCATAGGCAATATCTTTGATGTTTTGACCGCCAATCAGCACTTCACCATCTGTAACATCATAAAAACGAGAAATCAATTCAATAACAGTGGTTTTTCCTGCTCCAGACGCACCTACGATTGCTACTTTTTCCCCTTCTGCAACATGAAGATCACAATCTGTTAATACATCTGTTTTCCCGTCATAGGAAAAACGAACTGCTTTTAGAGTGACATCATGTGACTTTGGAAAATCGCCAACGCTATCAAAAATTGGCAAATCAAGAATTTGTTTCGCCTTTTTGACGCCGTTTAATGATTGTGCCAGTTCCATAGATAATTGCTGAAGAGGCAACAATTCCGATAAGTATAGAGAGCCAATATACGCAAACAACAGAAAAATGCTTGCTGTAATTGAACCATTCAAAAATAACCGCCCGCCAATGGGGATAATCAATGCCATTCCACATTCAAGAACAACAATAAATGCCGCATAGAATGGACCTGTCTTTCGTGATACTTTATTCCAGATACGATTTTCTTCTTCAATCGCACCGGAGAATTTTTGAAAAGAATGACGGCTCATGTTATAGGCTTTAATCAATTTCATGCCGTTGATATATTCGATGATTACAGAATTGAAGTTCGCCATTGCCTCCGTAACATGGGGCATCATTCCTGCCATAAAAGCAAAGCAGCCAACCATGATAATAAGTGTAATGCCCAGAGGTATTAAAGAAATCATTGCTAAAGGTACATTAATTGTCATGAGATAAATAAAAATCACAACCGGACCTGTCGCAAATCCGACCAATTCAGGAATATTATGAGCAAGGCAAAGTTCCAGTTTTTCTATATCTTCGTTCAGAACCGTTTTAATATCTCCAGTTCTGCGTTCATCCAAAGCTCCAAGCGGTACTTTTGATAAATGTTCTGTAATCATACACCGCACTCGGAATAAGGCTCCATAAGCGCCTTTATGAGAAAAAATGCCGGATAATCCTTGAAATACTTGCCGGATAATGACCGTCGCCGTAATTAGAACCGCGTTTTCGGAAATAACCTGAATAGAGCAGGTATCTGTCAAAAAGGCATCCATCAGTCTGTAAATGCCGATATAGGGGCCAATCGCCAATAAACCACCTAAAAAAGCACAGATAACAGACGCAATTAGAAATCCTCTGTCCTTTTCCGCCCATTTGAGCAGGAGCAGAACAGGATTTTCTTTTTTAGTTTTCATCTTTCATCCCTCCCTAATCCCATGAGCGACAAAATGGTTGCTTCATTTTCCTGAGAAAGCAAAATATCATTTGTCATTGTATGATGGTCAAATCTAATTAACCGGGTACAAGTCTGGCAGACAAATTCATAATCATGCGTAACAACAAAAATAACTTTGTCTTTGGAAAGTTCCCGGATCAACCCACTAACCTGTTCCATGCTGTCATAATCCAGGCCAGAGGTCGGTTCATCGAATACAAGCACTTCTTTTCCGCATATCATGCTAACTGCTACAGCTACACGCTGCTTTTGCCCTCCTGAGAGAGTATTTGGATGACGGTCACGGACTGTAAGAAGTCCCAGTTCATCCAGGGTTTTTTCTACCAGTTCAGGCGAAGATCCCTGAATACCAAAAGAACACTCTGCCTCTACACTATCTGCAAAAAGTTCATAGTTCACATCCTGCATTACCATATAGGAGCGTTTCATCCTCTCGGTTTCCTTTTGAGGTTGTTCCCGCCAATAAAAACAGCCCGTAAATTCTTTATGCGGCCCACATAAAGTACGGAGAAAGGTTGTTTTTCCTGCACCATTAGGGCCTACAACACCGATAATATCTCCTTTTGACGCCTGTAAGGAAATATGCTCCAGCACAGGGTGCTTTTTATAGAATAGAGACACATCTTTCACAGTCAATATAGGCCGTGAGAAAGTTCTTTGATAGCTAATAGGATGAACATCCTGAATATCCGTAGTCCGCAGACCCATATGCTTTCTTGTTGCACCTGAAAGTGACCTAAACTCCTGTGGTGTATAAATCTTCTCAATTTTTCCATCTGCCAGATACACGATACGATCTGCTATATCCAGAAGATAGTAAAGCCTGTGTTCTGCTATCAGAATTGTTTTTCCTTGTTGCTTCAAAATGCGAAGATAGTTTTTCAAATCTCTAATAGAATCCCCATCTAAATTTGAAGATGGCTCGTCTAATAAAAATATATCCGGGTTCATGGCGTAAACTGAAGCAAAAGCAATCTTCTGCTTTTCTCCGCCGGAAAGTTCAAAAATATTTTTGCCCTGTAATTTGCGAATTTTTAAGGAGTCAAGGGTATATTCTAATCGCTGATGTAATTCATCCGGTGGAACAGCGATGTTTTCAATTCCAAAAGCAATCTCACTGTCCACATCTACATTGAAAAATTGCGTTCGGGGATTTTGAAACACCGATCCCACTTTCGTTGCAAGATAATACATGGGCATTCCTAAAATGTTTTCGTCATCAATTTGTACATTACCGCTTAACTCACCCGGAAAATAATTAGGGATTAATCCGTTTATTAGCTTTGTAAGAGTTGTTTTTCCACAGCCAGAGCGCCCGCAAAGCAGAACACACTCCCCGGTATGAACAATAAGGTTTATGTCCTTGACTCCAATCTCAGAGGAAATTGTTCCTTCATATCTAAACTGAATATCTTGAAAATGGATCATATTGCACCCCCTCTCCCAATAAAATTCACTACCATCATTACAGCAAAACAGCAGATGATTAAGAAATCCTGTATACGAAAACGGATCTGAATCAAACAGGTTCTCGCATGAGGATTTTCAATACCTCGTGTAACAGAAGCAATGGCAAGTTCGTCTGCTGCTTTAGATGCCGCCATAAGAAGCGGCGAATACAAGCACTCTATGGTCATGCCAGGATGGGAGATAAGCCCTTTCAGAGACGGAGATACATCTCGTAAGCGCATAGCGTCTTTGATAAAATGCCAATCCTCTCTGATTGTTGGAAGGTAACGCAGCATAACCGCCAAAGGGATTACAACTTTTTTGGGAACATGAGCCTTGTTCATGGCGGATAGAAATTCATTTACTCTGGTCGTGGATACGGCAATTCCTGCCAACATTCCACAGGGATACACCTTGAAAACCAAGGACAGCCATGCTGTGAACATGGTATAAGCAGTTCCCGTTACATTCCCTAAATAGAGTGTAGTAAACAGATATAATACTAAAAAAACTATTGTTCCGATTATGGAATATCTAACTTTCCCGCAGAGTATCCCCATAACTGCAATCAGCAAGATCAAAGCACATTCGTATGAGAGAGATGGGGCTGTTGTTGCAATAATCATGCTGATAATTAGCAGAAGCACTTTTGTCCGGGGGTCAAAACATATACCCCATTTTCTCTTTCGTGTTTCCCCGGTCATGCTGTAATACCAGCCTTTTCAAATTGTTTTCTCAACAGTTTGCACCCAACAAGTCCACTCAACCATGCTATAAGTGCCGTCCCCACAATCATAATAACCAATACCCACCATGCGGCGGCATTGTTCATGGCATTGATATACTCTTGTGTTGTTCCATTCTGCAACATGGTACTTGCCCATCCTTCTGGATCAACAAAATAAGCAATATAGGTTCCCATTGGTCCAAAAGAATATACGATATAGGCCAGAATATTCAACTTTTTACTTCGATAGTTTTTGGTGCCTGCAATCATATCGGCAAGAAATGCACCAATTAAACCTCCAACACACATTCCCCAGTGCATCCCCATGATAAGACTAAGCAGAGAAATAATGACCCCAATAATCGTCAATCCCCAACGCTTTGGCACTTTTGCAAGAAGAAGTAAAAATACTGGCCCCGGAAGCAAAGCGGCTCCGATGGAGAAATAAAAAGTAAGAGTCGGAGTGACAGCAAATAATACGCCCCCTATCATAGAGCAGACCATCAATAGCGCACCGAAAACACCCATGACAATCAAATCTTTTACCGTCAGTCCATTCTTTCTTGTTTTGTCCTGTTTTGCTGTTGGCATAACTTAAACCTCCGATTTCTGTATAGTCGTTCATACCAATTGACTTTTTAGAAGCCTTCGTGGTATGATTTGATTAGTTGTTGCTAACCACGTTATCCATTATATAGAACAGGGATTATTTATCCAATACCTTTGGAACATGAAAGCCCAAAGCGTATGAAAAAACGACCAAAGTGTATGAAATGAAGGTGGAAATATGTCTGATATTGAAAGTAGGTATCATACCAATTTGCTGGAATATGGCTTCAAAGAATTATCGACAACAAATGAACTGAGCGGAATTGGGAGATTATATTCAGTTCCAAAAGAATACGGTGAAGGCACATATTGGATATACAGCGAAAAAGATTTATACGACATCAAAATACATGATTTCTGTTTTCACAAAGACTCATTCTTTGATTTCGGTATTCCACAAGGCTGCTTGGGAATTTGTTACTATGAGTCCATATCTGGAGAAGAAATCTCTCCTTATCGCCGCTTAACTGCCGGTTGCGTAAAAAGTTTCATCGGAGGAATGGAGCCATGCAAAACACTAATACACAAAAATATCCCTGTGCGTTCTGTGGATATTGAGATTACACCAGCCTACTATGACCGCTATTTGAAAGAAAAATTTCCAAATGAATATATAGACCCACATGAAGCGTTCAGTAATATTGCATTAACTGACCGTTTCCCTGAGATGATACAAGTACTTCGCCAGATTGCAAATTACAAAGGGAATGGAATTGCGGCCAAACTGTTCTATGAAGGGAAAGTAATTGAAGCTATTTCACTCATTATGGAATACAATAGGCAGCAATCCAGCACACCCTCTGTCAAAATCTCTAACGCAGACCTTCGTGCTTTGGAAAATGGAGCTGCATATATCAACGATCATTTCAACTGTGATATTTCTGTCGATCAACTTTCCCATATTACTTGTATGGGACGAACAAAACTCAAACTCGCATTTAAGGAAGTTTATGGCGTTTCTATCACGGAATATATTCAGCAGAGACGGTTAAGCCATGCGGAAACCTTGTTGTCATTAACAGATTTTACGATTGAACAGGTGGCTGCTGCCGTTGGTTACAACAATGCAGGGCGCTTTGCCAGTATGTTCAAAAAGAGTACAGGTGTCTATCCAGCGGAGTATAGGAAAATGGCACAGAAAAAATAAATTGAGCGCCAGGGGGAACTCTGGCGCTCAATTGCTCTTACTGGAATACCAGCTCCATCAAAATCACTTCCTCCATCTGCGCTTTCAACGCATTCATCAGCCCCACCCAGCGCATGGGGTCACGGGCTTTCAGTTCCTCGGTGACACCTGCCGCCTCCATTATGCGGGGCAACATGGCGTCCATACGCTTTAATTTCTAAAAACGGTTAAACCTTTTTGGAAAAAAACTTTGCTTTTCCACCTGTGGTGTGTAAGATATGACTCACAGGAGGCGCAAGCCCCAGCACAAAAAAAGAAAGGTGGAAATGATAATGAAGACAGAGAAAATCACAGCGAAACTGAGGGACGCGGTTCTGGTTTGCCTTATGGTAAACGGTGAGGAAGTAAAACGATATAAGAATATCGAGCTGCCGGATATGCTCAAAGAAGTGGAAATGACCGACTTCCATTTCAACGTACACATGGACGGGAAGATCACCTTTGAAATCCACTCTGAGGAAGGTACACTGCCAGAGGTATTCCCGGAGGCTCATACCAGAGTAAGCCGGGCGGCGAAGGCCGCCACCAAAGCCGCCACACAGGAAAGTGTAGAAGCTAAGCAATAACCCTTTTATATATAACGAAACTACAAAAGAAAAATCTGTATAAAAAGGTGTGCCTCTCTCGGAGCTGTCAAAATTTCGTTCGCAATTTTGCACGTCTCTTAATTGTATAAGTACCAGCGAAGTGATTCTTCCCCACAATCTTCCTTTAAATGTTCTACGGAATATCGCAACCATTCATCCGGTGTTGGTATCTCTCCTACACAGGGAATTTTTCTCCATTGCTCTCGTTTGACCGGATCTTGATCATTCCAGCCTTTTTCAATCCGGGCTGAAATAATTGCTCTCATTTCCTCTACTGTAATGCCACGCTCACGAGCCAACCGCTCAAATATATGCTCTGCCATACTTTAGCCTCCTAACATCCCGAATATCATTCCCCAATATCTACCATGCTATTACTGCATAAGTCCCTTTTAGGAAATATTATAGCTACCGATTGTGACTATTATACCACCATTCTGGGACTTAGAATAGATACAGATAGGTAGGTGATGATATGGATGCGCAGAAACGAATCAGAGAACTGATGGAGGAACGGAACTGGACGGACTATCGGCTGGCAAAGGAAGCAAACCTTTCCCATTCCACCGTTACAAATATGTTCAACAGAAATAACGCACCAACGCTGCCAACTCTGGAGGCAGTATGCAGGGCATTTGGTATCACACTGGCTCAGTTTTTTGCCGAGGGTGAAGAAGCGCAATTGACCGAAGAACAACAGAAACTCTTTTCAAAATGGAGTACCCTGACAGATAGGCAAAAGCAAATCCTTCTTGAACTAATGGATGCTATTTGAAGCACATCGCTCCCGCACCGGGAAAGATGTGCTTTTTCTTTTGTAATTTTGCAATAAAAAAAGCCCCTGCTAATTGCAGGAGCGAAAACAAAAACTTTATATGTAAATTTGAAATGCACCCATTCACGCAAGTTGGGTGCATTGTATCAATTTATGGTACGCAAGCCAAGCCGTATATCGCCTACACCGACAGCCATACCGACGCAGTCTGCGGATTTGTCGACAAGACGGAGTTTTACACACTGAATGTCAAATTTACCGAGGGAACATTAAGCAAAATCGCACCGCAAAAGGCGGAGGTACTGAAAGAAATTTTGTCAAACGACCCCCGCCCTGCTTATGACAGAGAAAACGAAAGGATATACGGCTTTAAATTTGCACACCGAGAGATTAAATTCAAGGTGGAGGGCAAGGAATTAACCGTATTGAGCATAGAAAATGAATGATGATAAAATGCTGCAAAAGCGAATGAATGAACTTTCGCTCAGAGCATATGAAAAAGGATACAATACCTATTCCGATTTTTTAAACTTAAACGAGATAAGCGAGTTGAAGAAATCGGACGCGTTTTCAAACTGCGAGCTTTACGGAGGATACGACAATGCCGACAGATGCGTAGCAGGATTCGGATATGAACATGACAAAAGCAATTACCCCATAAAATGCATAAAAATAGCACCCGTCAGGCAAAAGTTTGCAGATGAGCTGAATCACAGAGATTTTTTAGGCTCACTGATGAATTTGGGTATTAACAGGAGCACACTCGGTGACATTGTAATATCGGACAATACGGCATATTTGTTTTGCTTGAGCAATATTGCCCAGTACATTTGCGAAAGTTGCGACAGAATAAAGCACACAACGGTAAAATGCGAAATACTCGATAGCACGCCGGAGGTTGCAAACAAAAAACCCGAAAGCGAAGAATTTATTATTTCGTCGCAAAGAGTTGATGCAGTTATCTGCGCGGTATTCAAACTGTCGCGCAACCAAGCGACACAGCTTGTCAATCAGGAAAAAGTTTTTATAAATTCAAAGGCGGCATACAAGGAATCGCTGATTCTGAAAAGCGGCGACATTGTATCCGTCAGAGGTTTCGGCAAATTTGTTTTCGGCGAAAAAATCAAAGAAACAAAAAAAGGAAGATCGGTTTTTGAAATAGGAATATATAAATAAATGAATACACACAATAAAAACGCCTGTCACTTGTGACAGGCGTTTAATATATTTTGGCTTTAATTTACTGAAAGGATTTTCCAGCTTGTGCCCATTTTAACAACAATCCAAACGGAATTTTGCACCTTTTCGTTTTTAACGTAACGCACATTGAGTTTAACCGCTTTTTTGACCTTAGACGAATTAAAATACTTAGTTGTATCAAGTTTTTCGGTATAAAACGCCTTAACAAGCCTTTGCGAGCCTTCAACGGCAGATTTCACCTCATCGGAATCGGTCGAAATGTCGGTTGAATCGACAATTTCAAAATTCTTTAAATTGCCTTTATACTGCTGTGAATAGGAATTCAAAAAAGCTTTGTAGACATCATCTGAATTTTTTGCAGATGGATTACCGAAGGCAGTGCCTATTTCCGCAAAATAATCTTTAGCGGTATATTCCTTGCCCGAGCCGTTTTGCTTGACGATTTCGTTAACATTTTCATCGCTCAATGCATCGTTGATGCAATCCTCATAATCAACAGCCAAATATGAAATTGCCTTTGACGCATTACCATTATTCATATTATCGGCATATTTTGTTGCTACCTTTTCGGGTGAACCGCCGGAAACACAGCAAAATATCACAACTGCCAAAATAATGAAAAACGCAGAGGTTGCGCCGACAACGGCAATCATTTTTTTATTGTGCGGTAAATCAACTATTTTTTTCATGCACAAATCACGCTTTCTCAATGTTTATAATATTTATACTGTGTTTATGCTAACACAAAGCGCACCGTAAGTCAACCGAGAAAGGGGTTAAAAAATGTAAAATAAATGTTAATTATTATCGGTTACAAACTGCGAATTATAGAGATTAAAATAAAAGCCTTTTTTCGCAAGAAGTTCGTTATGTGTTCCCTGCTCGATGATATTGCCGTTGTTCATAACAAGAATAATATCCGCCTCTTTGATTGTGGCAAGTCTGTGGGCAACGATAAACGTTGTTCTGCCCTGCATCAAGGTGTTAAACGCCTTTTGAATACGGATTTCCGTTCTTGTATCAATTGAGGAGGTTGCCTCGTCAAGAATAAGCATGGGCGGCTTACAAAGCATAAGACGGGTAATACACAAAAGTTGTTTTTGACCTTGAGAAAGAGAGCCGCCGTCCTCGCCGATAATTGTATCGTAGCCGTCGGGCAGACGCTTAATAAATGAATGAGAATGTGCCTTTTTGGCAGCGTCGATAATTTCTTCATCAGTTGCGTCGGGCGCGCCCATAATCAAATTATCGCGGATTGTGCCTGCTTTAAGCCATGTATCCTGCAAAACCATACCGAAGTTTTCACGCAGTGATTTTCTTGTGACATCGTTATAATCATGTCCGTCGATTAAAATTGAGCCGCTGTTGGGGTCATAAAAACGCATAAGGAGATTGATGAGCGTTGTTTTACCGCAACCGGTAGGTCCGACAATCGCAACACGCTGTCCCGACTTAACAGAAAGATTAAAGTCCTCTATAAGCTTTTTATTGGCAATATATGAAAAATTGATATGTGACAGCTCGAGTTTGCCGTCAACATTTTTAATTTCGATTGCACCTTTCTTATCGGCAGGAACGCTTTCTTCCTCAAGGAGTTCAAAAAGTCTGCCTGCGCACGCAATGGCGTTTTGAAGTTCGGTAACAACACCGCTAATTTCGTTAAACGGTTTTGTATATTGGTTGGCATAAGAAAGAAAGCAGGTCAAAACACCGACCGTAATAGCCTGCTGCTGTGTTTTAACGGCAAGAATTGCGCCGAAAAGCGCAACTGCGGCATAAACTATACTGTTTACAAATCTTGTAGCCGGATTTGTGATTGACGAAAAGAAAACAGCCTTTAACGAATACTCCTTGAGTCTGCCGTTAATTTCATCGAATTTTTGCATATTCTGCTCTGCGTGAGAATATGCGTCAACAACCTTTTGGTTGCCTATCATTTCGTCGATGAACGAAGTTTGTTCTCCCCTGGTTTCACTTTGGAGAGAAAACATTTTGTATGTCCTTTTAGCGATAAAGTTTGAAATTACAAACGAAAGCGGAGTTGCAACAACTACTACAAGAGTAATCCAAACATTGATTGAAAGCATAAAGCCGAGTGTACCGAGAATGGTAACTATACCCGTGAAAAACTGGGTAAAGCCCATCAAAAGACCGTCTGCGAATTGGTCAACATCGGCAATAACACGCGAAACTATCTCACCGGTCGGGTGAGAATCGAGATATGACACGGGTAGCGTTTCAATTTTAGTAAACGCTCTGTCCCTCATATCGCGAATAACATTAAAAGTTATTTTGTTGTTGCAAACATTCATGAGCCACTGCGCAAGCGCAACAACGCCTATGATAATGCAAACCTGAATGAGAACGGGAATGATTTTATCGAAATTGACAAATCCCTTGTCAACAATAAAGTCGATAATATTACCGATTAAAACAGGAACATAAAGTGTGCCTGCAACACTGACAACGGCAAGAGCCATCGACAAAAACAGATATATTTTATATCTGCCGACATAATTGAATACTCTTTTCAATACCTGCTTGCTGTTCATTATTCTGCCTCCTTAATCGTAAATTGGGAGGAATAAATTTCTCTGTAAACCTCACAAGATTTGAGGAGCTGCTCATTGGTGCCCGAGGCAATGCATTTGCCGTCATCAAGCACAATGATTTTATCTGCGCTCAAAATTGACGAGCAACGCTGCGAAACTATAAACAGTGTCGGTTTATAATCAAGCGACAATATCGCCTCACGCAAAGCCTTTTCGGTTGCGAAGTCAAGCGCAGACGCACTGTCATCAAGAACAATAATATCCGGCTTTGACACAACGGCACGCGCAATTGAAAGGCGCTGTTTTTGACCGCCCGAAAAGTTGGCACCGCCCTGTTCTACTACCGTATCAAGACCATCCTTATCATAAACTGTGTCATAAACCTGTGCAATCTTAAGAGCCTCATTGATTTCGTCATCGGTTGCATTCTGCTTGCCCCATTTAATGTTATCGCGCACCGTTCCCGCAAAAAGAACTGCCTTTTGCATAACAAAGCCGATATTCGAGCGAAGCTCTGTTTTGTCGTACGATTTGACATCTCTGCCGTTAACCGTAACCTTGCCTTTGGTTGCATCGTAATAATGCGCAATCAAGTTAACAAGCGACGATTTGCCGCTACCGGTTGAGCCGATGATACCTATTACATCGCCTTTATCTGCAAAAAAGCTGATATCAGTAAGGCTCTCGTCACCTGCGCCGTGATATTTAAGAGAAACATTGTCAAACGCAACAGAATGGCTGTCATAAACAGTTTTATCATCGGTTGACTGCAATGTAGAATCAATATCAAGCACGGTAGCAATTCTTGAGCCGGATGCAAAAGCCTTTGAAATTGTGACAATAAGATTTGCAAACTTTATAAGCTCGACAAGGATTTGACTCATATAGTTATAAAGTGCAACAACCTGACCCTGTGAGAGTGAGCCACTGTTGACAGACAATGCGCCGTAATAAATCAAAAGCACAATGCCTAAATTGATAATTATATATGTTATCGGATTCATAAGGGCTGAAATTCTGCCAACTGCACGCTGAAAATGAGCAAGAAGATTATTTTTCTTGCTGAATCGTGAATATTCCTGCTCCTCTTCTGTAAAAGCACGGATTACCCTTGCGCCGGTCAGATTTTCCCTTGTCATCAATGTAACACTGTCGAGAGTATTTTGAACATCGCGATACATCGGAACTGTTACTTTCATAATCGTTGCGACAACTGCGCTTAAAACGGCAATAACGAGCAAGAAAATAAGGCCTGCCTTAAAATCAATGCTCATAGCCATAACAAACGCACCGACAACTATGAACGGTGAGCGCAGGAAAAGGCGCAAAACCATATTAACGCCGCTTTGTGCCTGATTGACATCGTTTGTCATTCTTGTGATAAGCGTCGAGGTGCCGATATTATCAAGCTCCGTAAATGAAAACGACTGAATTTTTTCAAAAAGCGAGTGGCGCACTTCGGTTGCAAAACCCGTTGCCGCCTTTGCGGCGAAATATTGCGCAGTAATAGCCGCAATCATACCGACAACGGCAAGAAGAACAAGCGTGCCCGCCTTTCTGATAACAAGATTCAAATCGCCGTTTTTAATTCCGTTATCAATAATTGACGCAACAACAAGCGGAACAATAAGCTCGAATGTTGCCTCAAGCATTTTAAACAGCGGAGCCAAAACGGACTCTTTT
>OIXV01002763.1_pt1 | contig 13607 bp, 7 predicted proteins | sample 1587771 | NCBI WGS metagenome assembly OIXV01 (sample SAMEA3888893, study PRJEB22519) | human gut metagenome | biome: human gut; feature: human-associated habitat; material: faeces | place: Denmark | collected 2010
GGCCGCATCTGCCCAGACCTGGCTGACGACCATACCAGACAGTAATGCACAGGTGATTGCGAGTTTTTTCATTGTTCTTCCTTAATGTGCGTCACTCCCGACGCGGGAGCCTCTTCTGCCCTACTGTAGGACCGCCGGCGGCGGCGGGACAGAAGAATTGGCTGATTTTGCGCTTATTTACCCAACTTTGCACTCATTCAAAGGGCGGCGGCGCCAGCACTTCACGGTTACCGTTATGCCCCTGCTCGCTCACGATCCCCTGAGCTTCCATTTGCTCAATGATACGCGCGGCGCGGTTATAGCCAATGCGGAACTGACGCTGTACCCCAGATATGGAGGCTTTGCGTTTTTCCGTGACAAAGTTGACGGCCTGATCGAACAGCGGATCGAGCTCTTCACCGCCCTCGTAGCCACCGCCGCCGCCTTCGCTTTCGCTATCGGAGGTAATGCCATCGACATACTGCGGACGCCCGCGCGCCTTCCAGTCCTGAACGACAGCGTGAACTTCCTCGTCGCGTACAAAAGCGCCGTGGACGCGCACAGGGATCGTCGAGTTAGGCGCGGAGTAGAGCATATCGCCCATTCCCAGCAGAGATTCCGCACCGCCCTGGTCAAGGATAGTACGCGAGTCAATTTTACTCGATACGGTAAAGGCGATACGCGTCGGGATGTTGGCTTTAATCAGGCCGGTGATAACGTCAACCGACGGTCGCTGGGTCGCCAGCACCAGGTGGATCCCCGCGGCGCGCGCTTTCTGCGCCAGGCGCGCAATCAGCTCTTCCACTTTCTTGCCGACGGTCATCATCAGGTCGGCAAACTCGTCGACCAGCACCACGATGTAAGGCTCTTTTTTCAGTACCGGATGCGTCGCATCCATACTGTCGCCAGGCTTCCAGTAAGGATCCGGAATGGGCCGTCCCATACGTGCGGCTTCAGCAATCTTCTCGTTATAACCCGCGAGATTACGTACGCCCAGCGCAGACATCAGTTTATACCGACGCTCCATCTCGTTAACGCTCCAGCGCAAAGCATTGGCCGCGTCTTTCATATCCGTCACGACTTCCGTTAACAGATGCGGTATTCCCTCATAGACCGACAGCTCGAGCATTTTCGGGTCAATCATGATGAATTTCACGTCTTCCGGCTGCGCTTTATAGAGCATGCTGAGGATCATGGCGTTGACCCCAACGGATTTACCGGAACCGGTGGTACCCGCCACCAGCAGGTGCGGCATCTTCGCCAGATCGGCAGTGACAGGTTCACCCGCGATGTCTTTCCCGAGGACCACCGTGAGCGGTGAAGGATTATCGCGGAATTTCGCATTATCCAGCACTTCGCGCAGGTAAACGGTCTGGCGCTTTTTGTTAGGCAGCTCCAGGCCAACGTAGGGTTTACCCGGGATCACTTCCACCACGCGAACCGCCGCAGTGGACAGAGAACGGGCCAGATCGCGCGACAGGTTAGAAATGCGCGCCGCTTTCACGCCCGGCGCCAGGTTAAGCTCAAAGCGGGTAATAACCGGGCCAGGTGAGTAGTTCACCACATCGGCTTTAATGCGGAAATCGGCCAGACGAGCTTCAACCAGACGCGCCATTTGCTCTAGAGCAAAGGTATCGATCGGCTCAACTTCAGCCGGTGGCGGCGTGAGCAGGTCAAGCGAGGGCAGCAGCGTCGTCGGCTTCTGTAACGGGCGACTGTCGCCATTGCGCATCAACAGCGGGTGAATGAGACTTTCCTGCGGCTGCGGGATCGGCTGCTGCGGAGCCTGCTGCTGCGGATAGCTGCCAGGAGCCTGCTGCGGCATCGGCTGATGGTGAACCGGCTGCTGCTGCTGCGCGGGTTGATAAGCCTGCTGCTGCGCATGTTGCGGCGGCTGAGGCATCTGCTGGTGCGGCATCGGCTGCTGTACGGGCTGCGAATGCTGGGCCGGCTGCTGATACTGCGGGGCAGGCTGCTGTACTTCCGGCAACGGCGTGAAGACAGGCTCGCTCGGCGTATCATCAACTAACGTTTTCATTGGCGAGAATTCATAATCCGCCGCAGAGAACGGATGCGATCCCGGCGGCTGCTCGCTGGCGTAGCGCTGCTGCTGGGAAGCGGCAAACTGACGGGCAAGTTCGGCTTCAGCGGCAGAATCCTCGTCTACATCATCCTCTTCCGCAGCGTAGCTATCGCCATAGCGCTGATTTTGCGCAGCCGCGAACTGACGCGCCAGCTCACCCTGCTCAAGCTCTGCTACTTCCTCGTCCGTCAGCGCATCGTCATCATAGTGCTGATGCTCTGCCTGACGCGCACGTTCTTCAGCCAACCGCTGCGAAGGCAGCTTAATGCCATAGGAAGCCAGCTCACGGCGCGTGGGCACGCGAACGCGGTTTGGACGCGGCAATTTCGGCCCTATGCCCTCTTTTACCTGCGCTCGCGGGCCGCCCGACGCCGGGCTAAACAGCGGCGCGGCGCTGGATGCGGCAGATGCGACGGAGGTCGCCGCGGCGCTAGCAGAGGCCGCCCCGGTGGCCTGATGGACGCCAGCCGCCAGCGCGCTCACCGCGGCAACATCAGCCGCCGGAGCAGGCGGAGGCGAGATCGGTTTTGTCGCAACCGGACTGACCGGCTCCGGAATCGGCTGATACCATGCGGCAAGCTGCTCGCGTTCACGCGCGCGTTTCTCTTCCACTTCTTCAAAGTAGTACATCGGCGGACGCTGAGGCTTCACCTCCTCTTGCGGAGGCTCAGGCTCAACGGAGGCAGCGTAAGGCTCAGGCTGCTGTACCGGGGCCTGTTCCGGCTGGTAAGCATGCTGCGGCTGGTAAGCCGGTGCTGGCTGATACGCTGGCTGCTGTACCGGTGCCTGTTCTGGCTGGTACGCATGCTGCGGCTGGTAAGCCGGTTCTGGCTGATATGCTGGCTGCTGTACCGGTGCCTGTTCAGGATGATAGACCGGCTGAGCCTCATACCCTGGCAGCGGTTCAGACCATGCCTGCGGCGCAGCGGTATCCTGCGCGGCCAAAGCCACCGGATCGGCAATGCTATGACCGTTTAACAGAGGATGGTAGGGGTCAAAATCGCCGGGACGTGCCGCACTGACGCCGGAGAACAGAACATCATCAGCATTTGCCGGACGCGCTGCGCTGGAGCCAGAAAAAAGGACATCGTCAGCGGCAACAGGCGCACCGCCGGCGCTGTACTGGACCTCGTCTTCGGCGTCATCCATCCGTTTACCCGAGAACAGCGCCGCATCGGTCTTACGTCCCATCGGATTAGAGAACTTCTCAGCCAGACGCTGGCGGCGAGCTAAGGCGCTGCGTAAAATTCGCGCGCGTCGAGAACCCTGCTGCTTCGCGGGTTCATCATCTTCATATTCTTCTTCATCATCTTCATATTCCCCTTCATCAACCCAGGTATCGTCACGACGGGTACGGTTGCTGGCAAACGTGAGAATAGAAAGAATCGCACCGCCGAGTTTTTCAGCAATGCTAACCCAGGACCAGCCGGTAAATAGCGTCAGTCCTGCCGCCCAGATGCAGAGCAGCGCGATTGTGCCGCCGCTGCTGTGCAGCAGCGGTTGCAGGGTGGTGCTCAGCAGGCTGCCGATCACGCCGCCGGAGGCGAAATACCAGATATCATCAGCGTTGATTGCCGCCAGACCGCAGGAAGTGAGGATCAGCGCCAGCGCGCCAATTAAACGCAGCGAGACGGCGAAATAGTCGATGTACTCGTCGTTTTCTTGATGACGCCAGGCAAACCAGCAGCCGCCGATAATGATGACCGGAATGGTATAGGCCATTACGCCAAAAATAAAAAATAGCGTATCGGCAAGCCAGGCTCCCGGCGTCCCGCCTATGTTGTGAATAGGCTCATGCCACGCCGTTTGCGACCAGCTAGGATCCGAGGGATTAAAGCTGAGTAAGGCCGCCATCAACCAGATGGCAAAAAGGGAGCAAAGAATGAGTAACGCCTCAAGGAGCCGGCGTCCGCTACTCAGCTTTGTGAATTTGACTTCTTTGTCTTCAGTGTATTCCTGGCTCAAGAAAGGCTCTCCAGGTATCAGGCTGTTTCCTGCCTTCGGCTAAAACGGACAACAGTGCCGGGTCTCCCCGGCACTGTTGCTGTATGGATTAACAGGAGTGTAATCAAACTACGTCGATTTTGCACCTGTTCCGTGTTAGCGCGTCTTAATTACCAGACGATTACTTTGCTTGACTTCTTCCATTACCACGTAGGTACGGGTGTCGTTCACGCCCGGCAGACGTAGCAGGGTCTCGCCCAGTAATTTGCGATACGCTGACATATCCGGCACGCGGGTTTTCAACAGATAGTCGAAATCACCGGATACCAGATGACACTCTTGAATTTCTTCAAGTTTTTGCACAGCGGCGTTAAATTGCTCAAACACATCCGGCGCGCCACGATTCAGAGTAATCTCAACAAATACCAGAAGTGATGCATCCAGATAGTGCGGGTTGAGCAGCGCCGTATAGCCCTGAATAAAACCCTGTCTTTCCAGTCGACGCACGCGCTCAAGGCAAGGCGTCGGGGAAAGTCCCACCCGTTTAGAAAGTTCGACGTTTGAAATACGCCCGTCTTTTTGAAGCTCATTCAAAATATTACGATCGATGCGGTCGAGATCTTTGCCAGGGCGCTTCTTGCTATCTACCATTATTATTGTCTCTCTGTATTCCTTCCCTACTCCTGTTCCGACTCAGAGCCTTCACTGCCCGAGTCCATCCTGTTCTTACCCGTATACGACATCGAGTAACCCCAGGGGTACGTGAGAAGCCCGTTGCCTGACGGCAGCCACCGACATCACGCATGGCGTCTGTCCACACCATGCGTAGATTTCGCTAACCCGGATAAAAATGGCATTTGCGTGCATGAAAATTCGCCGCACGCGAAACACTGCTTTTTGTCTTCCATGAATGTTTTCGCAAAAGCACAGGGGATTGTCAAAGCAAAACATCGATTTTTAGTACAAGATGCCAGATATTCATTATCCACCCCCGGTGATTCTCATGTTTTCCTCTTATAATTGTCCTGCCGACAGTAGAATTAGTTATATTCTTCGCACGTAAAATCGCCAGTTCATTGGCGGCCTCTATTGCACATATCGTTAACAAAACTGCTGCGCTCTTTTTTTACGACAACAAATTCCCTACAATCCAGCCCAATGTATGCCAATAAATTATGGGGATCTCATGGGCACGACCAAACACAGTAAACTGCTTATTCTTGGTTCTGGACCTGCGGGATATACCGCTGCAGTCTACGCCGCGCGCGCAAACCTGCAGCCGGTACTGATTACCGGCATGGAAAAAGGCGGTCAGCTGACCACCACCACGGAAGTGGAAAACTGGCCGGGCGATCCCAACGATCTGACCGGGCCGCTGCTGATGGAACGTATGCACGAACATGCGACGAAATTTGATACCGAAATTATTTTCGACCATATCAATAGCGTCGATCTGCAAAACCGTCCTTTCCGCCTGGTCGGCGACAGCGGCGAGTACACCTGTGACGCGCTGATTATCGCCACCGGCGCTTCAGCACGCTATCTGGGGCTACCGTCAGAAGAAGCGTTCAAAGGACGCGGCGTATCCGCCTGCGCAACCTGTGACGGATTCTTCTATCGCAACCAGAAAGTGGCCGTCATTGGCGGCGGCAATACCGCGGTGGAAGAAGCCCTGTACCTCTCTAACATCGCGTCCGAAGTCCACCTGATTCACCGCCGTGATACCTTCCGCGCGGAAAAAATCCTGATTAATCGTCTGATGGATAAAGTGGCCAACGGTAATATCGTGCTGCATACCCATCGCACGCTGGAAGAAGTGACGGGCGACCAGATGGGCGTCAGCGGTCTGCGTCTGCGTGATACGCAGAATGCCGACAATGTCGAGTCTCTGGAGGTCGCGGGTCTGTTTGTCGCGATTGGCCACAGCCCCAACACGGCCATTTTCGAAGGCCAGCTGGCGCTGGAAAACGGCTATATCAAAGTGCAGTCCGGGATCCACGGCAATGCCACCCAGACCAGCATTCCGGGCGTATTCGCCGCGGGTGATGTGATGGACCATATCTATCGCCAGGCCATCACCTCTGCCGGTACCGGCTGTATGGCGGCGCTGGATGCTGAACGTTATCTTGATGGTTTAGCTGACGCGTGCAAATAATCTTTACAAGTCAGTAACAAAGGTAAAGAAGGCGACGAAAAGTCGCCTTTATTTTTTCCTCGTTGTAACATTGCGTGGCCTAAAAACCTCATAACTACACCTGCTAAGTGCGCAATGAATAAAACCCGTCAACAAGAGTTAACACGCTGGTTAAAAGAGCAAAGCATTCTCTCCCGTCGCTGGTTGATGATTTCCCGCGCGCTGGGCGTCATTAGCGGCCTGCTGATCGTCGGTCAGGCCTGGCTGCTGGCGCGGATCCTTCATCGCATGATTATGGAGAGTATTCCGGCGACGGCGCTGGTATTGCCGTTTATCGTCCTGGTGCTGATTTTTGTTCTGCGTGCCTGGGTGGTATGGCTACGCGAGCGGGTAGGTTTCTATGCCGGGCAGCATATTCGCTATGAAATCCGCCGCCAGGTGCTCGATCGCCTGCAGCAGGCCGGCCCTGCGTGGATTCAGGGGAAACCCGCCGGAAGCTGGGCGACGCTGGTACTTGAACAAATTGACGATATGCACGACTACTACGCGCGTTATCTCCCGCAGATGACCCTCGCCGCCAGCGTCCCGCTGCTGATTGTGATCACCATTTTCCCGATAAACTGGGCGGCGGCGCTGATTCTTCTCGGCACTGCCCCGCTGATCCCGCTGTTTATGGCGCTGGTCGGCATGGGCGCGGCGGAGGCCAATCGCCGCAACTTCCTGGCGCTCGCTCGCCTGAGCGGCCACTTTCTCGACCGCCTGCGCGGGATGGAAACGCTGCGCCTCTTTCACCGTGGCGAAGCGGAAACGGACAATATTCGCCATGCTTCCCAGGATTTCCGCCAGCGGACGATGGAAGTGTTGCGCCTCGCCTTTCTCTCCTCCGGCGTACTGGAGTTTTTCACCTCGCTCTCCATTGCTCTGGTCGCGGTTTACTTCGGTTTCTCCTATCTCGGCGAGCTCAACTTTGGCCACTATGGCGTGGGCGTCACCCTGATGTCAGGTTTCCTGGCCCTGATCCTGGCGCCGGAATTTTTCCAGCCGCTGCGTGATTTAGGCACCTTTTACCATGCCAAAGCTCAGGCCATCGGTGCTGCGGATAGTCTGAAAACGTTTATGGAAAAGCCGCTGGCGCAGGAAACTCGCGGCGAGAAGATCCTCAGCGACAACGAATTGATTAGTCTCGAAGCGCGCGATGCGATTATCAAATCGCCGGAAGGCAAAGTCCTGGCGGGGCCGCTGAACTTTACGCTCCCGGCCGGTAAACGCGTCGTGCTGGTCGGGCAGAGCGGCTCCGGCAAAAGTTCGCTTTTGAATGCATTGACCGGTTTTCTCCCCTACGACGGCTCGCTGTTGGTCAACGGCGTTGAACTGCGCGATCTTGACGTCAGCCGCTGGCATCGTCTGCTCAGCTGGGTGGGGCAGAACCCGCAGCTACCGGCCGCCACGCTACGCGAAAACGTTCTGCTGGCCTGGCCGGAAGCCAGCGAAGCACAGCTTCAGCTCGCGCTGGATAAGGCCTGGGTGAGCGAATTCATCTCCCAACTACCGCAAGGGATTAATACGCCGGTCGGCGATCAGGCGGGTCGTCTGTCCGTCGGGCAGGCGCAGCGTATCGCCGTGGCGCGGGCGCTGCTGGTACCGTGCCGGCTGTTGTTGTTGGATGAGCCGGCCGCCAGCCTTGATGCGCATAGCGAACAGCGGGTCATGCAGGCGCTCTTTAATGCCTCTTCGCAGCAAACAACGCTGATGGTGACCCACCAGCTGGAAGGTATCGCCGACTGGGATGCCATCTGGGTGATGCAGGATGGTCAGATCGTCGAACAAGGGACCTATAGCCAGTTGGCTATGGCAAACGGGCCTTTTGCCGCCCTGTTGGCCCACCGGCAGGAGGAGATTTAAATGCGCGCACTATTACCTTATCTGGCGTTGTACAAACGGCATATCTGGCTGCTGACTCTCGGCGTGGTTCTGGCTATCGTCACCCTGCTGGCCAGTATCGGCCTGCTGACGCTATCAGGCTGGTTTTTATCCGCTTCTGCCGTCGTTGGCGTCGCCGGTATTTACAGTTTCAACTATATGCTGCCGGCAGCCGGCGTTCGCGGGGCGGCGATTATCCGTACCGCCGGTCGCTATTTCGAACGTCTGGTCAGCCATGACGCCACTTTTCGCGTGTTACAGCATCTGCGGGTGTTTACCTTCAGTAAGCTGCTCCCCCTCTCCCCTGCCGGGCTGGCGCGTTTTCGTCAAGGTGAACTCCTCAACCGGGTGGTCGCCGACGTCGACACCCTGGATCATCTCTACCTGCGGGTCATCTCGCCGCTGATCGGCGCACTGGTTGTCATTGTGGTGGTCACCACAGGCTTAAGCATTCTCGATGTCACGCTGGCGCTGACGCTAGGCGGTATTATGCTGGTGACCCTGCTGGTCCTGCCGCCGCTGTTTTATCGCGCCGGGAAACCCGCCGGTGAGAGCATCACGCAAATGCGCGGGCAGTACCGTCAACAGCTAACCGCCTGGCTGCAAGGACAGGCTGAACTGATGCTGTTCAGCGCCAGCGACCGCTACCGCAAGCAGCTGGAGAAAACCGAGCAGCGCTGGCAGGATGCCCAGCGTCGTCAGGCAGAGCTGACTGCGCTGTCGCAGGCGCTGATGCTGCTGATTGGTGGTGTTGCCGTGGTTGCTATGCTGTGGCTCACCTCTGCTGGCGTAGGCGGCAACAGCCAGCCCGGCGCGCTGATCGCCCTTTTTGTCTTCTGCGCGCTGGCGGCATTTGAAGCGCTGGCGCCGGTTACCGGCGCCTTTCAGCATCTCGGACAGGTCATTGCTTCCGCCCGCCGAATTACGCAGATTACCGGGCAACAGCCGGAGGTCACTTTCGCCGCCGGCGAGGGGCAGGCGTTCGGGCAGATCTCATTGACGTTGAACCAGGTCACCTTCAGCTATCCGCAGCAGCCTTCTCCGGCGCTGGAAAATATCTCATTGCAGGTCGGCGCAGGAGAGCATATTGCCATTCTTGGCCGCACCGGCTGCGGTAAATCTACGCTGCTGCAGCTTCTGACCCGCGCCTGGGATCCGGCGAATGGCGAGATTTTACTCAACGACCAGCCGTTAACCCGGCTCAACGAAGCCACTTTGCGTCAGGCGATGAGCGTCGTCCCCCAACGTGTGCATCTGTTCAGCGCCACGCTGCGCGATAACCTGTCGCTGGCCGCCCCCGGCGCCAGCGATATCCAGCTGATGAAAGCCCTGGAACGTGTCGGGCTGGAAAAATTACTGGAAGATAGCGGTCTCAACGCCTGGCTGGGCGAAGGCGGCCGCCAGCTTTCCGGCGGTGAACTGCGCAGACTGGCCATTGCCCGTGCGCTGCTGCACGATGCGCCGCTGATGTTACTCGATGAGCCGACCGAAGGCCTTGATGCGACGACAGAGAGCCAGATCCTCGATTTACTGGCTGAAGTGATGCGCGAAAAAACCGTGCTGATGGTGACTCACCGCCTGCGCGGACTGGCGCGGTTTAATCGGATAATTGTCATGGACAACGGCAAGATTATTGAGCAAGGTAGTCACGCGGAACTGCTGGCTGAACAGGGGCGTTACTACCAGTTTAAGCAGCGTCTGTAGTCCGGCTGTTTCACGCCGTTTTGCGTATATACTCAATGAGTTTCAGGCGTGCTGAAAAGAGCGGTCCGCTGCGTCCTGGCTTTGCCAGCATGGCGACGGACCGTCCGCTTGAATAACAGCGAATATATTGAACAATTGCCTGGTGCGTATTGAGGTTAAAATGCGTCTGGTTCAGCTCTCCCGTCAGTCCATTGCCTTCCCTTCCCCGGAGGGAGCGTTACGCGAACCCAATGGCCTGCTGGCGCTCGGCGGCGATCTCAGTCCGTCGCGTCTGCTTATGGCCTATCAGCACGGAATTTTTCCCTGGTTTTCTCCTGGCGATCCGATTTTATGGTGGTCCCCCGATCCGCGGGCGGTGTTGTGGCCCGGGCAGTTCCATCTCAGCCGCAGCATGAAGCGTTTTCATCAGCGATCGCCCTATCGCGTCACGCTGAACCACGCGTTTGGTCAGGTGATTGAAGGTTGTGCCGACAATCGCGATGAAGGGACATGGATCACCTCCAGCATCGTCAAGGCCTATCACCAGCTGCATGAGCTTGGCCATGCGCACTCGATTGAAGTGTGGCAAGGCGAGACCCTGGTGGGAGGAATGTATGGCGTAGCGCAAGGCGCGCTGTTTTGCGGCGAGTCCATGTTCAGCCGCGCGGAAAATGCGTCGAAAACGGCCTTGCTGATATTCTGCCAGGCGTTTATCCGCGACGGCGGGAAATTAATAGATTGCCAGGTTCTGAATAAGCACACGGCATCGCTGGGCGCCGTCGAAATCCCCCGCCGAGATTATCTTGATGCGCTGTCGGTATTGCGCACCCGTCGCCTGCCGGAAAGATTCTGGGTGCCCAGGGTGCTATTTACCGGCAATGTGTAAATGTTTTCAGCACATTTTTTACCGTGATGGTATAATTGCGCAGTAGAGTAGCTTCTGCCTGTTGCCCCGCCGCCGTTTGGGAATAATAAGAGTCAGATAACGCCCATCGTTCTGTCGCTCCCCTTTACGTTTGCGCCTGTCATGCGGCTTATCCGTGTGAATTCCGGGCAATGCGCCAAAACTACTTCAATGATTTTACCCTTAATAATTTTGGATGCGTCAGGTAGCACCGCAAAGCGCCTGGCTGCGTCAATAACTATGTAACCGAGTGAGCGAAGGCAGCCTGAAAGATAAAGTGCACAAACGTAAACCTTTACTTACTCGCTGAACTTCGGCATTATCTTGCCGGTTCAAAACTACGGTAGTGATACCCCAGAGGACTAGATGGCCAAAGAAGACAATATTGAAATGCAGGGCACCGTACTTGATACGCTGCCTAACACTATGTTCCGCGTAGAACTGGAAAACGGTCACGTGGTAACTGCGCATATTTCCGGTAAAATGCGTAAAAACTACATCCGCATTCTGACGGGCGACAAAGTGACTGTTGAGCTGACCCCGTACGACCTGAGCAAAGGCCGCATTGTCTTCCGTAGTCGCTGATAGTTTTCCGCCCTCGTGGCGTCAGATGCTGAAGGCCGGGATAATTCCCGGTCTTTTCATATCTGCAGCCGGCTAAAAGCGGCATAAAAAAACCGGCCCGCAGGCCGGTTTTTGCTATCACAGAGCGGCATTAATGTGCCGTTTCTGGTTTGTGCTTCTGCGCGCTCTGGAAGTCATAGGTCAACGCGCCCTTCTCTTTATCCAGCGCAACGGTGACCTGTCCGCCGTCCACCAGTGAACCAAACAGCAGTTCGTTAGCCAGCGGTTTCTTCAGGTTATCCTGAATCACGCGCGCCATCGGACGTGCGCCCATTGCCCGGTCGTAGCCTTTTTCTGCCAGCCAGTCACGCGCTTCCTGGCTCACTTCCAGCGAGACGCCTTTCTGATCCAGTTGAACCTGCAGCTCGACGATAAACTTATCCACCACCTGATGGATCACCGTCGTGGACAGATGATCGAACCAGATAATGTTGTCGAGACGGTTGCGGAATTCCGGGGTAAAGATCTTCTTGATCTCATCCATCGCATCCGGGCTGTTATCCTGCTGGATAAGACCAATCGATTTACGCTCGGTCTCACGCACGCCGGCGTTGGTCGTCATCACCAGCACCACATTGCGGAAGTCCGCCTTGCGGCCGTTATTGTCGGTCAGCGTACCGTTATCCATCACCTGCAGCAGCAGGTTAAAGACGTCCGGATGCGCTTTTTCGATCTCATCAAGCAGCAGTACCGCATGCGGATGTTTAATCACCGCATCGGTCAGCAGCCCGCCCTGATCGAAACCGACGTATCCCGGAGGCGCACCAATTAAGCGGCTGACGGTATGACGTTCCATATATTCGGACATATCAAAACGCAGCAGCTCAATGCCCAGCGCTTTCGCCAGCTGCACGGTGACCTCGGTTTTCCCGACTCCGGTCGGCCCGGCGAAGAGGAAAGACCCGACAGGCTTGTGCTCGTGACCGAGGCCCGCGCGCGCCATCTTGATCGCTTCGGTTAACGCTTCGATCGCTTTGCCCTGACCAAAGACCAGCATTTTCAGGCGGTCGCCGAGATTTTTCAGCGTATCGCGATCGCTCTGCGAGACGCTCTTCTCAGGAATACGGGCGATACGCGCCACCACGGACTCGATATCGGCGACATTGACGGTTTTCTTCCGTTTGCTGGCCGGCATTAACCGCGCCCGCGCCCCGGCTTCATCAATGACGTCAATGGCCTTATCCGGCAGATGGCGATCGTTAATGTATTTCACCGCCAGCTCCACCGCCGCACGCACCGCTTTCGCGGTATAGCGCACATCGTGGTGCGCTTCGTACTTCGGCTTCAGGCCGTTGATAATCTGCACCGTCTCTTCCACGGAAGGTTCGGTAATATCTATCTTCTGGAAGCGACGAGCCAGCGCCCGGTCTTTTTCGAAGATATTGCTGAATTCCTGGTAGGTTGTGGAACCCATCACCCGAATCTTACCGCTGGAGAGCAGCGGTTTAATCAGATTAGCGGCATCGACCTGACCGCCTGACGCCGCGCCCGCACCGATAATGGTGTGGATTTCATCAATAAACAGAATACTGTTGGTATCCTGCTCAAGCTGTTTAAGCAGCGCTTTGAAGCGTTTTTCAAAATCACCGCGATATTTTGTGCCCGCCAGCAGGGAGCCAATATCCAGCGAGTAGATGGTGCAATCGGCCATGATTTCCGGCACGTCGCCCTGAACGATCCGCCAGGCCAGGCCCTCGGCGATCGCGGTCTTACCCACGCCGGACTCCCCCACCAGCAGCGGGTTATTTTTACGGCGGCGGCACAGCACCTGAATCGCGCGCTCCAACTCTTTGTCGCGGCCGATCAGCGGATCGATCCCGCCGACGCGAGCAAGCTGATTAAGATTGGTGGTGAAGTTTTCCATACGATCCTCCCCGCCTGCTTGCTCTTCATTGCTGGGCTGGCTTCCGCTGTTATCGGAAGACTGGCTCGGCTCGTCTTTGCGTGTACCGTGAGAGATGAAGTTGACGACGTCAAGACGGCTCACTTCATGTTTACGCAGCAGATAGGCCGCCTGTGACTCCTGCTCGCTGAAAATCGCGACCAGAACGTTAGCGCCAGTGACTTCGCTGCGGCCAGAGGATTGTACATGGAAGACGGCACGCTGCAGCACGCGCTGAAAACTCAGCGTAGGCTGGGTGTCACGCTCTTCTTCCGTGGCGGGCAGAACGGGTGTGGTCTGTTCGATGAAGGCTTCAAGTTCCTGACGCAGCGCCACCAGGTCCACGGAACACGCTTCAAGCGCCTCGCGGGCCGAGGGGTTGCTGAGCAGCGCCAGCAGCAAGTGCTCGACGGTCATGAACTCATGACGGTGCTCGCGCGCTCTGGCGAAAGCC
>OIXV01002767.1_pt1 | contig 13591 bp, 13 predicted proteins | sample 1587771 | NCBI WGS metagenome assembly OIXV01 (sample SAMEA3888893, study PRJEB22519) | human gut metagenome | biome: human gut; feature: human-associated habitat; material: faeces | place: Denmark | collected 2010
TGCGCGCTGCCGCGCGAAATGCTGAAAAATGCTGACTATACGACTTTTTCGACAGACAGAAAGAACCGATACCATAAGGTATCGGTTCTTTCTGTTTATTCAGACTCTTTCGCCTTGCGAACCGCTGTCGCCAGCTGATCCGAGCAGCTTGTGCCGCGTCCGTTGCATGAAATACCCTTGAAGTAGCCTTCAATCTGCTCCACGGTCATGCCCTCGACCACGCGGCTGATTGCCTGCAGATTGCCGTTACAGCCGCCCTTGAAGGATACGTTGTGCACGGTATCACCGTCCAGATCGAACGAGATATTCATCGGACATACGCCGTGCGGCTTGTAGTCAAAATGCTGCATGTCTTTCCTTGTCCTCCCTAACTTATCAGAGCAAAGTGCGGATATGCGCCGCTGCCTGCTCGAATGTGCTTACCTCGGTGTAGGACAGCTCACCGACCGGTTTCGGCTTGTCCGTCCAGTTGAGCCACACGCCGTCAATACCGACGTCGAGCGCACCCTGAATATCGTGCGTGAAGTTGTCGCCAACCATGACGGTCTCCTCCGGCAGACAGCGGCATTTGTGCATCGCCAGCCAGAAAATCGCCGAACCCGGCTTATCCACACCGGCTTCCTCACTCGTGACAAGGTAATCCACCTTGTCGGCAATGCCGAGGTACTCCAGCTTTTCCATCTGGATATCCGCCAGCATATTGGTGCAGATGGCCACCTTAACGCCCGCCGCACGCAGCTCGTCCAAAAACTCAGCCACGCCCGGGCGCAAGGTCATCTTAGCGAACACCGCATTCCAGTACACGCGGAATGCCTCGCGCGAATAGCGAACGGCGTTCAGGCCCATGCGCTCGAGTGCACCCTGTGCAAACAGCACACGGTCATGCGTAGGCGGCATGGCAGGCTGCTGCCGTGCCAGACGCTTGCGGTTGACGCGGAATGCGTCCGCGAACCCCTTGCCTTTGTCTCCAAACGTGCTGATGGCCCACTCCTCCAGCTTTTCGTAGGCGTAGGCGTCCCCGGCCTGAAAGCTGGTGTATAACGTGTCATCCAGATCGAAAAAAACTGCTTTTAATCCCATAAAATCCTCACAAAAGTTTTTCGTTATAGACTGCGCGGCTGCCGCCTACAAACTTCGGACGGCGGCGTGCGCACAGCAGAACGGCTTCGCCGATCTTCTTGGTCTCAATGCGCAGCGGTACGACCACCGGCTTGATGTGCATGCCGATCAGCGTTCCGCCGATGTCCATGCCCGCAGAGGCGCTCTGCTTGAGCGACTCAACCGCCACCGGATCATCAAAGCGCTTGTACGCGGTCGTGCCGAACGAACCGCCTGCCTTGGGCTGCGGAACGACGTTGACCTCCTCCAGACCGAACTGCTCTGCCACAGCACGCTCCACGATCAGCGCACGGTTGAGGTGCTCGCAGCACTGTGCCGCCAGTTCCACGCCGTGCTCATGCAGTACGCTGTGAATGCCCTCGAATACCGCTTCGGCTACCTCTACACTGGAATGCGTGCCGATCTTCTCGCCCAGAATCTCACTTGACGAGCAGCCGACCACAAACAGGTCGCCGATCTTCAGCTTGGCTGCCTCGCAAACCTGCTCTGCCGCCTTCGCACTTTGTTCTCTGATTTCAGAAAGCTCCATTTTTTCATGCCTCCCCTTATAAGAGTACTATTAGTATAACATAAATGTCGGAACTTGTTAAGAGCGTTCGGAATATTCTGAAAATGGAGAATGGAAAATTGATGATGGAAACTGAATGTGCCGCCATACGGCGGTATTGAATAAATGCGCATTGTGCGTCACCTCAATTTTCCATTCTCCATTCTCAATTTTCAATTTACAGGGTGATTTTATGAACAAAAATCCACAGACCAAGGAGAATATTCCTGCCGGTCTGCTTTCGCTTGCGATGGCCTTTGTGCCGACGCAGGAATTTGATACGCCGTATGATCCGGTGCTGGCGTTCTCGCGCGGCACGATCTTTCCGGCACTCGACAAGCCGTTTCTCGGAGAGGAGGCAGTGCCGCAATGACCGACAAGGCCAAACTGCTCGGGCGCGTGCGCATGTACGATTTCGCGCTCGTTGAGGTGATCGAGTACCTCGACGGCCATCCGGACAACGCTGCCGCGCTCAAATACTACAACGAAATGCGCACGGCGTTTGACAAGGCCGCCGCCGAGTACGAGGACGCATTCGGTCCGCTGACCGCCCGCGAGGTGGATACCCGCAGCGGACACTGGACGTGGATCGACGATCCGTGGCCGTGGGAAGGAGCTGAGGACTGATGTGGTCATACGATAAACGATTGCAGTTTCCGGTGAAGATCAAGAATCCGAATCCGCAGACCGCCAAAATTGTTATCTCTCAGCTTGGCGGCCCGGACGGCGAGCTGGGTGCGTCCATGCGCTATCTCAACCAGCGGTACGCCATGCCGTATAAGGAATGCAAGGGCATTTTGACGGACATCGGCACGGAAGAACCCGCCCACTAAAGTTATCCATAACAAAAGCGCCGTCAACCGACGGCGCTTTCATATTTTCTTATCAGAATCCCAATCCTTTCAGCCCGCTAAGCCCCTTAAGCTGTTTAAGTCCGCCGGAGCTTCCTCCCGACTTCCCCGAGCCGCCGGAACTGCTCTTTTTGCCTGCTGCCGAGGACAGCCGCGTGTAAACAGGCGAGCCTTCATAGACATACCCCGTCTTGGCGTTCTTGTAATCGCCGATGAGCGATGCAGGATCAACCGGCGTGCCGTCCTTGGTAATCGTCAGATCGAGGTGCGGACCGGTCGAGTTGCCGGTACTGCCGACATTGCCGATCGTCTGCCCCTGTTTTACTTCCGTGCCGACCGCCACGCTGGACGAATTCTGCATATGATGATACATGGAAACATAACCGTTGGCGTGCGTTACCTCGATCGTCCAGCCGTAACCGTCCACCCAGCCGTTTGCGGTTACTTTGCCGTCCTGAACCGACTTGATCGCCGTACCGGCAGGCGCGGCAATGTCAATGGACTTGTGCCAACGAGAGGACGAGGCACCATTGCTTGTAGCAAACGTGTCCCGGGGACCGAACTTACTTGAGATCGTTCCGCCCTCAACCGGGTTTGCGAACTCGCCGCCCGCGTACTGGTACTTGGAAACTGTAGCTGAACCGAACGGGTTCTTCTTCCATTTACGGTTCGAGCTTTGCCAGAGGTACGCCTTCTGTGCCTGCGTCAGTCCGTCAATGGACTCCACGGCCGCCTTGGCCTTTGCCTGGCTTACGCCCTTGCCGTCCGTGTCTGCCGCCTTGAGCGCGATCTGGTACAGCGCATACACACCCGGCGAAATACCGGCTTCCTTGGCAACTGCCGCCTTGGCCTCCCAGCCGGACAGCTTGTCGTTGTCCGCCACATGCTGCTCGTAGCTGTTGAGCATGGAGCGCAGCTCCTTTTTGCCTGCGTCCTTGAGGTAGCCGTAGAACTTGCGGTCCTTAATCGCATCTTCATACTTGGAGATATGGAACGCATTGCCGGACGCGCTGTCGCTGTACGCGCCAAAAAGCGCGTCCTTCTGCGTGTCGGACAGATTGCCATAGCCATTGAGAATGGCCTGCATCGCATCGCTCTTGCTCATGCCGGAACCCTTGTACTCCTTGTTGTACGTTGCCATGTCGCCCGCAAACTGTACAAAGTCAGTTGCATTTACCGTACCCTTTACCGCATCCCAACGCTCCTTGTCGCTCTCGCCCATGGCGGAAACGAGCACATAGTCAGCAAACGCGTTCTTTTCCGCATCCGTGTGTTCGCCGTCCTTGTCATACTCGTCGAGGATGTTCTGCAGCACAGCGTTTTTCGCGTAAAGCTGGTTGTTCTCGCCGTCCTCGTAGTCCTTGGCGTCAACATAGTTGTCCGCAAGCGTTTGCTCAATCACGCTGTCCCACTTGACGAAATCATCAACCGAAATACCGTGCTTAATTGCCTCGGCCGCGTCGTCCTGTCTGCTCTCGCGCACATACTGGCTAATATCAAACGCATCCTGAGATGTGTAGTCTGCGGAATCACCGGCTATAATCAGTTCGCGGTCGAGCGTTTTCTTCTGCATCGGCGTCAGGTCGTTGTTTTCAAGCAGCATTTTGCGGATGGACGCCGCCGCAATCTCCTTGTAATTCTCGTAGCCGTATTTCTTCTTGGCGTCTGCAGTGGTTGCCTTCATCGCCTTAATGGCGGCAAATACCGCCTCGGAATTGTCGATAGTGTTGCCGTTCTCGTCCTTGTTCCAGCTCATGCGCTGCCGCAGCTCCTCGAATACCTTCGTCTCGTCTGCGTTCAGGCTGTTGTAATCATCATCCGCCCACTCCTGCGCGCCCTGCAGCGACGACTTGCCGAACAGCATAGCCTGCGCCCAATCTCTCGGACTCTGGCCGTACTGCGGGAACTGCAGGATCTTCTCGCCGTTCTTGTCCAGACTGTAGCTGCCGCCCGCATATATGGTTGCCGCGCCCTCAAGCGCCTTCTTTACAGCACCGCCGCCGAACGGCAGCAGCAGGTACGCCGCCGAGTTGGCCGCGCTCTTTGCCGCGTCAAGCGCAATGCGCTTGTTGTCGTAGCCGTTCTCATATTCCTCTTTCAGCTTGCCGAAAGCCGGGAAGGCCGAGGAGATCGGCACACGGCCGCCGCCGAGCAGACCGCCGACAAACGGAATCTGCTCTGCCACGTTCTCGCCGAGGTCAAGCGCGATATCCACGCCGGACTTTTTCTTCTTATCCTTGTCGTCATCATCCAGCGGATCAAAGCCGAACGCATCCGCGATCATGCCGATAGGGTCAAGCGCCGAATCACGGCCGGTCAGCTGGTGGTATACCTGATTAAACAGATAAGCACCGGCAAAAATCTTAGTGTACGACCATGCAAGCGCAGCCTTGTTCTGCTTGGCCCTCGGCAGATCCTTTGCTAAGTAGCTCAGCTGGTTATTGACCTCCAGCTGGAACATGGTAAACATCTTGCGAATCGGGTTGACGGCATTAAATGCTGTTGGCTGTGCACCTTTGGAGCGGTCCGCCATCAGGTTAGAAGCAAACGCATCGGCATTTTCAAACGCCTGGTTTACCGTCATACCGTCTGCAATGTTCTGGAGGTACTTGCCGCGCGTCACAATGTTGGCCGTGAAATGGTCGATAGCCTCCATCGGCATTCCGGCCAGATCGGAGACCTTGCGCGTCAGCGTCCGGTCGAGCATCTGCGTGCCCTCACGGTTGGTCAAAAATACCGAACCATCCGTAAAACCATCGTCCCGAATCGCACTCTTTACCGTGTCGTAAGCCGCACGCAGCAGGTTCGGCGTGCTCACCTCACCGGCAGCCTGTGTGAGCGGAATAAAGTTTGTGATCCACGAGCCGGGGTTCAGCGCGATCATATTCGCCGCCACTCTACCCTCAACATTCTTTGCCACGTTGTACATCTGGCGTCCGAGCATTTCCTCCCAGCCACGGTCCGCGCGGGCTTTCTTTCCTGCAAGGTTATTGATATACTCGTGCAGATTGGCAACATAGCCGCCCATGCCCGCGTGTTTCTGGTCAAGCAGCTTTTTCGTGTCATCAACATTCTTGTCGTAAACGTCCTGCGTCTGCTGGTGGCGTTCGAGTGGATCCAGCGTGCGGTCTTTGCGAATCTCGTTGATTTTCTGCCTGGTTCCGTCATCGGAAAGCCGATACCGGATTGCATCCTCAAGTGTACGCAGGTTCTGAATGCTGTCCGTCAGAAAGATAACGTCGCCGGCCGTCTCTACATATCGGTCAAAACCGGCCACCGCGTCAAACTCCGTCAGTTCACCGTTTCGGTGCAGCAGGTTGCCGAACCACTTCTTACCCGGGTTGCGGTCGTCTGTAATGCCGGCAATCGGAGTCGGAAGATTGAGCGTGCTGTCCGGCTTAATGCCGAATTTGTACAGCACGCGCGCAAGTTTGGTGTCCGGCTTGTCTACAGTAAAATGCGGCGCATAGTCCTTGAGGTATCCCGGTACGCTGTCCCACATGCCGTTTGCGATCAGGGTATCGCACAGCTTGTTGTACATATCGCCATAAATGGCGCGGAATTCCGCAACGCCGTTTGCGACACGTTCCTGCAGCTTGCTCGTTACCTTGATTTTCTTCGCCGCGATATAGTCCGCAGCGGCACCGTTCTCACCTTCCAGCATCATCTGCACAAGTGCGCTTTCGTGCTTGCTTAAATTCAGCTTTGCGATCCGGTCCTTTACCGTGTTGATGTACTGTGTCCGGTCTGCAACTGCCTTGTGCACCGGCGTAAAATACTGCTCGTTGAGCGTTTCGGCGTACTGGCGGTTTTCCTTGCCGAAAATATCGTAGCTGTTGCGCTCCATCGTCTCGCGGCTGTAAGCGCCGGGAATGCGCTTATCCTTTGCTTTCTCTGCAATCGCATCGGCCATTTCTTCCGCGCTTAAGCTGAGAGTATCTCGGCGGGCCTGTGCATACTCCCGCAGCGGCTGCATAAGGCGCTGCTCCTCCTGCGTCAGCTGGTACATATGCATAACGGCCGCAGGATCGTCCGCCTGCGAGAACTTGTCCGTTGCACCGTTGAGCAGCGCGCCCTGCAGTAAGCTGTTGTCCTTGTCGCTGAGTGGATGGTTATTCTTAAATTTCTCAAGCTGGCGGCGTACCGGCTGTGCAAGCTCATACTGCCCGCGCAGCTCGCTGTTCTGTTCACGGCGTGCCGCCTGTTCGTCCGCCTCATAGACAAACGAGTGCTGACTGTTCAGCTGCTCCTGCAGCTCCTGTGCCGCCTTCTGCGGAGTCTTGCCGTACATCTCATAGTTGCCGAGCGGCTTCGGCTGCTCCGGCTGGCTCTGCTGCTCATATTCAAGCTGATATTCCGAGTCGTCCAGTGACGGATTCAGCGCTTCCTCAGCGGCGGCCGCACGCTGCTGTTCCGTAGCCACCTCATAGGTGCCCGGTTCTGCGATCCGCTGTGCGTTCTCGGCTTCGACGCGGTGAATACCTTCCTCGCCGGTCTCGTTGTTTCGGAAAAACGCATTGTAACTGCCGTCCGGATTCTGGTTCAGCACCTCGCCCACGTTTCCGCGGTCTGCCGTGCGGATCATGTCATTCTGCTGGATTTCCGGCATAACAGCGCCGGTCTTCACTCCCTGCTCATTCAGCTGTGCGTTCAACTGACGGATTTCGTCCATAAGTTGATTACGACGCTGCATTTCGGCCACCGAGAGCCGCCCGTCTCCCTGATCGAGCTCCTGCAGTTCCGTCCAAGCATTGTTCAGCCGGTCCTGCAGGTCGATAACATTATTCTGCGTCTGAGTATCCATCTGCTGCATCGCCTGTACCGCCGCACGCTGATTGAGCGCTCTGTTTTCCTGCTCCTGCAGGTACTGTGCTGTCTCGGCCTTTTCCTGCAGATCAAGATGATTCTGCAGATCCGCGTCATAATTCGCAGTCTGCTCAGCACTCCGTGCCGCATTCTGCCGCTGCATATCGGTCAGCGCGTTTACCATCTTGTTCTGCGCGGTCTGCACCGCACGTTCCCGAATTGGTCCTTCCGGCAGCTTACGCGCCGCCTGCAGCTCGCTGTCGAGCTGTACAAGCTGCTGCACCTGATTGTAATCGTATGCATCAGCGGCATTCATTCGCTCCGTATCTGTTGCCGCTCTCGAACCGACTGCACCCGCCGTGCCAAACACCAAGCCGCCGAACGCGCCGCCCGCAGCGCTCTGGGCAAGCTCCTGCAGGCTGAACTTTGCGTTCGGATCCTGCGCCGCCTTATCCGCAACGTAGTTCATGAAATAGCTTGCGCTTTCCTCTGTCGCCTCCTCACCCATCTGGATGAGGATATTTTTTACGGCATTCACGCCGCCGGAGTGCAAAATCTTGCTCATCTGACCGAGCGGCAGTCTTTCGGTTGCCGCCTCAATCGCACCCGAGGTCAAACCGCGCGTCAGCGACTCCCGCGCACCAATCCCGCGCTCGTTCAGTTCAAACGAGCGCTGGCCGGCCGCCTGGCCGCCCATCATGATCGAGCCGACCGCCGGACCGACGACCGGAATCGCACTTGCCGCCATCACCGGCGCATTGCCCGCAAGGGAAATGCCCTGTTCGGTCAGCCAGCGCGGCGCAGGCGCCAAGCCGGCCTCGGCGTTTGCCTGTGCCTCGTTCGCCTCGCGCAGCATGCGCTGAGACCATTTGTTCGGGTCTACGCCTTTGTTTACGGTCAGCTCGTTCTTGCGCTTCCGTACATCCTGAAGCTGATCGTACACAGCCTGATAGTCTGCCGGAACCGAGCCGTCCGCCGCCGTGCTGTTCATGCCCTGCAGGGTGAGTTCAAGTGTCTGCTCCTGCTCCTCAAGCTGGCGGTATTCCTCGTTCTGGCGGCTCTCCTCCACGTTCGCACTCACCTGACGCGAGGTATCCACGAGGGACGGCAGCGAAGCGATCCACCGCTTGCCGACTGCCTCCAGGCTGTTGCCGAGACGGTCCGCCGCGTGCCGCAGGTCAATGTTTTCCTGCACATACGCAAGCGTCTGCTCGTCCGCACCGGCGGCTTTCAGCCGGTTCATGATATCGTTCGCGTTGTCGCGCGGCTGATAGGTAAGGCCGTACCGCTTCATAATGCGGCCCATCTCATCGGTAAGCTCCTGACGTGCCCTGTCGCGGCTCTGCGTGTCCTCGCTGCTCCACGTCTCATCCGAGCGGTTAAACAGGTCATGCATCGTCTTGTGTGCATTATAGCCTGTCTGGCCGCTGAAATAGTCCTCATCCAGTCCCTGCGCCGCCTGCATGGCGGTCGGGTAGACGGTTGCCTTGTCTGTCTTACCCATCACGCCGGAAGTATGCAGTAACTGTGTTGCCTGATTCAGCCGTTCGGTCGGCTTGCTGCCGTAGGCCATGCGCACGCCGGCAGTCATTTCGTGGCCGTACTTATCAAAAGAGGCGCCGGTCTGCGGGTTGTACTCATAACCCAGCTTGCGCCGCAAGGCATCGTTCTGCGCGTGCAGCTGTGCCCTCTTGTCCGGGTCACTGGTTTTGTGCCACTCCATAGAGTTTTTGAGGAACTGCGCGAGTGACGGGTTGCCGTCGCCGCTGCTCTTATTTCCGGCGGATACGTTCTGCCGCGGATTACGCCGTTGCTCCGCGGCCATCCTCGCTGAAAACGGCTGATTCTGCTGACTTGCCGCATACGGCTGACTTCTGATCACGCTGCCGCCGGTCAGATAGGTGCTTGCGGGCTGCCGCACATTGTTCTGCTGCGTGCTCCGGCTGCCTGTGCCAGAAAGGCTCTGCCGCGTGTTCCCACGCTGCCGAAAAACCGTATTCCGCTGCTGAGAAGCCGCATACGGCTGACTTCTGATCACGCTGCCGCCGGTCAGATAAGTGCTTGCAGGCCGCTGTGCATTCTGGTGCGCCTGTACACGCTGCTGTTCTCTGTTGCGCGCCGCCGTCGCACGGCGGCTGTTGTCCTGCTGTGCTGGCTTCTGCGGCGCAACCTGCGGCACCTTCAGCAGCGCGGACGTTTTGTTTTTGTTTTTCTTCTTCTCAAAATCACTGCTAAAGCTCATATGACCCTCCTATAAAAAGACAGGCGGCGGTTTCCCGCCGCCTGAAATTAACCCAGCTGATTCAGCTGCCACTGCGAGTATTTGTTGGAAAGGTTCTGACCGGTCGTTTCGGCCCGCATCTTCTCAATCTGCGCCTGAATATACTCCATCTGCTTCTGCGCTGTCTCGCGGTCGATTTTACCGTTGAGCTTGTCCTCTTCCAGCTGTTCAAGCTGCATCTGCAGCTGCCGCATGGCAAGCGTCTGGGTTCCATTGTAAGTACCCGTCAGCTCGGACTGCGAAAGCCCGAACTGCTGACCCCACTGGTTTGCCGCAACGATGTTCTGCGTATTCTCGTAGCGCTTGGCGGCAATCTCCTTATAGAGATTGGCAAGCGCGTTTGCCGCCTCAATATCGCCGGTAAGCTGTGCCTGTGTAATGGCCTGCTCGATCTTGGCAAGCGTTTCGGTCTGCGTGGTAGCGTTGCTATTCAGCGCGTTCTGATAAGCGTTGCCGGCGCTTATCTGGCTGGATTCGGTAAGTCCGCTTGTCAGCAAACCATTTGCCGCAAGGGTTTCCGCGTTCGAGCCGCCGGGCTTAATGCTCTGCATATACGCCTTTTCCGCAGCGGCGTTGTTGGCCTCGGTCTGCTTCATCACGTCGTATTTCTGACCGTTCAGACTGGCAACCGCGCTGTCCACCTTGGCCTTGAGTGCTGCCTGCTGCTGTGCCGCAGCGTCCTCCATATACTTCTTGTAGGCGTCAAAGCCGCTGCCCAGCTGATTGCTCATCTGCTTGCCAAGAACATTGCCGCTCACATAGCCCTTGCCGATGTAGTCCGAGCCGTCCGAGCCGCCGGAGTAGCCGTACTGCGCACGCAGCGCCTCGGCGTCCGCATGGGCGGATTTCATAGCCGCAGTGTCACCGCGCGCCTGTGCTTCCGCATAGCGTTTTTTGATTGCCGCCATCTGGGCGGAATCCTCCACGCTCGTGTCCTTGATGGTCTGGTCGTTATGCGATCCGAGCGGCGTATACGCCCCACCGGAGGACGAGCCGCCGCCCGAGCTGCTCCCGCCGGAGCCGCCGGTGCCGGAAGCGCCGCCGTAGGTGAACGTCTGGCCGCCCTTGCTGATCGTGGTCGTGCCGTCGCTGTTCTTCTTCCAGGTCGAGCCGTCCGAGCCGGTCATGGTCGAGCCTGCAGCCGCACTCGAAACAAAATTCTTGCCCTTGTCCGAGCCGATAGAGTACGAGCCGCCCTTGCCGGTTGCCGCCATCGAAGCGCCGGACGAGCCGGAGGACGAGGATCCGCTCGAACCGGAAGAACCCGAGGAACTGCCCGAGGACGAGCCGCCGGTGCTGCTCTTGCTTGCCTTTGCCGCTGCAGCTGCCGCCTTAACAGCGCCCGCCAGCATAGAACCCAGTCCCATTTACTTCACGCCCTTTCCGAGCAGACCTAAACGCTGTAAAATCACCGAAAGCTGTTCGCGCGTCAGCGGACTCTGCGGCTTGGTGCCGTCCATAATACCGGCGTCTGTCGCCGCCTGCCAAGCCTCGGCAGCATACGGATGCGGCTTCTGGTTGGCCTTTTCCGCCTGATAGCGTTCTTCATGTGCCGCAAATTCCTTGTCTGTCATCTTGGTTTCCTCCTTCTTTGCCGTGGTTTCGGTGTTGTACTTCTGCACTTCTGCCCACGGGAACTTTGTTCCCGGACAATCCGTGCTGTTTACGTCCTTGTGCCGTAACAGCTTTGCACCGGAGTATTTGCGCATCTCTGTGCGGATAAGGTCCTTAAGCGCATCCAGCTGTGCCTGCGGCATGGTTTCGGACATGTAACTGCCCTCGACGCAAATGCCGATCGCGCGGCTGTTGTGCCCCTGCGCGTGCGCGCCGACCGCCCATTCCGGGCGGCCTCTGTAAACCTTGCCGTCCTTGCGGATGTAGAAATGGTAGCCGATGCCGGTCCACCCGCGCTCGAGGTGCCAGCGGTTGACCTCCTCCACGCTCGCGCGGCTTGCTTCTGCGTGGTGTAGAATAATCTCATCCGTACTGTTCCGGCGCTTGAAGCTGCCGTTTGTCGGCAGATTGGTCTCGATGATCTGCAAGCTTACTCCTCCTTCATAATAATCATCCAGTCATCAGCGAGCATATCGGCCTGAGAGGCAAGCCAGCCGAGCTGAACGCCACGGGTTCCGACAAAAGCTAAAGCTGCGCTACCGATATCATCGTGCCGTGCATTTACGATTTCTCCGCGCGAATTTTTATAACTAATGGCTGTTGCAAGCTCAACATACTGGTCTTTGCCGTTCCATCCTTCACGCTTAATTCTGTCGCCGCGTTTTGCGGCAGCAATAGCCTCACCAAAGGTCATTTACTCGTCCTCCTTGTTGGGTTTTGTGTAGTTAAGTGCCCTCTCGCTATCCGACAGCCCTGAGGTGGTCGGGTCCACAAACACGCTGAGGATAGCCAGACACATGGTGCAAAGCTGCACCGGATTAGACAGCACCGAAACAGCACCGTTCCACACAGCCGCCCAACTCGTAAACGTCTGCGGGTCAACACCAATCGCTGTAATAGCAACTGATGCAACGCCAACCCAGAACCATGGGTTTTTAAATCTAACAGGTACATTAACCTTCATGCAGGACTTCCTCCTTCTCCAAATCCTCAATACGGTGGTTTGCCACTCTGATCCGCTCATCCAGCACGGAATACTCCTTTTCCAACTCGTACGTCCGGCTGATGAGATTGTTGTGCTTCTCCACCTTCTTCTCCAGCTGCTCGATGCGGTAATTCGTGAGATTGCTCGACAGCGCAATGCCGCCGAGCGTTCCCACCAAAGTCCCCACCAGACTGAGCGCCGCTGTGATAACTTCAGCAGGCATACCTTAGCCCTCCTTGCCGTCCTTCGTGCCGCCGAACTCCGCCGGCACAAGCTCCGGCATACCGCATTCGTCGATCAGGATTCCCGCCACCTGCTTCTGGAGCTTCTTCGGCACCTGCTCGAACTCGCACTTGCCGAGAATAACTCTCTGCGCGAATAACATTGCCATCATAATAACCATCCTTTCAAAATAGGTCTTGATTTTGTTAAGCATAAACCACACTCGCCATCTCAGCGATGCAGTAATCGTCAAATGCATATTCCAGTGTTTTGGACAGTGACCAATTTTCGGCATTGTAATGATCTGTCACATTGTAAGGAATATAGCCTAATTGCTTGTATAGCCCGATGCCCCGGTAGTTATCCAAGTTGGCGGTAGCTACGCAGGCGGCCAGTGCTTTCTCCGCATCAAAGTTGCCTATACCTTTCAGATAAGCGTCTACAATCACGGGAACGGCATGATAGCCGATCATCATATCGGTTTCACTCCCGTAGAAGTTCCATACGGGCAGGCGTCCGTTCTGTTCAAAGAAGGCGATGAAGGATTTTACCATGTCGTTGACACGTTCCGGCTCGGTATATGTGAAAAGGGGATGGGCGGCACGGTAGGTATCCCAAAGGGAGAAAGTGCTGTAATTCACCCAGCCGTCACTCTGATGTACTTTTTTGTCGGGACCGTAATAGGCTCCGTCTACGTCACTGTAAATCGTAGGTGCGATCATCGAGTGGTACAGAGCTGTATAAAAGTTTACTTTATCATCTTGATTGTTACCCTCGACTTCGATCTTCCCTAGTTGGCGGTTCCAGTTTGCTTTTGTTTCTGCCAGATACTTGTCGAAGTCATTTTCGGGCACTTCGGCTTGCAGGTTCTTGGCTGCGCCTTCCATGCTGACGCCGGAAATGGCGGTATTGACGAGAATCTGTTCTCCTTCTTCGGTATGGAAGTCAAAACGTGCGATGACAGCCGTACCGATGTGTTGCTTGTCTTTGATAATGGCAGTCGTATCCAGTTCCACCTTGTCGAAAGGCTTGGAGAAGCGGGTGCGGAAGTAGATTCGCTGGTCGCATGCCCAGCCGTCGGAGTAACGGTATCCTTGAATCGTCACAGAGTCCACTACTTCGATGTGCGAATCGTTTGTGAAGTCCCAGTTCATGGCTTTCTTCAG
>OIXV01002768.1_pt1 | contig 13589 bp, 10 predicted proteins | sample 1587771 | NCBI WGS metagenome assembly OIXV01 (sample SAMEA3888893, study PRJEB22519) | human gut metagenome | biome: human gut; feature: human-associated habitat; material: faeces | place: Denmark | collected 2010
AAAAATTTATTACTACTTTTTTTGCACTTTTCCAAAAAGGAATGGGCAATTTACGTTTTCAAGCTATCCATAATTTCCAATATCGCACGATGCAACAATTTTTCGGACAGATGCCACTATTAAAAACCGAAATGGATCGTTGGCGAAAACAGGGGCAAACGGTTGTTATCTTTATCCCGACAAAAGAGCGGATAAAAAAAGCAGAACAGATGCTTCGGGATGAGGAGATATTAGTAGTAGAAACGGAACAAGACAAATTGATCCGCGGACAAGTTCAATTGGTAGAAGGTGCCTTACAAACTGGTTTTGAGTTGCCACAAGAAAAAATCGTTGCGATCACGGAAAAAGAGATTTTCCAAAAAACAACGAAAAAACAAACTCGGCGACAAACAGTAACCAATGCAGAACGCCTAAAAAGTTACAATGAACTTAAAGCTGGAGATTATGTCGTCCATGCGAATCACGGGATCGGTAAATATATCGGTATGGAAACGTTGGAAGTGGATGGGGTCCATCAAGATTACATGACGATTCTTTATCAAAATGACGACAAGCTCTTTATACCAGTCACACAATTGAACCTTATTCAAAAATATGTTGCTTCTGAATCGAAAGCACCACGTATCAATAAATTAGGTGGAAGTGAATGGACGAAGACAAAACGAAAAGTGTCTTCTAAAATCGAAGATATCGCAGATGATCTGATCAAACTTTATGCAGCCAGAGAATCTGAAAAAGGGTATGCTTTTGGACCGGATGATGGGTACCAAAAAGAATTCGAGAATGCTTTTCCATATTCTGAAACAGATGACCAATTAAGAAGTGCAGCTGAGATCAAGCGTGATATGGAAAAAGAAAAACCGATGGATCGATTGCTTGTAGGGGATGTGGGTTATGGGAAAACCGAAGTTGCTTTACGTGCAGCTTTCAAGGCCATCAAGGAAAGTAAGCAAGTAGCCTTTCTAGTTCCTACTACGATTTTGGCACAGCAACATTACGAGACCATGCTTGAACGTTTTGAAGGATTTCCTGTCAACATTGGCTTATTAAGTCGATTTAGAACAAGGAAACAACAGAAAGAAACGATCGAACAATTACGCACGGGTCAAATCGATATTGTCGTTGGTACGCACCGAATTCTTTCGAAAGATATAGAATTTAGTGATTTAGGCCTATTGATTGTTGACGAAGAGCAACGTTTTGGTGTAAAACATAAAGAACGATTGAAACAATTGCGTGCGCAAGTGGATGTATTGACATTGACAGCAACACCGATCCCGCGAACATTGCATATGTCGATGTTGGGTGTTCGGGACTTGTCAGTGATCGAGACCCCACCAGCGAACCGTTATCCGATCCAAACCTATGTTATGGAGAAAAATCCCGGCGCAATCAGAGAAGCAATCCATCGAGAAATGGGAAGAGGCGGACAAGTTTTCTATCTATACAACCGTGTCGAAACAATCGAACGTAAAGTAGAAGAAATACAAGCGTTGGTACCAGAAGCCCGCATTGGATTTGCTCATGGGCAGATGACAGAAGCACAATTAGAAAATACGCTGTTTGATTTTATCGAAGGACAATATGATGTGCTAGTCACGACTACGATCATCGAAACAGGTGTTGATATCCCGAATACCAATACATTATTTGTGGAAAATGCTGATTATATGGGCTTGTCTACGCTTTATCAGTTACGAGGACGTGTCGGGCGTAGCAATCGTGTCGCCTACGCTTATTTCATGTATGAACAGCAAAAAATCCTTAATGAAGTGAGCGAAAAAAGGCTACAAGCAATCAAAGATTTTACGGAATTAGGTTCAGGCTTTAAAATCGCGATGCGTGATTTATCGATCCGAGGAGCAGGAAATCTTTTAGGTGCCCAACAACATGGCTTTATCGATGCTGTTGGTTTTGATATGTATTCTCAAATGTTGAGTGAGGCAGTTTCACGAAAACAAGGGAAAAATAATCAAGTCGAAAAAACATCAGTTGAGATCGATCTTGGTGTCGATGCCTACTTACCAGAAGAATACGTCTCCGATCAACGACAAAAAATCGAAATTTATAAACGTATCAGAGAACTTGACTCACAAGAAATGCTTGATGAGCTGGAAGATGATTTGTTGGACCGTTTTGGTGAATATCCTGAAGAGGTCGCTCATTTATTGACGATCGGTCAGATCAAAATGGATGGCGATCGTGCATTGATCGAAACGATTCGCAAACAAGAGCAAAAACTAGTCTTTACGTTGAGCAAGGTTGGAACAAAACGTTATACGGTGGAACAACTTTTTGAAGCACTGACAGCAACAAAATTAAAGGCCAGTCTAGGTGTTGAAAAGGAAAAAATGGTGATCCGATTAACGATTCCCAAAGCGACAGATACTGCGAGCTGGATGCAAGAGATCCAACGTTTTGTGAAAGCATTACGTGAACAAAAATATGCTGTAGCATAGGAAGGAGCAGACGCTTTGGACCATAAAGAAATGCGTAAAGTGATGCAAGGCGCATTTATACTCACACTCGCTTCTTTTATAGCGAAAGTATTAAGTGCCTTGTACCGCATCCCACTGCAAAACTTAGTCGGCGATGAAGGATTTTATGTTTACCAACAAGTTTATCCTATTTATGGAATTGCCATGACCTTAGCACTGTCTGGTCTTCCTCAGTTTATCTCTAAATATGTTGCAGAAAGAAAAGATCCATTACAGCGTAAAACGGGATTACAAAAACTATATCCTTTAGTTTTTTGGACAGGTGTTTTATTGTGGCTATTCACCTTTTCCTTTAGTCGGTGGATTGCTTTTATGATGGGGGATCTACAGTTGAAGCCGTTGATCCAGATCGTCTCCTTCACCTTTTTGCTGATGCCAGGACTTTCTTTTTATCGAGGAAATTTTCAAGGACGCTTCTTGATGGAACCCACTGCGGTTTCTCAAGTCATCGAACAGTTCGTTCGCGTGTCGATCATCGTTTGTAGTGCGCTCGCTTTTCGGATGTTAGGCTGGAATGTCTATCAAACGGGAACAGCAGCGATGAGCGGAGCGGTTCTTGGTGGGCTTTGTGCCTATGGTGTTTTACACTATTATGAACAAAAAATACATGGTGGTGCATTAAGCTTTCGACATTTTTCTATCTTTAATCGGCCACCAAAACCACTGATACGCCGCTTTTTTATCGAAGGCGGATTGGTGTCGATTTATAGTGGTCTATTGATCTTCTTTCAGTTGATCGATTCGTTTTTTGTCAAAAATGCACTGGAAGTCTATGGATTGACTGAACAAAGTGCGAAAATCGCTAAAGGAGTGTATGATCGAGGGCAGCCTTTGGTCCAACTAGGTCTAGTTATTGCAACTGCATTAAGTGCCACATTTTTACCAGCATTAACACGTTATCTAATGAGCTCCGTTCCCAGTCAATTTCTAAAGACAGCGAAAATCTATTTGCGGCTGACTACGGCGTTAGCTTTAGCTGCTTCAGTCGGTTTGGCGATGTTGCTTCCCTACATCAACTATGCACTATTCAAAGATTATGCGGGAAATGCTGCCCTTGTGTTGTTTGTATTTTCGATTGCACTAACAGCAGTTATTCAAGCGTATCAAAGCATTGCTCAAAGCAAAAATTCTTTCCGACCTTCATTGAAGGGAGCGAGCTGGGGGCTTCTAGCAAAAGCATTAGCTACGCCTTTATTGACAGGACGTTTGGGAACGGTGGGCGCTAGTCTATCTACGCTACTAGGGTTAGCTGTAACATTGTGGTATTTTGTCCACACTGAAAAAGCAGACATCAACAGCTTTTGGAAAGAACGTAAATTCGGTAAAAAATTGATCCAGTGTTTAGGCTGGATGATCCTATCCTTATTTTTATACTATGGTCTATTGATGCTGTTTTTGGCCCGATCCAACACCGCTCAACGGCTTTCTTAGTCAGTCTAGTCGGTGTGATCATCGGCACATTTGTTTTTGTGAATGCGGTGATCTGGACGCGACTGTTTACGGTCAGAGAATGGCTGATGTTGCCTTTTGGTAAAAAAATATTAAGGATAAACAAACAATTTAAAAAGTGAGGAAAAACCATGCGATTAGATAAATTTCTTAAAATCTCTCGAATCATCAAACGTCGCTCAGTAGCAAAAGAAGTGGCAGATAAAGGGAGAATCCAAATCAATGGCAAGCTAGCAAAGTCTTCTAGTGACGTCAAAGTCGGAGATATAATGAAGATCCAATTTGGGAACAAAACAATGGAAGTAAAAGTGGTAGAATTACACGAGTCAACGAAAAAAGAAGATGCACAGAAGATGTATGAACTATTAACTGAGACCCGCACGAAAAACAGTGAAGAAATTGATTAGACAAGCCATCTTGATGTTGGTATAATGAGAAGGACAATCAAAAAAAGATTGGAGCGAAGTGAAGTGACGAAAAAAAGCAACAAAATTGCTGCTTTAGACACAGAGTATGCAAAGAAAAAGTATGCTGAATTTCAACAACAACAACGCCAATTGATTTTTCGAAGACGTAGGTTAGCAGCCATTTTCATCGGCGCTTTGGTCATTTTCGCAGTGTTAGGATTTCAAATTTTTCGTGATATGCAAAGAATGGATCGATTAAACGATTTAAGAGTTGAAGCGAATACGGAGATGAGTCAAGTCAATACGGATGTTGATCAACTCAAAGAAGACGTTTCATTATTAAAAGATGATGATTATGTGGCGAAACTTGCGAGAAGTAAATTCTTTTATTCCAAAGAAGGCGAAAAAGTTTACCCAATATTAGAACCGGCTACTGATAGTTCAACGGCTGAAACAAATCAATCAACTAGTTCAACAACTGCAAAATAAGCAGTATTATAAATAGGTTAATAATTAGGAGGAACATTTTTTTTATGTCAATCGAGGTAGGAGCAAAACTGCAAGGAAAAGTATCAGGAATCACAAATTTTGGGGCATTTATTGATTTAGGAGCTGGTAAAACGGGTTTAGTTCATATCAGTGAAGTATCAAATGGGTATATCAAAGATATTCACGACGTTTTAAGTGTTGGAGATGAAGTAACAGTCAAAGTTATTTCTGTAAATGATGATGGTAAGATTGGGCTATCTATCCGTAAAGCGCAAGAGCAACCAGCTGAATCGAATGAAGAACAACGTCCAAAACGATATCAAAAAGATACACGAGATACACGGGATACACGTGACACACGAGATAATCGTGGCCGTGCAACACAGAAAAAACCTTTTTCTCGCAGTCAATCTTCTAACAATCACAAAGAAGATTTTGATTCATTAATGAGTTCATTTTTAAAAGACAGTGATGATCGATTGACTTCCTTGAAACGTAACACTGAAGGCAAACGTGGTGGTCGCGGCGGACGTCGCAGCTAAAACAAATGAAAATGAAGGGGCAGGCAATTGTTTCAGACTATTGTCCGCTCTTTTTTTCTTTTGCAGCCATTATCGAAAAAGTGTAAGTGAAAGGAAGTGATGGATGTGTCGATCAAAAACCAAGTATCAGCAGAGATGCAACGAATGTTTATCGAACAAGGTAAAGTAAAAGGGTATCTAGCCAAAGAAAATCATGTACTGTTGGCGATTTCTGGGGGAGTTGATTCCATGGTTTTGCTTGACTTGATGCTTGCAGCTAAAAAAGAAGTAGCCTTTTCTTTGGGTGTGGTGCACATCAACCACCAATTAAGACCAGAATCTGCAGATGAAGCAGCTTACTTAAAAGCCTATTGTCAGGAACGAAAGATCCCGTTTATCCTTGAAGCATGGAAAGAACCGGCAACAAAGGGCATCGAAGCTGCTGCAAGAGCCTTTCGTTATCACACGTTTGCAAAAATCATGCATACAGATGGTTATCAAGTAGTGATGACTGCGCATCATGGAAACGATCAAATGGAAACGATTTTAATGAAGATAGTGCGTGGGGGACAGTTAGGAACTTTTGCAGGAATCAAAGAAAGTCAGCGTTTTTCAAATGGCCAGCTGATCCGCCCACTTCTAAGCTTTGGTAAAGAGCAATTGTATGAATATGCCGCAGAACAAAAGCTTGTTTATTTTGAGGATCAGACCAATCAGGAACTGAATGTCCAAAGAAACCGGATTAGGCATTTAGTGATTCCCCAATTAAAACAAGAAAATCCACAAGTTTTGGCACATTTCCAACGTTTTGCGCAACAAATTACTTGGGCAGATCAATTAATCAAGAAACAAATGAAAAAAGTGATCGAAGAACAGGTCAAAGAAACGCATGATGGATTTGTTTTTCCATGGAGAGTAGTACAAGAGATGTCCCTAGAAGAGCGGTACTATTTTTTGTATACGCTATTCGATTGGGCGAACAGAAAAACAGACCTCTTTATCAATGAACAGCAAATCGACCAACTATTAGAGCAAGTTGAACGACCGAAAGGGCAATGGCAACTAACTCTTGATCGTTCATGGGTATTCCAACGGGTCTATGAAGAAGTCGCTTTGGTAAGAAAGAACGATGTGGAGAATGAACCTGTGGAAATAATCGATCGATTTATCGAAATAGAACCACATAAGCAGATCATATTAAATGAGAAGGCATGGGTAGGTCTATTCACGCCTGATGAAGTGGCAGAATTTAGATGTATCGACGAATGGGGAGAATTTTCTCATGATGTCTGGCTGAAACCTCAGCAAACCCTGTTCATCGGAAAAAGACAAGCGGGCGATCGCATACAGCTGAATGAAAAATTGACAAAGAAAGTGTCTAGGTATTTTATTGACAAGAAAATACCTGATCTGCAAAGAAAAGATGCGTGGGTGGTCAAAGATGAGCAAAAAAAAATAATTAGTTTGCTTCCTTTTACCTATTCCCATTTGAGTATTGGTGTAGAAACTGATAAAATACACTACATACTTCTTTACAAATATCAAAAAGAAGCAACTGGAAGGAGAACCTGATGTTAGAAAAGGATATTGAGAAAGTTTTGATTACAAAAGAAGAGATACAAGTTCGTTGTGAAGAACTAGGCAAAGAATTGACAGAAACTTATAAGGATTCAAATCCATTAGTAGTTGGTGTCTTAAAAGGTGCAGTCCCATTCATGGCAGATATCATACGTTCAATCGATGCGTATTTAGAATTAGATTTCATGGATGTTTCAAGTTATGGTAATGCCACTGTTTCATCTGGTGAAGTTAAGATTGTGAAGGACTTAGATACAAATGTCGAAGGCCGCGATCTGTTGATTGTTGAAGATATCATTGATAGCGGACGAACACTTGCTTATCTAGTCGATCTTTTTAAATATCGTAAAGCAAACTCAGTGAAGATCGTGACATTGCTTGATAAACCAGAAGGAAGAGTCGTAGATATTGAAGCAGACTACGTTGGATTCAATGTGCCAAACGAATTTGTGGTAGGATATGGTTTGGATTATGCAGAAGCTTATCGCAATCTACCTTATATCGGAGTATTGAAACCAAGCGTTTATCAATCAAATTAATGCTGTATCTGTTGTGATTTGTGTTACAATAGAATGGTCAGGATTGATAAAAAAAATGCTAATTTAAAATAACGCATAGGGAGGGCAACTATGAACAAAAAGAACAATGGCATGATGAAAAATGCCTTGTATTATGTCCTCGTAATCTTAGCGATGGTAATGGTCGTATACTTTATTTTTGGTAACAATGGCCAACGATCGTCAGATATCGAGTACTCAAAATTCACAGAACAATTACAAGCAGGTAAAATCAAGAACTTTGAAGTGCAACCTGCAAATGGTGTATATAAAATCACTGGTGAATACAAAGAGCAACAGAAAGTCGCTAATAGCGGCGGTCTATCTATCTTAGGTTCAACAGATACTACAACTACCCATTTTACAACGATCATTTTACCGAATGATACAACACTGAGTCAGGTAACTGATTTAGCGAAAGAAAAGAATGTCGCGACGACAGTCAAAGAAGAGTCAAGCAGCGGCGTATGGGTCTCCTTGTTACTTAGCTTCTTGCCGATTGTGATCATCATTTTCTTCTTCTATATGATGATGGGTCAACAAGGCGGCGGTGGCGGCGGTGGCGGCCGTGTCATGAACTTTGGTAAATCAAAAGCCAAAGAAGCAGACAAAAAAGCCAACCGTGTACGTTTTTCTGATGTCGCAGGTGCGGAAGAAGAAAAACAAGAACTTGTCGAAGTCGTTGAGTTCTTAAAAGATCCACGACGATTCGTTGAGCTAGGTGCGCGTATCCCAGCAGGTGTTCTTTTAGAAGGACCTCCAGGGACTGGTAAAACATTACTTGCCAAGGCAGTAGCCGGAGAAGCCGGTGTACCATTTTATTCTATTTCTGGTTCAGACTTCGTTGAAATGTTTGTCGGTGTCGGTGCAAGCCGTGTACGTGATTTATTTGAAACAGCGAAGAAAAATGCTCCGGCCATCATCTTTATCGATGAAATCGATGCTGTAGGTCGTCAACGTGGTGCAGGTATGGGTGGCGGACATGATGAACGCGAACAAACCTTGAACCAATTGCTTGTTGAAATGGATGGATTTGATGGGAATGAAGGAGTTATCGTCATTGCCGCAACCAACCGTTCTGATGTATTGGACCCAGCATTGTTACGTCCAGGACGTTTTGACCGTCAAATTTTAGTCGGTCGTCCAGATGTGAAAGGTCGTGAAGCGATCCTACGTGTTCACGCAAGAAATAAACCTTTAGCAGATGATGTTGATCTAAAAGTTGTTGCACAACAAACACCAGGATTTGCTGGTGCTGATTTAGAAAACGTCTTGAACGAAGCTGCTTTAGTAGCGGCACGTCGTAACAAGAAAAAAATCGATGCTTCAGATGTCGATGAAGCAGAAGATCGCGTGATTGCAGGTCCAGCTAAGAAAGACCGCGTAATCAGCAAAAAAGAACGCGAAATGGTGGCATACCATGAAGCAGGTCACACTATCGTTGGGTTAGTCTTAAGTCGTGCACGTGTCGTGCATAAAGTAACGATCATTCCACGTGGGCGTGCAGGCGGTTATATGATCGCATTGCCAAAAGAAGACCAATTCTTGATGACAAAAGAAGACATGTTTGAACAAATCGTTGGCTTGCTAGGTGGACGAACAGCAGAAGAAATCATCTTCAATGTTCAATCGACAGGCGCTTCAAATGACTTTGAACAAGCAACAGCGTTAGCAAGAAGTATGGTCACTGAATATGGGATGAGCGATCGCTTAGGTCCAGTTCAATATGAAGGAAACCATCAAGTGTTTGTAGGTCGTGATTACGGTCAAACAAAAGCTTACTCTGAACAAGTTGCATTTGAGATTGATCAAGAAGTACGCAAGATTTTGATGGAAGCACATCAAAAAGCGCATGAAATCATCGAAGCACACCGTGCGCAACACAAATTGATTGCTGAAAAACTTCTAGAATTCGAAACATTGGACGCGAAAGCAATCAAATCTTTATTTGAAAAAGGCGTAATGCCAGAAGGTTCAGAATCGGATAACTATCCAAGCGAAAAAGAAGCACAAACTTTTGAAGAAGCAAAACGCGCTTTAGAAGAAAAAGATGCTGAAAAACAAGCGGAAGAAAAAGAAAATTTTGAACATGATAAAGAAGAATTGAACGAAGAAGCTAAAGAAGAACATGATGCTACTTTACCAAACGATTCTGACGATCATAACAAATAATACGAAAGAGCTGTGACAAAAGTCATAGCTCTTTTTTTAATTAAAATAGTAGTTAGAAGTCCCTGCTTCTGCTCCCACCGTTTATTCGGAGTTAGAGTCTGTGGCAAAACTGATTTTTAGTTTTGTCCCACGCTCATTTGATTAATCATAGGTTAAGTTCAATTCCATCAGTTGAAAAAAATGAGCGTAACTAGTATGATTCACTATGAGTTTAAAATCGGGAAATGAGGTACATAAAATGGAAGATTATTTAGTTAAAGCTTTAGCACATAATGGATTTGTGCGAGCATATGCTGTTCAAGCAACCAATACTGTAGCGGAAGCACAAAGACGTCATGATACATGGCATACTTCTTCTGCCGCATTAGGTCGGACATTAGTGGGCGGTTTGCTACTAGGCGCAACTGTAAAGGGCGATGATAAGTTGACGATCCGCATTCAAGGGGACGGACCAGCGAAGGGCATCGTAGTCGACGCGAACGGAAAAGGGGAAGTAAAAGGCTACATTCAAAATCCGCATTTAAGTTTACCTTTAAATGAAGTAGGGAAAATCGATGTACGTGGCGCAGTAGGAACACAAGGGATGTTCAGTGTCACGAAAGATTTGGGACTGAAAGAACCTTTTTCTGGTCAAACCCCTATCGTTTCCGGAGAAATAGCAGAAGACTTTACTTATTATTTAGCTATTTCAGAGCAAATTCCTTCTGCTGTTGGTTTGAGTGTTCTAGTCAACACAGATGATAGTATCAAAACGGCTGGTGGCTTCATGATCCAGATCATGCCTGGTGCAGATGAAGAAACCATCACTCAAATCGAAGAACAATTAAAGAAAACACCTAGAATCTCTACATTGCTAGATGAGGGATTAACGCCAGAAGAAATCTTAAAAGGGTTGCTAGGGACAGAAGAGTTGAATATCTTAGAAAAGCTACCTGTTCAATTCAAGTGTGATTGCTCCAAAGAAAAATTTGGTGAGGCAATCATTGCATTAGGGGCAGATGAAATTCAAGCGATGATCGACGAAGACCATGGCGCAGAAGCAGTTTGTTCGTTCTGTAACAATAAGTATGAATACAGTGAGGATGAATTGACAGCACTCAAAGAAGAAGCATTAGGAGGAAACTAAGTGGAACATAAATGGAAAATAGGCAATGTGGAAATTCCCAATCGTGTAGTCGTTGCACCGATGGCTGGAATCACCAACTCCGCTTTTCGAGTAACTGTAAAAGAATTCGGCGCTGGGTTAGTTGTCTGCGAGATGATCAGCGATCAAGGCATCCATTTTAGGAATAAGAAAACCTTAGAGATGCTGCATATAGAAGAAGGAGAACATCCTTTAAGTTTACAGATATTCGGCGGAAATAAAGATACATTAGTCGAAGCAGCACAATTCGTTCAAGAAAATACCGCTGCTGATATCATCGATATCAACATGGGCTGCCCAGTCAACAAAGTCATCAAAGCGGAAGCAGGCGCGAAGTGGTTGTTAGATCCAGATAAAGTTTATGAAATGGTCCATGCGGTTTCTTCTGCTGTCGATATACCTGTAACTGTAAAAATGCGGATCGGTTGGGATGAACAACATGTATTTGCTGTTCAAAATGCATTAGCTGCTGAGTCAGCTGGAGCAAGTGCGATCGCCATGCATGGGCGTACACGGGTACAAATGTATGAAGGAAAAGCAGATTGGGAAGTCTTGAAAGAAGTCAAAAGCCAGTTAACGATCCCTTTTATGGGGAATGGAGATGTCAAAACACCTGAAGATGCAAAAAGAATGCTGGAATATGTGGGGGCAGACGGAGTAATGATCGGCCGTGCCGCATTAGGGAACCCTTGGATGATCCATCGTACCCAGCACTATTTAGAGACAGGTGAATTGATTCCAGAACCAACGCCTCGTGAAAAAATCGAGACAGCAAAACTCCACTTGAAACGTTTAGTTGATCTAAAAGGGGAAGTTATTGCTTGTCGTGAATTTCGGACACATGCTTCTTATTATTTGAAGGGAGTCTCTCGAGCGGCGAAAGTCAAAGTTGCAATCAACCACTCTGAAAAACAAACAGAAATCAATGATTTATTGGATGGCTTTTTAGAGAAAACAGAAAAAATATCTGTGAGTTGATGACATGTTTTTCTGAGTTTTTCGTTAATTTTCAAGCCGAAAATTTAAGTTCGGCTTGCTTTTTTTGTGTTTCATTGGCATTATAGGGAAGAGAATAACATGAGAATGGAGGAACTTTTGTGACACAGGAACAACAACATCAAGTAGAAGATTTAAATGATCAAATGCTTGTTCGTCGTCAAAAAATGGAGCAATTGAGAGAAAATGGGATTGATCCTTTCGGCAAGCGATTTGAACGTACACACAATTCAGCAGAACTACATGAACTATTTGATCCAAGAACAAAAGAAGAATTAGCAGAGATGGGATTAACTGCTAGCGTAGCAGGACGTATGATGACAAGACGCGGCAAAGGTAAAGCGGGCTTTGCACATTTACAAGATCGTGAAGGTCAAATCCAAATCTATGTACGAAAAGACCAAGTAGGAGACGAAGCTTACGATGTATTCAAACATGCTGATCTAGGTGACTTTTTTGGTGTGACGGGTGAAATCATGAAGACGGACACTGGAGAAGTTTCTATCAAAGCTTCAGAGATCGTCATTTTATCAAAAGCACTACGTCCGTTACCAGACAAATACCATGGATTGACGAACATCGAACAACGTTACCGCCAACGTTATTTAGATTTGATCAGTAATCGTGAAAGTTTTGACCGCTTCATGAAACGCAGTCAAATCATCAGCGAGATCCGTCGCTACTTAGATGGCAATGGATATATAGAAGTAGAAACTCCTGTATTGCATAATGAAGCCGGTGGTGCTGCAGCACGTCCATTTATTACACATCATAATGCATTGGATATTGACTTGTACCTACGTATTGCACTAGAACTTCATTTGAAACGACTAATTGTCGGTGGTATGGAAAAAGTCTATGAAATCAGTCGTGTATTCCGTAATGAAGGAATCGATACAACACACAATCCAGAATTTACGATGCTAGAAGCTTATACAGCTTATACAGATTTCCAAGATGTGATGAATCTGACAGAAGGTATTATTCGTAATGCGGCTCAGAAAGTACTTGGTACAGCTAAGATCACCTATGACGGGCAAGATGTCGATTTAGAGAGTGACTTTAAACGTATCCACATGGTAGATGCGATCAAAGAAAAAACGGGTGTCGACTTCTGGAAAGAAATGACGCTGGAAGAAGCATTGGCTATTGCTAAAGAACATGATGTAGAAGTAACAGAAGCAATGGGTGTTGGTCATGTCATCAATGAGTTTTTCGAGACTTTCGTTGAAGAAACATTGACACAACCTACTTTTGTTTATGGTCATCCAGTAGAAGTTTCTCCGTTAGCGAAGAGAAATCCAGAAGACCCACGTTTTACAGATCGTTTTGAATTATTTATCGTTGGGCGCGAATTTGCGAATGCCTTTACTGAATTAAATGACCCAATTGATCAAAGAGAACGTTTTGAAGCACAAGAAAAAGAACGCGAATTAGGAAATGACGAAGCGCATGGTGTAGATGAAGACTTCTTAGAAGCGTTAGAATATGGTATGCCACCTACTGGCGGTCTGGGAATCGGAATCGACCGTCTAGTGATGCTTTTGACAGATGCTCAATCGATTCGAGACGTTTTATTATTCCCAACAATGCGTTAACAATATGATAGGAGGAGAGACCTGATTGGTTTTCTCCTTCTTTTTTTGTAGGTAAGAGGAATAAAGAAGTATAAGATACTTATTCGTGTTTTCGCGCTTAAATATGAATAGTCATAAAAAAGATTTTTGGAATACGCTTTATAAAATAAAGAACAGTGAAAAAAGTTTGAATAAAAAGGA
>OIXV01002769.1_pt1 | contig 13587 bp, 17 predicted proteins | sample 1587771 | NCBI WGS metagenome assembly OIXV01 (sample SAMEA3888893, study PRJEB22519) | human gut metagenome | biome: human gut; feature: human-associated habitat; material: faeces | place: Denmark | collected 2010
CCCCTTCCTTATGTCTATAAATATATTATATCATATTATATTACATTTGTCAATAGCAAGCATGAAAATTTCTATTGATTTTAAAGAATTGTGATATATATGTCCACTCACAATTACCCTTCACTATATATAAAAAAAGGCATCAGAGAAAAACAATGTTCCTCTGATACCTTAAAATCACAACGTAAGAGACTGCATATTCTGTGAAGCCGTCTGTTGCATAGGCTGAATTTTAGCAAACACATCAAACTTCTTCATTGCGTGTTGCAATTCTATTAAATTTTTCTTTTCTACAGTAAGTTGCGCCGTTTTGCCCTCAAAAAAAGAACAGTTGTATGGAACATCATATCCGTCAAACCTACTGCATATCATCAACGCATCTTCCATTTTGCACGCTATCTGCACATATTTCTCAGGGCTATTTGAGTCAAGCTCTAGTTTTCGGTTTATTCCGCTGATATTATTTCTGTTCGTGTTGATAAGGCGTGTAAGAGTGTTACCGTCTTTTCTCTGCACCGTGATCTGACCTTCGCCGTCCTGCCTGATAACGGCACTATACTGCACTTTCCTTTTCTCCAACTCTTTGGAAATAACATAAACCTCTCTTGATGATAAGCGTTTATAGAATGGTTTTCCTTTTTTTATTTCTACAAGAGGTAAGCCCATTTTCATAATTTTATACGTTCTTTTCTCTAATGTATAGGGATTAAAGAAAACATCGTCTCTTCGCTGTAAAGAGGCATAGATTTTATGCAAAGCATTTTTGTATTCCTGTGCTGTATCAAGCGTTTCTAAATATTCATTATAACAGTGATATACAACTTTCTTCTGTTCTTCCAGTGACAGGTCTTTGAACTTTTTAAATTCTAAGTTCAGAAACGCTTTACGAACTTTTTTTACATCACTCCAAAATGGTTTTAACCCTCTATTTGAAAGCTTTATCTTTTCTGTTAATAATGACTGCGACTCCAAAAGTTCTGAGTTATCAAGAGACATATGCTTATTATTTTTCATATATGGCTCTTTTATGTATTTAGGCAAAACAGGAAAAGCATTACTCAATGAAATTGCATTAGGTTGACCGCTACAATTAGTTATAATATAACTTTTGGCACTATTATACCTTTCTTTCTCATACTGGATATAATCTTCATATTTTTTTTCATTAGAAGTAAGAGGTGCTACCCATATAAAATCATCATTAGGTGAATTTAAAACCACAACATAAGGTCTGCCCTTATTCATAATGAAACGCCCTTCATTAATTTCCCTTTTTAAAAGTGGTATATTCTCCACCGAACGTGAAATTCTGTAACAGTTTCCCTCTGTAATCTCAGCCTTTTTCATTATATTTCTCCTTTATCCTTTAAAAAATAGCCTTGCCGAAAGTGGCAAGGCTATAAACGTCTATTTTGTCGGCTGGAAGCCAAAAGGATAGTTGACTTATGTCCGAACTCAGCAGACTCGCTGAAATATATCAGGTCTTTCGACAACTATATTATATCACATTACGGCTTGTTTGTCAACCCTTTTCAAGCATCTTTTCATGCAATTCTGCTCCCACATTTCTTAGCTTTTCAATCTCGTTCTTTTCAGTCTCGAGAATACTTCTAAGCTGTTCATAACGTCTATGACCGATATAATCATCAATGTACAGCTCAATGAGCTTACTAGCTGACATTCTTTTTCTTCTTGCCTCGCTGAACAGAATAGAAAAAGTATCATCGTCCATATCTATACGAGGACGAATTTCTTTTGCTTCAACGTACTTCTTTTCTTCTAATGCTCTTTCCTTGATTTTTTCAATGACTATATCAAATCCTTCTGAAAGTGTTATGCCCTCTTCCTTGCAAAATTCCTTTAGCATATCCCAACTATGCCGATCAATTTTAAAATTTTTTCTCATTCTCAGTTAAACCTCGCACAATACAAAAGTCTACGAAAGAGCTTATGCTCGTTCTATATGTTGCCGCTATGAGCTTTGCAAAATCATAAATACCCTGAGCTTCGGCATCGCCTACGCAGGAATACTTTGTCCTGACACGTTCGCTGCTTCTCTTATACTCTTCTATATGTTTTCTAAGCTCGTCTACAATATAAGGTGGTAATATCTTAGCATTGCTCACTGTCCGAACTTTACTTATGCAATTTTTGATTGCCTTTGTTTTCGTTAATGGTTGGTTATTAAGCAACTCAACAGCCTTGTTGCTAAGTCTAAATTCCATTATTTTTTCCTCTTTCCGTACACAAAATCTATTCTGTTTGTGGCTCTGTTATATGCAAGCCTACAAGAAAACGTTGTGCCTTTTTTGCTCACAAAACCTTCTATCACATCTGTTTTTCCTTTGGTCATAAGGTCAACAGCATCTGCCTCTGATATTGCCTTCTGCGCTATTATTGTATTAATTCTGAATTTACAGCCCTTATCCTTATTCGTACAGTACCAAGCATACTTGCTCTTGCGAACTAAGCCGCCGCAGAGAGGGCATACATAGCTTTCATCATCATAAAGAAAGCTTATTGTGCGCCTATACTTATCATATGCCAAGCTTGACGAGAACTCAACATCATCATCGTCTCTAAAGCCTGTAATGACTTCTGTTCTGCCTTTTGAGATAAGGTCATAAACATTCTTATCTGTCAGCTTTTTCTTTTTTATATTTAACGGTATAATGAAATCGCACGTTTTATCAAAATTTCCTGTGCAGTACCATGAGTTAAGGCTTTTCTTCATCTGCCTTCCGCATAGCGGGCAGTTGAATTTTCTTTCCTTTTCGGAAACATATTCTTTTATCTGTACGCCTTTTAATATGACAGACCACTCTTTAAGTTTCTTTATCACGTCTGACATATACTTATCAGGTGTTTCCTCTCCATTATGGACTTTATAGAGCCTACGCTCCATATCAGCCACAAGGTCAGGCTTTTTAAGCTCCTGTATCGGAAAGTTATTTATGACGTACTCGCCCATTTCTGTAGGGTATATGGTTTCATTCTTAACCATAATATACCCATTATCCAACAGGTTTTGTATTATTATCGGGCGTGTATCGTTTGTACCGAGCATAACTCGATGTTTGCGACCCCACACCGCTATTTCTTCATTCTCTATATATTTTCCTGCACGTTCCATATAAAGCATAAGCGTACTGTAGTTAAACCTTGCAGGCGGCTTTGATTTTATTTCAGCCACGCCGTAAACGCCTTTGAGAACACTTCCCTTTTGGTACTGTGCAAGATAGCTTGTACGAGGCAATTCTCCGAAAAGACTTTTCCACCCTGCAAGTGTACAAGCTTTATCAGAGGTTATGAACTCATACTCTCCGACTGTTACCGTCATATTGATCTTCGTGTATACTGCATCATCATAGACCAAGCTCAACACCGACCTACAAATCATATCATACACCGCAAGCTCCTGCTCTGTCAATCTTTTTATCTCTGAAAAAATCGGCATTTGTGGAACGATCGCACTGTGAGCTTCATTTTCAAGTTTCTTATCGTTAAAATGTCGGTCGGTAAATTCGCACCAGTTCTCCGATGAAACGGCGCACGATTTATATAGCATATCAAATAACGCCTGATTTATCCTCTTAATTTGCGCCTTATCTGACTCAAACAAAAACTGCATTTCTGTTCGTGGGTACGTTATAAGGTTTTTCATATACAGCGTTTGAAGAATATCCGCCGCCTTTGTTGGCTTGATTTTAAGTTTTTTGCAAATCTCAGACTGCAAAACCGTTGTATTGTATAGCAATGGTTTCTTTTCTGTGACTGTTGTCTGTTCATAGTTTGTGACTGTTGGAACAGAATTATTAAGTGTATTCACAATGCTCTCAGCGGTTTCTTTATCCGAAAAACGCTCACTGAGTACCGCAGGAAGTTTTGCTCTGTCAAAAGTTGCTTTAATCGCAAAGCTACTTTCACTCTTATGTTCCTTGATACTTCTCTCCAAGCCTACCACAGCGGCAAGCGTTGGTGTCTGAACTGTTCCAATGGTTATTTTCTCTCTATTGCCATACGCCTGTGTAGCAAGCACTGTGAGATTTATGCCCCACAGCCAGTTAGTGATATCTTTGCACCTTGCGGCTCTTATTATTGAGGCTCTAGCCTCTATGCTTTGAAGATTTCTCAGGTTAAATGCGCTCCTTATGGAGCTTTCATTAAGGTTATTTATGATTGCTCTGTAGACAGGCAAGCCTCGTCCCAAATTTATATATATGTATGAAAAAATGTTCTCGCCGCTATCGTCATTGTCGGTAGCACATATGATTTTATCCGCCTTGCTCAAAGCTTCGTCAAGGCACTCAATATAGGCAGAAACTATATTATTCTCACTATCTTTCAGCGGTGTATACTTAAATTGGTGAGGAATACACGGAAAAGCTCTACTGCTCCATTTATTGAAGTCACTGCCATAAGCAGCGGCAGGAGCAAGCTCATATAATCTTCCCTTTGCATAGGCAATCATGGTATTGTCACCGTTAAGAATGGTTTCCCAATAATGGATATCTGAATGTGACACATATGGCACTTTCTTTCCTGCACCAAGAGCTTTAGCTATTCTCTTTGCAACGCTCTGTTTTTCAACTATTACTACGGTCAATACTATTCCCTCTTATTTTATCATATGTTTTTCTATTTATCAATGGGCTATCAGCCAATCGTGTTCGTTTTTTACTGCAATGTGCTTTTACGGACTTTAAATCTACAAGAAGGAGAAGTACAGAAATAATACTCCCCTATTGGCGTTGGCTTTAAGGTCAAGCGACCGCCGCAGTATGGGCAAGACTTAACATAGCTAAACTCAATAAGCTCCTGCACGTTCTTCACATCTTCCTTTGTATACTCATACAGTAAATCTTTTCTGTCTTTGTACTTAATATTCTCGTCCATAAGTACGCTTGCTCTGTCACCAACATAGCCATTAGTATACAACATAACACTTTCTGTTTCAAAGTGTTTACGCATATCAAGTATTTCGTCCATTTGGCGTATGGTAATATATTCAGGAGAGCGAAAGCAAGCAAGGAGAAATGTTTTATCGTTATCTTTATCGTGATACAGTGCAAAGTGGCTCATATCTCTGTCCGTGTAAAAGTCCTCTGCTTTGTCGAGACATTCATAAGTATCATCACTATAATACTTATTTATGATAGCAAGTTTGAAGTCTGCATCTGACATAATATCGAGAGCCTTCATACCGCTTGCCTTTTCAGTGTGCTTTCTGAGGCGTATCTCATTCCTACTGAGCCAAAAGCCTGCACCAATAACGGCTGCTTCTAACATTATAAGTCCGACAAAGCCAATGTATTTATATAGAAGAAGTCCTATGAAGAAAGCGACATAGGCGGCGAAGTAAATTTTTGAGGGCTTTCTATTCTTTTTCTGAGCTTTTTTTATCTGTCTTTTTCTTTTTCTAGTCAATCCGATCGGCGGTGTATAATTAAGCATTTCATTCTCTCCCTTAACTCAAAAAGCCCCTATTTATACAAATTAGGGGCTTTGTTCCTTATTTCCTTGTCAGCTCGTTGTAACATTCGTTACATATCTTCACGCCCTTAAAATCGTGAAACTTTTCTCTATGCTCGTTACAAAAGGCGCACGTTTCTTTGTGCTTTTCCAAAATAACCATATCGCCGTCAGTGTATATATCAACGCCAACGCCAGTATCAAGTCCATACACTCTTCTTATCTCTTTCGGTATAACAAGCCTTCCGAGTTCGTCTATTCTTCTGATTATTCCTGTTGATTTCATTTTTTTCCTTTCAAGTGTGGCACATATATCCACTTTTACCTTAATCATTGCTCTTTTTTTCATTCTGTTTGTTTTGGATTTTATCGGCTATAAACAATAAAAAGGTTGCAATAACAACATATGAAAGTACAGCAAGAAAAGGTTTTAAGCTTACGCTTGTGCCTTCATCTGCTCTGCTCATAATTCGCATAAAGTCTTGATATGCACCTGAGATTTGAGGAAGCATAATCATGCCACCAATGATATATAGAATGATAGACGTGATTTGCAGAGCTTTTGCAACGCCTACACGTTTGAAATAATCATAAGCCAACACGCCTCCTGCCGCTATTATGCCGGGAACAAAATAAAGAAAAATTGACATTATTTTCACCTACTTTCTTCTACAAGCTACCTATATTATACACCTAAAAGGTGCAAAAGTCAACACATTTGAGTGAAATTGAATTTCTCTCCTTATAGGTTGTGACATATGTAGCACAAATTTTCAAACGTTAAATTTCCCCTGATTATAGTGCGGATATAAGAAAAGTCGGCAATGCCATTTCGGTCACTGCACAACACATTAGGTATGTATTGTGTATGACTTTGGTGGTGGTTAAGTCAGCTCGTTCATCTTTAACTATTCTATGAAAAGTCTTTTTTATATATGGAACATTTATAAGCAAAATCAAAGCTTTTATCAGAAACCATATTACAAGAACCTTGTTATACTTAACGTGATTATGTTCACAACTGAACGAAAGTATAGCGAGTATTAAGCAAAAGGCAAAGAGCATAAAGATTAACAAATTGAAATTTATGAATGACGTTTTTTCTTTCACTGACGTTCTCCTTTTCTAACAGTTACCTATATTATACACCTAAAAGGTGCAAAAGTCAACACATTTGAGCGAAATTGTGCTATATGTGTCCGCTTTTAATATAGGAAATATGTTGCCCAACAAGGATTGGAATTTACCCTATGACCGTTCGGGCAGTTTTCTATATATATAACATAGTATACATCGTCTCTCTTTTGATACAGGTAATCAAGTTTTCTCTTATATAGGTCAATAGTATCGTTAAGAGTTTCTTGCGTATACGGAATTACATATACTGCATCATAACTTGCCCCTTCGGGTGTACAATCTTCTGCATAATAGTCGAAAAATTCGTCTAAGGTATTGTACATTTCACCATATCCGTCAAAATTTTTATAATTTTCTCTTATATACTCCGCTTTTTCTCTTGAATATGCTGTAAGTTCTGCCTTCATAGCATCAATATCTGCCTGCGTAATTTTATTGCCACTTGGCTTAGACGGCTGTTCTTCCTTTTTTGTAGTTGTTGTCTGCCTAGTCTGTTCGGTCTGCTGAGGTTGCTCATAAGAATAGTCATTATCACCATTATTCTCGTTATATGAAGGCTGATTATCCTCGTAGTTATAATTATTGTTATCCTGTGACGGATAATACATAGCACCACCATTACTATTGTTTTGAACTGTGGTAGTTGTCTTTTTCGTTGTAGTTGTCTTTTTCGTTGTAGTTGTCTTAGTTGTAGTGGTTTGTGACGTGGTTGTAGTTGTGGTAAATGTGGTCGCATTTTCAAATGAGGGTTTCCATGTTCCCACAGTAGTTGTTGTAGCTGTTGCACTTGTAGCCTTTGTTTCAGCCTTTGACGTATCATCAAGCTGACCGCAAGATGCAAACATTGTAAATGCCAATACCGCCGCTGTTATCTTCACCATATTTTTCATATTAATCACTTTCCTCTCTTATTATCATTTAAGCTTTCAAAATCTTTTGATATCAACGTTCTTAATGTGTCTCTGCACTCCTCTATTTGCTTGTATAAAACAGCATTTTCAGTTCTAAGTTCTTCTATTTTATCTATCATTTTGTGGTTTAATGACATAGATTGTGTCAACAGATCATACATTTCGTGATATGTTTTGTCTCTCATTATTTAGGTTTCCTTTCACATTACTATTGTGCTATATGTGTCCAAATTAATAAAGCAGATACACAGCCCAACAAGGGTTAGGGTTTACGTCTAAACCATTTGGGCAGGACTCTATGTACACAACATAGTACACATCGCCTCTTTTATTGTACTCATAGTCAATATAATCTTTGTAAAGTTTCATGAAATCATTAAGGGTAGATACGCTCTCTCCAAAGTGTATGGTATCAACAGTATCATAACTTGACTCATTAGGAATAAGTTTTTTTTCAAGCATTGAAAAATATTCTTCTAACGTATTATAATCTATGCCGTACTTCCAAAACTCCGTATAATGCTCTTTGATATACTCCGCCTTTTCTCTTGAATATGCTGTAAGTTCTGCCTTCATAGCATCAATATCAGCCTGCGTTATTTTGTCACTTCTGCTTGTCATGCCTGCCACAACATCACTTTCTTCACCGTAATGTTCAACCTTTGCATCGTCAATCTTGACAGCCTGAACTTTGAAGTTATATGAAGTTTCGGCATTAAGATTTTTTACAGTAAACTGAGTGTCTGCGGTTCTGCCTATCTCAGACCAACTTTCACCATTATCCTCATATACCACATACTCATTACAACCGATCTTATCCCACGAGAGGGTAACGCTGCTTTCGGTAACAGAAAATACATTAAGTCCTTTTGCCTTTTGAGGTGCTGTGGCTGTTTCCACACTGTCAGACCAGTTACCATACTGCTTTGATCCGTCCACGATAGAATAAGCACGAATTTTAAAGCTCTCTCTCGTGGCATTTGGCAGACCTGAAACTACCGCATTTGTTTCTGTTACGTCTGCGACCTCGTTATACACGCCGTCCTTTCTCATTCCAACTGAATAACCGTCAGCTCCGCTTACACTGTTCCACGATAAGCTTATCTCGCTGTTGCTCAAAGTGTTGGACTGTACACCTGTTACCTTTGCAACGCTCGTTGTGACGGTAACAACTTTTGAATGTTTGCCATAATGGTTATTGCGTTTCTTCTTATCGTCCTTCTTGCAAGCCCTTATTTTAAACCGATACTCTGTCTGTGGTGTGAGTTTCTTAACGGTATATGACGTTCCTGTGGTCTTGCCTATCTCCTTCCACTCACCGCCTATGTACTGGAAAACACGATAGTTTGTACAGCCGATTTTCGTCCACGAAAGCTTTACGCTGTCCGAATTTACAGAAGATACTTTCAAGCCCTTGCAAGGCTGAGGGTTTGTGGCGGTGTTCCAATTGGAAGAATAAGAGCCATATATCTTTTTGCCCTTTACCTTCTTATATGCTCTGACCTTGAAATTCTCTCTTGTGGCATTTGGAAGCTTCTTTACGGTGTATGTTGTGCTTTTGGTATCGGCGATCTTATTATACTTTCCATTCTTACGCATATACACGGTATAGCCGCTTGCACCCTTGACCTTACTCCATTTAAGCTTTATCTCGCTGTTGCTCAAAGTATTAGATTTAAGACCTGTTACCTTACCGACACTTGCCGCCTCTGCGGTTATCGAGGTTTCTGAAAAAAGGTTATAGTGATCGGCAGTCGGAGCATATATTCCTGTTCCTATCATCATTGTCGCCAGTATAGCCGCTGTTGCTCTTTTAACGCTGTTCTTCATGGTATCTCTCCTTTTTTATCATTCATAAGCTCCGATATATTCCGTTCTTTTACCGCATATCGGACACGGTATCTTATCATCATAAGAAGCAGATATGATCTGTTTCGTTGTCTCACACAACTCTTTACAGCACTTCGGAAGAACTTTTATAATGTCCTTATCGTTTGCCAAAACGTTCGGTCTAACAAGCTTATTAAATCTAACGTATTCGACCCACCCTTTATTATCAAACATTTGGTAAGCATAAAGCCTGCACGCCTCTCTGGTTATCAGATACTCGGTATGATTTGCACAGCCTGAAAACTGTGCCTCTTTAAGCTTTTCAAGTAAGGCTGTTTCACCATTTTTCTCAGCTAAAAGCTCAACAGCTTTTACCCATACATCTTCGAGTATATCACCCTGACTTGTCATAACGCCATTTCTATACGAATGTTTCTTCTCACCGTATGCGCCTACGCTTGTTGTAGTCACGCCTGTTCCATAACGAGGTCTTAGTGCTTTAAAGCTTATTTCGACCGACTCCAAAGAGTTTATCAAGCCTATCTGCATCTTAGTTCCTTTCCGACTGTGCTATATGTGTCCGCTTTCCGTTACTGCTGCTTTTCCTTCTCATAACCTTCACCTTTGTCTTTTTGTGCCTTTCAAACAGTTCTATCGTCATAATCGCAACTATAACAAATGCAAATATTGCTCCTATGGCAACTATCACCGTCAGCACTGTAGTTATATCAAAGTTCATTCGTTATTCTCCCCCTTCCTGATTATGTGCTACATATATCCACTTAGATCATATCAAAAATCTCCATAAATGTCTGAGCATCATACTTTGTCACATCTTCCGTAAATTCTTTAATTTTCCTTGTCATATACTTGGAACGTTCAGACTCAGCACCTTCGCCTTTCCTTATAATCTCTGAAAGCTTGCTAAGATCGTTGACTGTTAATTCAGCCATATTATCATCAAACCTTTTCTCTTTGTTGAAACGAGCGAAAACATAAGGCTTGATTTCAAATGAAAGAATTTTATCCTCAATTTTTTCGTTTGAAACGTTACCGCAGTTAGAGCATTTCATATGTGCATATGATACAAGATTAAAAATTACTTCGTTGTGTAAAGAATTGATTTTACGTCTTGCATTTTGTGATGAAATGTATATAAATGCCGACAACAACAGTACCAAAACATTTATTGTTGATGCCACAAAATCAAATTCCGATAAAAAAAGTTGGAACGCCGAAACGATAAAGCACAAAAGAGATATAAGAGATATTGCAATAAGAAGCCCTCCTCTGTTAATACCGCTGTCATTACTTGATGCAACTTTTTCAAACCTCAAAAAAGGTTTTTCTTCTCCACGGCAAATGACTCTTTCTATTCCACTCAAAGTGTCCTCGTCCAACATTTCATATATGCAATTCAGTTCATCATCGGATAACATAGTCATAGATTTGCACCACGCTGACCGTGGATCACTAAGCAGCGATAATATATTGTTTACAATCGCTCCTCTCATATATTGTACTTGATGTGAATTTACACGTTCCCACGCCAAAATTTCTCCGCAGGACTCACATCTTACAGGCTTTCTAACTTCTATTATTGCTTGCATTTCCATTTTTCTTCTCTCCTCTATCAGATACGTCTTGTTCACCATAATTAAACCTTATCGTATATTAAAATATTTCTTCTTCTCTTTTCGGTACATATTTCATTACCGATTTCCACAAGTATTGGCGTATTACCAAGCTCGGCAAAGTATTGAATACTCCGTATTTTTTCCACTATATGTGAAACATTTTCAGCATCATCATACTTATTGTATTTCATAAACCAATCGCAAAAAAATCTAAATCTTCTCCACTAAGCTCCGCCTTATTATCCTTAAAAGCTTTGAAGCTTTTAAGCATTTCACAAAGTCTACTATCTGTTTCAAGAGCAAGCCTAGGAATATTTAATTTCTCATTCTGCTTATTTCCGCAATGTTGACATTCGTCCATATGGTCTGTCACCAATGACAAGTCGAGCCGTTGTTTCTTCCTTTTGGGAATAAGCGTGAGTGAGCCAAGCACAAGGGCAATTATAAATGCGAGAGATAGATTTGGCAATGTCAGCAACGATTTTAGCATTAAAACCGTTGCTTCATCGTGTAATGTTCTACCAATTGAAATCATTGAACACACAGTGGCAAGAACATATGCTATAAATACGGAAATCGCCCTAAGCAAAGCCCAAAAAGCTCTTGTTTTCAAAACTGAGTGATACTTGTACTCTGAAAAACTGAGAGATAATCTTTCTTCTCCGCTATGTTTCGGTATTGATTTGTCACCCAAAAGCCGAGTTAGCTTTTGAACATCGTTATCCGAAAGAATTTTGCTTTCCGACCCATTTTCAACTTCTTCACCGCAATCTATCAAGCTGCGAATAGACATCACATAACCACATACAACAGTTCGATTTGTCCTCGAACGTTCCCAACGTATAATCTCACCGCACTCCCTACACCTTATGGGCTTCTCCACATCTATGATAACACAGTTTGTCATTTTTTCTCCTTTCAATTGTGACACATATATCACGCTAATTATTCTTACGTCTTTTAAATAAGCCTTGCTTTTTCTTAGGCTGTGGTGCATCAGCAAGATTAAAAATTCTACCGTACACCTCTGCATTATGCGCCGAGTATTCAAAGCAACTCTCCGATGCAGACAGCCTGAACACCTTATATCCCTTCTGCGCCAAAGGAAGTATCTTATCTGTAAATCTGTTTTCACCAATGAGATTGAAGAGAAAATACGTTTGAGGCACATATGACATAGCACTGTCAACGATATACTTTTCTATAACTGAAACATTCCAAAAACCAAAGTCAGCTACAAGAAGCTTATACGGACATTTTTCATACTCTGTCAGTTCATCATCAGAAACTATACCAAAGTCTTTAATGGTTATTTCGTGATTTCCCTGAGATATACTCAGGCAAGCAGGAGAATAATACGAAACGCCGTTATATTTAAAGCCGTCATTGACACTGCACTCAACGTTGAGATAATCTGCAAAGTTCAGATATGTTTCATTGTCTGAGAAAACCACGCCGACTGAATACTTCTGTTTCAGAAACGAAGCAAGTACAAATTATAGTACAAATAAATTACAAGTACAAAAATACGTACGTTTATCACACGAATTCAGAGCATATATTTTTGTAACATTCATTGGTGGAATAGACCCATTTTGTGAGCCTGCCGCTGGTGATGAAATAGTTTATCTTTGAGGGAAAAACGCTGTTTTCAAATACGTCTACGATAATGAGCTTGACTTTCATTTTTTCGGGGATAAGAGCTTTTATGTAAACACTTGCTGCCTGCCCCACACGCACATTTTCTCTTGGTTCTGCAAGCCCTGCAAGGTTCGGAGCAAGCTCTATAAAAATACCGTATGGTTCAATGGAGCGTACTATCCCGCCTACAGTTTCTCCTGTGGAGAACAATGCTGCATTTTCTTCCCATGTGCCTAAAAGTTCCTTGTGAGAAAGGCATATCCTGTCCTCGTCACAGCTTTTTACCACAGCATATATGTCCTGACCGTTGAAAAATCTGTCGTTGGGGTGGGTGATGCGTGAGACGGATATGGCGTCTATTGGTATAAGTGAAGGAAGACCACAGCCTATGTCAACAAAGCACCCGAAAGGCTCAAGGTGTGTTACCTTTGCTGGTATAACGTCCCCTGATGTGAGGGTACTTATATATCGTTCAATGCACTCTTCTTGTGCAAGACGCCTTGACAGCCTGCATATGACCTCGCCCTTTTCGTGAACAATATCTGTCACCTTGAAGCATACCGTTTTGTTTACCCTGGAAAGTAACGCTATGTCTTTTGTTTTGCCTTCTTGTATTCCGATTGCTCCCTCTGATCTTGGGATTATTCCTTTGCCAAAGGGAAGCTCTACTATTATGTTGTGTTCGCTGTCACAAAGCACAGCATGACCCTCCAGTATCAATCCCTGAGCCATTGCCTCAGCCATTGTTCGTTCGCTTTGAAGATAATATCGGTTTTCAGGGCTATTGAAGATCTTGCCCTCAGGTAAATATTTTTTCATTATTTTGCCTCTTTCCCCACAGATTTTTTTAAAACAGCAGGATCTCTGTGGTTGATCCATTGATTTTGTTCATATTCTGCACATATTTTCTTTGTGATAATTGTGCGTGAACTCTTGCTGATACAGTAAATTAATATTCA
>OIXV01002806.1_pt1 | contig 13461 bp, 8 predicted proteins | sample 1587771 | NCBI WGS metagenome assembly OIXV01 (sample SAMEA3888893, study PRJEB22519) | human gut metagenome | biome: human gut; feature: human-associated habitat; material: faeces | place: Denmark | collected 2010
GCATGTCGGCTACGATGTTGTACCATTGCGTGGGCATCTGTTTTTCGGTGAGGCAGAATTTTTTCGTTTTCATAATGGGTATCGGTTTTTGAATTTGAAATGTGCAAAAGAAAAAGCCCGCTGCTTACTTTTCGTAAACAACGGGCTTGTGTATTTTTCGGGGTTCAACTATACACGCGCGGTTCCGCACTCATTGTTCACGAGAGTCAACGAGCGCCACCACCATGCCTGTATGTTGAAATTGCGGATCATCTTTCAGCTTTGTTTCTGCAAATATATGCGGTCGGTTCGTAAAATGCAAATTTTTTACGAATTATTTTCGACACCTATATATGTAAGGAATTTTTACCGTACTTTGCGGAAAAATTTATATTTTTGCATGATTATCCGCAAATTCAAAACTTAACGATATGAATATTTCGTATAACTGGCTCAAACGTTATATCGCGACCGATCTTCCGGCCGAAAAGATCGCTGAAATCCTGACGGACATCGGCCTCGAAGTCGAAGGCTTCGAGAAGATCGAAACCGTGAAAGGCGGCCTTCGGGGCGTTGTCGTCGGCGAGGTTGTGACCTGTGCCGATCACCCCGATTCGGACCACCTGCACCTCACGACGGGCGATGTCGGCGCCGGTGATCCCCTGCAGATCGTCTGCGGCGCGCCCAACTGCCGGGCCGGGCTGAAGGTGCTCTGCGCCACGGTCGGCACGGTGCTCTACCCCGGCGGCGGCGACGAGGAATTCAAGATCAAACGCAGCAAGATCCGCGGCGTCGAGTCGCTCGGCATGCTTTGCGCCGAGGACGAACTTGGCATCGGGGCCTCGCACGACGGCATTATGGAACTTCCGGCCGACGCCCGCGTCGGCATGACGGCCAAAGAATACCTCGGCATCGAGGACGACTACCTGATCGAGGTGGGACTCACCCCCAACCGCGTCGACGCCGCGTCGCATATCGGCGTGGCGCGTGATCTGGCGGCTTACCTCAGGAGTCAGGGCCTGAACGCCGAAGTGAAGATGCCCGACGTCTCGGCCTTCGCTCCCGACAACCATGACCTGCCGGTGACCGTCCGCGTCGAGAACCACGAAGCGGCCCCCCGCTACGCGGGCGTGACGGTGAAGAACTGCAAGATAGGCCCTTCGCCTGAGTGGATGCAGAACTGCCTGCGCGCCGCGGGCATCAATCCCAAGAACAATCTGGTCGATATCACCAACTTCGTGCTCTTCGAGCTGGGGCAGCCCCTGCACGCGTTCGACGCGGCGAAGATCGAAGGCCGCGAAGTCGTGGTCCGCACCTGCGCCGAAGGCACGCCTTTCGTGACGTTGGACGGCGTGGAGCGAAAATTGACGGCCGACGATCTGATGATCTGCTCGGCCGAGCGTCCGATGTGCATCGCCGGAGTCTTCGGCGGACTGGATTCGGGCATCGGCGACACGACGACCGACGTATTTATCGAGAGCGCCTATTTCAACCCCGTGTGGGTGCGCAAGACGGCCAAGCGTTTCGGCCTGAATACCGACTCTTCGTTCCGCTTCGAGCGCGGCATCGACCCCAACATGCAGGTCTACGCTGCCAAGCGCGCCGCCCTGCTGATGAAGGAGCTGGCCGGGGGTACGATCTCCAGCGGCATCACGGACATCTATCCGGAGCCGATCGGGGATTTCGTCTTCGACATCTCGTTGGCAAGGGTCAACGCGCTGATCGGCAAGGAGATTCCCGAAACGGTCGTCCGCACGATCATCGCGGCGCTGGAGGTGAAGATCCTCGCCGAGAAAGACGGCGTGCTGACGGTCGCCGTGCCGCCCTACCGTGTCGACGTGCAGCGCGAAGCCGACCTCGTGGAGGACATCCTGCGCATCTACGGCTACAACAACGTCGAAATCCCCACGCAGGTCCGTTCGACGCTTTCCTATGCGCCGAAACCCGACCGCAACCGTCTGATGAACCTCGCGGCCGATTTCCTCACGGCCAACGGGTTTACCGAGATCATGTCCAACTCGCTGACGAAAGCCGCCTATTACGAGGGCCTGACCTCCTGTCCCGCCGAGCGTTGCGTGCGTATTCTCAACCCGTTGAGCGCCGACCTGAACGTGATGCGCCAGACGCTGCTGTTCAACATGCTGGAGGCCGTCGGTCTGAACGCCAACCGCCGCAACGGCGATCTCTGCCTCTACGAGTTCGGCAACTGCTATTTCTACGACGAGTCGAAGCGCACGGACGAAAACCGCCTGGCGGCCTACTCCGAGGAGTACCGCCTCGCCATCGCCGTCACGGGCGTCTCGACGCCGCAGTCGTGGAATGCGAAGCCCGTGAAGGCGTCGTTCTTCACCCTGCGCGCAGTCGCCGAGAAACTGCTCCGCCGCTTCGGCGTCGACATCTACGCGCTGAAGGCCGAGACGCTCGAAAGCGATCTTTTCAGCGAGGGCCTCACGCTGTCGCTCAATGGCAAACAGTTGTTGCAGATCGGCTCCGTGGCCGCCGCAATCCGCCGCCGTACCGATGTCAAGCAGGATGTGTACTATCTGGAGATGAATTTCGAGGCCCTTGCGAAATCCACGAAGAAGCTGAAGATTGCCGCCGGGGAACTGTCGAAATTCCCCGAGGTCAGACGCGATCTGGCGCTGCTGGTGGACAAGTCCGTGACCTTCTCCTCGCTGCGCGACGCAGCCTTCGCCGCCGAGCGCAAGCTGCTGAAAAGCGTCTCGCTGTTCGATGTCTACGAGGGCGACAAGCTTCCCGAGGGCAAGAAATCCTACGCTTTGAGCTTCATTCTGGAGGACAAGACCCGCACGCTGGACGAGCGGACCATCGAGCGTGTGATGGCGAACCTCACCCGGCAGTTCGAGCAGAAATGCGGCGCGCAGGTCCGGGCCTGACGAAATTTCAGCAACCGAAAGACCGCCCGGCCCCATCGGAGCCGGGCGGTCTTCCTTAAAATACGCCGATGCGACGATTTTCCAGAATATTTGCGTGGACGACCCTGTTCTTCGTTGCGGGAGCCGTGCTGTTCTTTACCAAAGCCGCCGCGCTTCCCTATAAGGTCGCCTGGCCCGTCCTGCTGCTGTCCCTGGCGACCTTCCTGTCGCGGCGCCGGGAACTGCTCCCGTTCGGGTTCGCCTTCCTGTTTTCCGCCGCCGGGGATGCCGTGGGCGCCAGGGGGCTGTTCATTCCCCAGATGGCCTTCTTCGCGCTGGCGCATGTCGCCTATGTGTGCTGGTTCCTGCCCCGGGCGCGGCGCAGGCTCCGTGCGGTTTCGCTGGCCGTCACCGTCCCGCTGCTCGTCTTCCTTTTCGCCGCCATCGTCCCCGAGGCCCCGTTTCCGGCCGAACGCATCGGCGTCGCCGTCTACGGGCTGGTCATCGCCGCAATGCTTTATAGCGCGCTCCAGTACGACGGGGCATGCGCCGCCGGATTCAGGTGTGCGGCCCTGCTGTTCGTCTTTTCCGACGCGGTGATCGCCTGGAACCGCTTCATCGGACCGGTTCCGGCCCGGACCTGGATCGTTATGACCACCTACTACCTCGCGCAATACCTCTTTTTCCGCTTCGCCTTCAAAACCGCAGCCCGGAACTGACGCTTACAGCGCCGGTTTCACCTGCGGCGGCTGGATTGTGACGTAGGGCGTGCCGTTGTCGTCGCACGTCGAGACGATCCGCACGGCCTTCACCGGACGCCCGGGGCGCAGCGTGATGCTTCCCATCTCCAACTCTCCCGCCCGCTCGAACGTCGCGCCGTCGTACGACACTTCGGCGTAACCCGTCGTCACGATCGTCTTCGGCAGCTGGCGGTTTCCCGTCTGCAAATACATTTCGCGGCACCTCACCGGCTCGCCGAACGTGTAGCGTATCCAATCCTGCTGCCGGCAGGCGCGGCGCGTGCGCGAAAGGCCCTTGTAGGTCTCGGCGTTGGCATAGGGGAACTTCGCGCTCTCGCCCATCGAGGTCGTGATCGCCACGGCGGGCGTAATGGTCCGCCAGCGGGACTTGTCGGCCACGTAGGGGCTGCGGGCGGTGCCGTAGCGCGAATAGAAGCGGTAGAGATGCGGTTTTCCGGTGCGGACCGGAGCCGTGTAAGGGTGTTCTTCCGGAGAGCCGTCCATAAGGTAGTAAATCGCGGAGCCGTCGTCCGCCGAAGCGGTGAACGCGCCGTCGCCGTAGCCGACCTTCGGCGGGAAGAGCCGGAACCGGATGCCCATGGCCGCCATCCGGTCGTAATGTTTTCCTTTCAACTCCTCGTAATAGGCGTCCCACCCTTCGGCGTTGCCGCTCCAGGCGATGCGTGCGAGGGCGCAGACGCGCGGAAAGAGCATGTAGTCGAGGTAGTCGGGCTTTTCCGGCTCGTGCGAGACGTAGGCTTCGCTGAAAAACGCCCCCTGCAACCCCTCGACGTTGCGCATCTGTTCGGGGCTGAACTCCGTGAAGCCGAAGCCGTAGACCTTTTTGGCGTCAAAGATCGCCGCCCAGTCGTGCCCGTCCTCACGGGGCGACTGGCGCATGTCGAAATAGAAGTACTGGCCCGGCATCACGACGGTGCGGTAACCCTTCGCCGTGGCGTCGAGACAGGCCTTGACGCTCTCCCAGCCGTGCACGCGGCACTCCCGGGCGAAGGCTCCCGTGCGCACCGCTTCGTTCCACACGGCGGGCCGTTTGCCGTGCGAACGGAGGATTGCGGCCATGCGCTCCATGAAGAGGTCCTCCAGCCGGTGCGGGTCGGTCATCCCCTCCCGTTTCATCAGCGCCCGGCAGTCGGGACACCGCTCCCACTGCGACATGTCGACCTCGTCGCCGCCCACGTGGATGTACTCCGAGGGGAACAGCTCGCACAGTTCGCCCAGAATGTCGCCCAGCAGCGCGTAATTCTCCTCCCGGGCCACGCACCATGCCGAACGGTAGTCGTAACCGTTGGTCGACACGGTGTCGGGCGGATAGTTGCAGCGGATTTCGGGATGCACCGACGCGATGTTGCGGCTGTGGCCCGGCAGGTCGATTTCGGGAATGATCTCGATATTCCGCAGGGCGGCGTAACGGATCAGCTCGCGCATCTCGCTTTGCTTGAAGTAACCTCCGTATTTCTCTGACCACTTGCCGTATACGGGCCTCACGGGCGAGTCGCCGCCGCGGAAGCCGCCGATCTCGGTCAGCTCGGGGTGCGAAAGGATCTCGATGCGCCACCCCTCGTCGTCCGAAAGATGAAGATGCAATTTGTTGATATTGTGGTAGGAAAACAGGTCTATATAACGTTTCACTTCATCCATTCCGATCCACGTCCGCGCCACGTCGAGCATCATCCCCCGATAGCCGAACCGCGGCTTGTCCTCGATCCTGACGCAGGCGATGCCGGTTCCCGGGGCGATCCCCCTGCGGGCGTAGACTTCGGGCGGCAGCAGCCGGAACAGTTGTTGCAGTCCGTTGAAAACCCCGCCGCAGGTGGAACTTCCGATCTGGATGTGGTCGGGCGCGATGTCGAGGGTGTAAGCCTCCGACGGCTCCCCGTCCGGGGCGTCGAGCGTCAGCACGACGGAGCCTTCCCCCGCCATGCCGTTGCGGACCCCGCACCCGAGGTATTCGGCGGCGTATTCGGCCAGGGGGGCCAGTTCGCGGTCGGCGGAGATTGTCGTTCCGGGACCGAACGTGAAGATCGCTTCGCGGGGCGTCGTCTTTTCCGGGGCGGGTTGCGCCGCGGCGGTGCACAGGCCGCAAAGGGCTGTCGTCAAGAGGATCAGAAGTCGTAATTTCATGCGACGTGAGGATTTTGTTTCCCGCAAAGTTACTTTTTTTCCGCCGAATGTGCTACCTTTGCCGGAGTAAAACCACGGTTTTAGCGGGCGGACGGCGGCGAATCACGGACAGATTCCGCTTCTGCGCCCGGTGTGAAAAAATAATTTGCGACATGGAAGATAAACGTCTGAAGGCCACGGCCCGTCTTTTGGAGGTGATGAACACCCTGCGCCGCGAGTGCCCCTGGGACCGCGAGCAGACATTCGACTCGCTGCGCAGCAACACCATCGAGGAGACTTACGAACTGGCCGATGCCATCACCGACCACAATATGGAGGGCATCAAGGAGGAGTTGGGCGACCTGCTGCTGCACGTGGTGTTCTATTCGAAACTGGGCGAGGAAGAGGGCGCATTCGATTTCGGCGACGTGGCCGACGCGCTGTGCGACAAGCTGATCTACCGCCACCCTCACGTCTACGGCGACATTCACGCCAACACGCCCGACCAGGTCAAGGAGAACTGGGAGGCGCTGAAACTCCGCAAGAAGAACCGCCGGAGCGGCACGCTGGGCGGTGTTCCGCGCTCGCTCCCGGCGATGGTCAAGGCCTACCGCATGGGCGAAAAGGCCGCCGGGGCGGGTTTCGACTGGGAGCAGAAGGAGGATGTCTGGGACAAGGTCCGCGAGGAGCTGGGCGAAGTGGAAGCCGAAATGAAATCGGGCAGCAAGACCGACCTCGAAGGCGAATTCGGCGACCTGCTGTTCGCGCTCGTCAACGCCTGCCGCCTCTACGGCGTGGACCCCGAATCGGCGCTGGAACGCACGAACAAGAAGTTCATCCAACGCTTCAATTACATGGAGGAACGCGCTGCGGCAAAAGGATATACGCTTCACGAAATGTCGCTCGGCGCGATGGAGGAGCTGTGGCAGGAAGCCAAGAGAAATTAATTAAAAATCAGAAATTCAGATATGGCGCTTATACGAAAAGTCCGCGGGCATGAGCCTGTGATCGGAGAGAACACCTTTCTGGCCGAAACGGCCGTCATTCTGGGCGACGTGACCATCGGCCGCGACTGCTCGATCTGGTACAACGCCGTGCTGCGGGGCGACGTGAACCGGATCGTCATCGGCGACCGCACGAACATCCAGGACGGCGTGGTGCTCCACACCATCTACGACAAGGCGAAGCACCCTTCGCAGACGATCATCGGCAACGACGTCTCGGTGGGCCACAACGCCATCATCCACGGCGCGGTGATCGGCGACAACTGCCTGATCGGCATGGGCGCCACCCTTCTGGACAACGCCCGCATCCCCTCGGGGTGCATCATCGCGGCCAACGCGCTGGTGCTCTCGAACGCGCAGCTGGAACCCAACTCGGTCTATGCGGGCGTCCCGGCCAAAAAGGTCAAGGAGGTGACTGCGGAGCAGCGCGAGGAGATCATCCGCCGCACGGCCCACGACTATATGCTGTACGCCTCCTGGTACGGCGAGCCGGAAGAGTGACCGGTTTCCGTGCGGCACGGCAGGACGCGGCCGGAAACCGCGTTCGCAGGCCCGTCCCGCTCCGGATCCTCCCCGGAAGAGACCCGAGCCGCCGTAGGCGGCGGCTACGACCGCCCGAAGCGAAATCCGGTAATTTTTAGTTAGAGCGATAACTACCCTATATGAAACTGCAATCGAAATACGCCGATCTGGTGCTCAACCTGTTGGTTGCCGTGGCGATCAGCCTGGTGGTCAATTTCTCCTACGTGCTGCTGATGCTCGTGGACCTGAACAGCGACAGCCAGCCCCGCCCTTCCGACCAGAGAGCCGTCGAACGGCCCGACGAGGGCGTGCTTTCGGTCCACCCCGACGGCTACGGGTATCTGGTTTACGAGAACGGCGACAGCGTCTACGTGCCCACGCGGCGCATGCGGTGGCTGGAGATCGCGCCCGGCGACCGGATCGTCGCGGACCTGATGCCGCCGCGCTCCGAGAAGGCGCATCCGATGCTGGCGGAAATCCGCACGCGCAACGGCGCGGAGTTCGATTACAGCAAACTTTACAACGGGCCTTCGAAGATGACGGAACTGCTCCTGCAACTGTTCTACTACCTCGTCGTGTCGTTCGTCATGCTCTCGATCCTCACCTCCGTCAGGCGCAACTACTCCATGTCGCGCTTCGTGCGCCGCTGCCTGTGGTGCTGCGTTGCGGCGGCTGCGCTCTACTGCGTGGCTCCCGTCACGGAGTGGCACACGGGGCGCATCGGGCTGAACTTTATGAGCGGGCGGATGTTCGACTACATGCTGCTGCTCAAATGCTCGTTCGCCGTGGTGGCGTCGATGCTCTACGGGCGCATCTACGTGCTGATTTCCCAGCGGCAGGCCGTCGTCGTCGAGAACGAGCGGCTCAAGAACGAAAACCTCACCACGCGTTACAACATGCTCGTCGGGCAGATCAACCCCCATTTCTTCTTCAACTCGCTCAACTCGCTGGCGATGCTCGTGCGCGAGAAGCACGACCAGAAGGCCCTGACCTACATCGACCAGCTTTCGTACACGTTCCGCTACATCATCCAGAACGGCCAGAGCATGCTGATGACCCTCGACGAGGAGCTGAAATTCCTGGAGGCTTACAGCTACCTTTTCAAGATACGCTACGCCGACAAGCTCTTTTTCGACATCGACGTCGACGAGAAATACCTCGGGTGGAAACTCCCGGCCTTCTCGCTGCAACCGCTGATCGACAATGCCGTCAAGCACAATTCGATCACCCGCACCAAGCCGTTCCACATCTCGGTCCGCACCGAAGAGGGGCTGCTCGTGGTGTCGAACCCCAAGGTTCCCAAACTCGAACCCGAACCTTCGACCGGCATCGGGCTGGAGAACCTGCGCAACCGCTGGAATCTGATCACGGGCAGCGACATCGAAATCGTCGACGACGGCGCCACCTTCTCCGTGCGCATGCCGCTGCAAAATCCCTCCGTATGATGAAAGCCCTGATTATCGAAGACGAAACCGCCGCCGCGCGCAACCTCGCGGCGATTCTGCGGCAGACGGCTCCCGACGTGGAGATCGTGGCGACGCTCGAGAGCGTCGAGGAGAGCGTCGAATGGCTCCGTTCGAATCCCCACCCCGACCTGCTGTTCATGGACATCCACCTGGCCGACGGCGATTCGTTCCGCATCTTCGACGCCGTGGAGATCGCAGCCCCGGTGATCTTCACGACGGCCTACGACCAGTATGCACTCGAAGCTTTCAAGGTCAACAGCATCGACTACCTGCTCAAGCCGCTCAACGCTTCGGATGTCGGCCGTGCGCTGGCCAAGCTGCACCGCCTCACGTCGGTTGAGCGCAGCGATTACGGCTCGCGGGTCCGCACGCTGGCCGCCAGCCGCCGCGAGGAGGTTTTCCTGGTGCATGTGCGCGACAAAATCATCCCGCTGCACCGCAGCAGGATCGCCTACTGCTACACGTCGAACGAGAAGGTCACGGCCTACGGTTTCGACGGCGCGGCCTACCCGCTGGACAAAACCCTCGAAGCGTTGCAGGGACTGCTTCCCGAGTCCGAATTCTTCCGGGCCAACCGCCAGTTCATCGTCGCGCGGCAGGCCGTGAAGGAGATCGCCGTGTGGTTCGGGAGCCGTCTCACGCTGCACCTCACTGTCGAAACGCCCGAGCGGATTGTCATTTCCAAAGCCCGCGTTCCCGAATTCAAGGCGTGGCTGCGGTCGCTTCACCCTGTCGAATAGGCGGTTGACCCCGCCGTTCTGCCGTTTTACCCGGGGCCTGGCTCCGGGTTTTCGTTTTGGCGTTACCTTTGCATCAGGAACTCCGGGAAACCGGATTGCCGGAAAACAAAAAAAGTGATGCACAACCAAATTCGAAAAATTATGAAAAAGAGGATTTTTGCAGTTGCCGCAGCCCTCTGCCTGATGGCGGGAACGGGCGCTTTCGCACAGGAGGCCAAGCCGGCCGCCGCTCCCAAGGAGCGTCCGACCGTGGAACAGATGGCGCAGCGCATGACCGAACGCATGCAGAAGGAGCTGAAGCTCACCGATGCGCAGGCCAAGGAGGTTTACAACCTGAATTTCCAGCAGATCAAGGAGATGCAGGCCATGCGCGAGAAGATGCGGGAGGCGCGCAAGGCCGAGGTCGAAAAGATGAAGTCGATCCTGACGACCGAACAGTTCGTGCAGTGGTCGCAGATGCAGGCTCCGCGGCCCGGCCAGCGCGGTCATGGTCCCCAGATGATGAAAAAAGGCGACCGTCGCGGAGGCGGCAAGGAGTGCTGTGACAAGCCCTGTCCGAAGAAGGACAAGAAGGGAAAGGAGTGAGGTTAGGTCTCTTGAGGCTTGTTACGGCCGGGGCGTCGGTTTGGTCGACTGACGCCCTTTTTTTGCCGATTCGCCCCGTGCGGGGCGCAAAACAAGCATAAAAAGAATTAACTTTACGCCCGTTTTCAACGCCGCCCGGGCTTAAGAAGCCCGATTTACGGGCGGATGGGACGGGAAACGCTATCGGGCCGGTTCTGCGCCCGGACTTGAGAAGCCCAATTTACGGGCGGATGAAACGGGAAACGCTATCGGGCCGGTTCTGCGCCCGGGCTTGAGAAGCCCGCTTCATGGGGCGGGCGGAACGGACGCGCGTTTTCAGCCGGTTCGCCGCCGAAAAAGAGATACACACAAACAGAAGATATGAAACGAACACTACTGACTACCCTGCTGACGCTTTTCGCCGCCGCGGCATTCGCCCAGAGGGGCGGCGTCACAGCCACGGTCGTCGACGCCGACACCGGGGAGAGCGTCGTCGGAGCGGTGCTGACGCTCACGCCTGTGAAAACCCCGGAGAAGAAACAGTATTTCACCTCGGCCTTCAAGGGTGCGGTGTCTATTCCGTCGCTCGCCTACGGCGAATATTCGCTTTCGGTGGCTTTCCTGGGCTACAACAACCTCGACACGACCTTCCGGGTCTCGGCTTCGAAGGTCAGCCTCGGACTGCTGAAACTCAAGCCGGGCGTGCAGATCGAAACGGTCGTCAAGGAGGCCAAGGCGCTGCGCACCTCGCAGAAGGGCGACACGGTGAGCTACAATGCCGGAGCGTTCAAGGTCGTGGCCGACGCCGATGTCGAAGGGCTGCTGAAGAAGATGCCCGGCATCACCGTCACTGACGGCACGGTCGAGGCGCAGGGCGAGACGGTCAAGAAGGTCTTCGTCGACGGCAAGGAGTTCTTCGGCGAGGATGTCACCACGGCCATCAAGTCGCTTCCGGCCGAGGCCGTCGATCGCGTGGAGGTCTACAACAAACTCTCCGACGCGGCCGAATTTTCGGGCATGGACGACGGCGAGGGCTACAAGGCGCTCAATATCGTCACCCGTCCGGGCATGCGGCAGGGCCAGTTCGGCAAGCTCTACGCCGGATTCGGCTACGACGCCGACACCGAGACCGAAGACAAGTTCAAATACATCGCCGGCGGCAATGCCAACGTGTTCAGCGGCGACAGCCGTATTTCATTCATCGGCCTGTTCAACAACGTCAACCAGCAGAATTTCTCGTTCGAGGACATTCTGGGCGTCTCGGGCGGCGGTGGCGGACGTCGCGGCGGCATGGGCAATTACATGGTGCGCCCGCAGAGCGGCGTGGCGTCGGTCAACGCCATCGGCGTCAACTACTCCGATACGTGGGGCAAGCGCAATCAGGTGACGTTCCAGGGCAGCTATTTCTTCAACAACACCAATACCGAGAACCGTTCGACGGTGGAGAAATGGTACGAGGCCCCGATGATCCCCGATACGCTGTCGACCAACGGCTATTCCGACACGAAGGGCTACAACCACCGGTTCAACGCCCGTCTGGAGTGGAAAATCTCCGAGAACCAGAACCTGATGATCCGCCCGCGCTTCAGCTACCAGTCCAACGATCCGTGGAGCAGCACGACCGGATGGCAGTACGGCGCACCCGCCGACGGCGGCAGCGGTTACAGCCGCACGGACAACTTCAGCGACGCCCTGCGCCACGGCTACAACGTCGGGACGAGCGCCGTCTACCGGGCCAAGCTGGGCAAGAACGGCCGCACGATCACCCTTGACGGATCGTTCAGCTACTCGGACAACACGAACAATTCGAACTCGTGGTCGAACATCCTCGCAACCCAGCCCGACCGGCCGGCGGTCGACCCGGTGACCGGCGTCTGGGACCCGGCGAACTACACCGAACTGCGTTACCTGCGCAACCTGGCGCCGTCGTCGTCGTACAGCCTGCGGGGCAGCTTCACCTACACCGAGCCGGTGGCCAAATACGCGCAGTTGAGCTTCCAGTACCGTGCGTCGTACAACTCGCAGGAGCGCGACAAGCGTTCCTATATCACGGGCGACGATTTCTCGACCGCCGGACTTACCCCCGACCGTTCGCTGTCGAACTCCTACGAGAGCGGCTACCTGACGCAGAGCGTGGGGCCCGGATTCCGTTTTTCGAAAGAGCGCAACACCTTCATCGCCAACGTCTACTACCAGCGTTCGGCCCTCGACGGACAGATCGTGCGCGACGATGCCGAGAAGATCAAGCACGCCTACAACAACGTGACCTATTTTATGATGGGCCAGCTGAACATCAACCGCGAGAACTCGCTGCGGCTCTTCGTCTCGTCCTACACCGACAGCCCGTCGATCACCGACCTGCAAAGCGTTTACGACGTATCGGACGCCCAAAACATCAGCCACGGTAATCCGAACCTGAAGCCGACCTACTCGCACCGGGTGAATTTCCACTACACCAACTCCAACGTCGAAAAGGGCCGAACCTTCATGTGGATGTTCTCGATGAACACGACGCTGGATTACACGGCCCAGCATCTGGTGCAAAGACCCGGTGACATCACCATCGACGGACAGGCCTATTCGCCCAATTTCTACTCGACGACCGAGAATCTCGACGGTTACTGGCAGTTGCGGACGCACTTGAGCTACGGCCTGCCGATCGGGTTCCTCAAATCGAATTTCAACGTCATGGCGGGCGTCATCTACACCAAGACCCCCAGCATGCTGGGCGGCACGGTGGACGCGGCGACGGGTATGATTTCGGGCGGCGAGCGCAACGACACCAAGAATATGGGATACGACTTCCGGGCCGTGCTGGGCAGCAACATTTCGGAGAACGTCGACTTCACCCTCTCGTGGAACGGCACCTACAACGAGGCCACCAACTCGCTGAACGCGGACAAGTCGAAGAACCGCTATTTCAACCACACGGCGCAGGGCAACCTGAAGGTGGTCTTCCCGCTGGGCTTCACCTTCACGGCGAGCGCGGCCTACTCGCAGTATATCGGCTTCACGAACGATTACTCGGAGGATTACCTCCTGTGCAACGTCTGGCTGGGCAAGAAGGTCTTCAGGAACAAGCGCGGCGAAGTGATGGTCGGCGTCAACGACCTCTTCAACCAGAACCAGGCCTTCTCGCGCTCGACGGGTTCGGGCTACACGCAGAACTCGACCAACAGCGTCATCGGCCGCTACTATATGGTGCAGTTCAACTACAACCTGCGCCGTTTCGGCAAGAAGGGTTCGCGCAATATAAAGGATTACGACGGTGTCGAGTCCTCCTCCGGTTCCCGCCGCATGGGACCCGGCGGGCCGGGCGGACCTCCTCCGGGGATGTTCCACGGACCGCGGTAAACCGGTCCCGGGCCGGATTGAGCAGGTTGACGAGAGCGATCTCCGTCAACCTGCTTTTTTTCAGGTCTCCGGCAGCGGAAATGGAATCTTTATAA
>OIXV01002820.1_pt1 | contig 13426 bp, 10 predicted proteins | sample 1587771 | NCBI WGS metagenome assembly OIXV01 (sample SAMEA3888893, study PRJEB22519) | human gut metagenome | biome: human gut; feature: human-associated habitat; material: faeces | place: Denmark | collected 2010
CCTATGAGCAAGCTCATGTGGGCTTAGACCTTTTGACCCTGGCATCATAAAATAAAAAACCGTACATTCATTATAGAATGTACGGTCCTTTTTTGTAAAGATGAAATACGCTGTCAGGCAGCGGATAGCATCGAAGATGGTACGTGTGAGCTTATTTGTCGCTTAAAAGCTCCTTCGCACTGGTCAGCAGTCCCGCCATGTTCTGAATTTCGGACGGAATGATGATCTTTGTAGACTTGCCGTCCGCAACCTTTTCCAGAGCCTCCAGACTCTTTAAACGAAGTACAGAATCATCCGCTCCTGCATCCTTGATGAAACGCAGACCGTTTGCAGTCGCCTGCTGGACTTTCAGGATTGCTTCCGCTTCACCTTCTGCCTCACGGATCATCTTTTCTTTCTCTGCTTCTGCGCGCAGGATTGCAGACTGCTTTTCTGCCTCTGCTTCCAGAATTGCGGATTCCTTTTTACCTTCTGCTACCAGGATGGTAGATTTCTTTTCACCTTCGGCACGCAGGATCGCTTCACGGCGTTCACGCTCTGCCTTCATCTGCTTCTCCATCGCATCCTGAATTGCTGCGGGAGGAATGATGTTCTTTAATTCGACACGGTTTACCTTAATGCCCCAGGGATCGGTTGCGATATCCAGGGATGCACGCATCTTGGCATTGATCGTTTCACGGGAGGTCAGGGTCTGATCCAGTTCCAGGTCTCCGATGATGTTACGCAGGGTTGTCGCGGTCAGGTTTTCAATCGCCATGATCGGATTTTCAACTCCGTAGGTAAACAGCTTGGGATCTGTGATCTGGAAAAAGACAACGGTATCGATCCGCATCGTAACGTTATCCTTTGTGATAACGGGCTGAGGCGGGAAATCCGCTACCTGTTCCTTTAACAGTACGCGCTTTGCAACTTTATCGACAATCGGCACTTTAAAGTGAAGACCAACGCTCCAGGTATCCTGGTATGCGCCGAGACGTTCTACGACATAAGCCTGCGCCTGCGGTACGATCTTGATGCAGGACGCTACAATTGCAATTGCAAGAATTAAAATAATGAGTATTACCAATCCACCTATCATAATTACCCTCATTTCCGCGGTCTTACCGCATGTTGTCAGCAGTCTCTCTGCTGTTTGTTACAGGTTCTTCTGTTTCGATCTCGTCCGGAACAACGATCAGCTTCACGCCGTCGATCTTTTTTACAATGACGACGGTACCCTCTTCAATCGTCCCCTCAGTTTCCTGAGATCTTGCTGACCACTCCATGCCTTTGAGCGTAACCTGTCCGCAGCTGTGCAGGTTATCAATCCTGCCGGTCACGATACCGCGTTCCCCAAGCATGCTGTCCACATTGGTCTTCGCCCTTCCAACATTGAAATAGCGCATGGCAACCGGTCTTGTAAAAACAAGCATCAGCACGGACACTACCAAAAACAGGATGACCTGCACCAGAACCGGCGCACCACAGGCAGCTGCTATCGTCGCAACAAGAGCTCCGGCTGCAAACCAGATTGTCGTCAGCCCCATCGTCGCAAGCTCAATCAGCACAAGTAAAATCAACAGAGCCAGCCAGGCAAATACTTCCGTCATGTAACTCCTCCTTTCCTGTGACTTATGACTATCATACTACAAAAATCATGCCCCGTCTACCAAAATACATGATGTCCGATCACAATACCTTCCCTGCTTCCTGCCCGTCTAAAATGCGTTGCCGTTCCAACCGGGGTGCTTCCCGCCATCGCTTCCTGTGCCGCCTGCAGGCAGCTTGCCTTGATCTTTCCACTTGCGACAACGCGTCCAACCTGTCCGCTTCCCGCCGGTGTAAACTGTCCCGAAGCATAGATAACTCCCTTGACCGTATTCGGATAAGCGCCGCTTCTGACCCGATTCATCACGACTGCGCCGACAGCTACCTGTCCTTCGTAGGGCTCTTCTCCCGCTTCACACTGAATGAGCGCCGCCAAAAGCACGCTGTCGTCCGCAGCCAGTGCAGCAGCCTTGTTCGCTTCCTTTTCCGCCTGCGCTGCCTTTTCCTTCTTCTGTTTCTGTGCGGCAACTTCTTTTTCCGCCTGCAGTCTCGCCGTTTCCGCTTCCTCGCGCGCTTTTACCTGCTCAACCGTCTCTCCGTAATCGATTTCAAAATCAACCTGGACATATTCCGAAGACACATATCCGGTCTTTCCGCCGTAATTGACCGCAACCCAGTCCGCCGTGATTTCCTGATCCTCGCTGAAACGGATCTGCTCTTCATCCACGACCTCATACTTTGCACCTTCTTCCAGCAGATCATAAATCGCAGCATCTGCTGAAGGTTCTTTCCGGATTCTCAAAGCGCCTGTTTTGGTCGTTGCCACAATCCGTCCCGCGTCTTTTGCCTCTTTCCGCGCTTCTTCCCCAAACAGCAGATAATCGTTGTTCGCCCAGCCGGTCAGTTCGCCGGACTCAAGCTTTGTCCAGCCGTCCTTTTGTTCCAGCACTGTACCGCCACAGTCTGCATACAAATACCCTGCAAGCTCTGCCTCGCTGTCCGGTTCCGTCCTGACATTCAATACATTCTGGACGCTCGTCATCACGATCGTTCCGGTCAGGTCGTCCATTTTCGTTCCATCGCCGGACGAAGCCTTGGTTTTGCTGTCCGCACTGTCGGACGCTGCATCCGTTTCCTGCCCGCCGGCTGCGCCGGTCGCTGCATCTGCCGCCCCATTTTTGGATGCTGCGTTCTGACTGACCTGTTCCTTATCCGCTCCTGTCAGCCACGCCTCCACGCCAACGCCCTTGTGCCAGTGCGCGCTTTTGCTCGATTCCGCCTCTGCCTGCAGACTGCTTCCGGCCGTCCACAAAAAGACAACTCCCAGCGCTGCAGCCCGCAGCCAGTGCTTCCCCCTTTTCTCACATTTTCTGCTCCAGCCCATAAATCGATGATCCTTTCCGTCCCCTCATATCCGCAGACAGTAACGATAGCTGAACCTCCATTGATTTTCCGCGCCTTTGGCGCTCCCAAAATCGGCTCATCAAATGTTACAATTATATTACATGATTAGCGTCATCATATCAAATCCGTCAATTACTGTCAAGTGTGCGTCCTGCGAGGATTCTATTGTCATGAATACAAAAAAGGCGTGTGAAAAACAATCCTTTTCCACATGCCTTTTTTCGCTCTTTTTCTGTCAGAAACAATGGATTCTTATCATCTTCTGACGATTCCCTTACAATGCTGTTGGGACAAATGCCCCGGCTATGATACTGTTTTAGTAAAAAACGTGATGTCCGATTACCTGTCCGGAACGACCGTTATTTCTTCTGAAAAACAGCTTGCCGCCGACCGGCTGTGCACCGGCTAATGCTTCGATTGCTGCCTGATAGCAGGCTGCATCTGCCTTGTCACTGCTCAGTGCCCTCTGCAGCGAACCGTTTCTAACAGGGGAAAACTGTCCTTTTGCGTAAACGACCTCGGTGATCGTATTGGGCTGCGATGCACTCTTGACGCGGTTCATGATGACATTGCCTACCGCAACCTTACCAACGTAGGATTCACTGCCTGCTTCACAGTAAATAATATTTGCAAGCAGTTTTAATTCCTCTGTGGATATCGCTGCGGTCTGCGCCGCCAAAGCTGCCTGCTGAGCTTCCGCTGCGAGCCGCGCTGCTTCCTCGGCTGCCTTTGCCTGCGCCTCCGCTTCGATGCGGGCTGCTTCCTCGGCTGCCTTTGCCTGCGCCTGCGCTGCGAGCTGCGCTGCTTCCTCGGCTGCTGCCTTTGCCTGCGCTTCCGCTTCGATGCGTGCTGCTTCCTCGGCTGCCTGTACTTCTTCTATCTCATTCTGTGCAGCTTCACTCGCCTCTGCCTGTAAAGCTGCTGTTTCATCCTGCTGTACTTCTTCCTCTGCAAAGAATTCATCTTCGGATGCTGTTGCTCCTGTCCGTTCAGCGATCACCTGCTCATTGGCTGCAACAGCCTCTTCGTTGGAAATCTCTGTCTCGACCAGATTTTCAGCCGGTACCCATCCTGCAATTTCTCCCGCCTGGATCTGCACCCAGTCGTTGTACTTTGCAAGGATCGCCACATGACCGTCCTCCATGACCTGACCAATCACCGCAGACGCTGTATTTGCTTCTGCATGAATGTCCAGCATGTCTTTCGCATCAATGACACCGATACCACTTGCCATAGCGGTTGTCGTATATGCACCCATCATCATAACAGATGTTAAAATGCCGACTGCACTACGAAACAACTTTCTGCCTTTTCCGTTCATTCTTACCTCCATAAATCTTACTCTGCTTCCCCAGCCATTCTGCCGGTGAAATTCAGGAGCTTTTTGTGGGACGCTCCCTGTTACAGAGCTGTTTCAATTGTTACAAACTTATTAACAATTGTTACGCATGATATGATAGCAATATTACAATCAAATGTCAAGTCGTTCGCCCGGAACCACAAATTTCCGTTAGTTCCCCACAAAAGGTTTTCTTCTATTGTGATATTTTTACAACAAACCTCCGAAATCATCGCCTTTTTCTTACTATTTTTCAAAGTTTTCAACAAATGCCGCTTTAACATAGTAAATTCTCTTTTCATAAAAAGGATAGCCATTTTCTGCGGGTTTTTCGATTTTTTTATAAAAAAGAAGACCTGACGGGATTATTTTTTCCATCAGATCTTCCTCTATACCTGTTTTTAACATTTTTGTAACAAACTATTTTACAGGCTTCTGGACTTCTCCACCGCAGTGATGACCGCATCGGTCACTGCGCCGCGGAAGCCTTTTTCCTCTAAAACGCGTACCGCCTGAATCGTGGAGCCTGCCGGGGAGCAGACCATATCCTTTAACTCTCCCGGATGCTTTCCGGTCTCAAGCATCAGCTTCGCGCTGCCGAGCACAGCCTGTGCAGCGCATTCATATGCCTGGCTGCGCGGCATGCCTTCCGCAACTGCACCGTCCGCCATCGCCTCGATCAGCATAAAAATCCAGGCAGGCGCACAGCCGCTAACGCCGGTCAGCACATCCATCAGACGTTCCGGAAGCTCAACCGTCTTGCCGAAACTGTCCAGGACAGCCGCCGTTTTTTCTTTCATCTCAGGAGTTACCCTGCTGCCATAGCAGACTCCGGTACAGCCTTCCCCGACCAGCGCCGGCGTATTGGGCATCGCACGCACAAACGGAAGCGGCGCACAGAACTGCTCTTCCAGCCACGCAAGGCTTTTGCCTGCCGCAATGCTCAGAATCGTCTTACCGGTCAGGTCAATGTCGCTGATCTGTCCGATCACTTTCTCCAGAAACTGCGGCTTTACGGCAAGAATCAAAAGCTCTGCCTGCCGTGCGGTTTCCAGGTTATCGCCTGTCACCGTGATGCCAAACATTTCATGCACTTTGCTTTCCGTCTCCGCCGTTTTTGCAGAACCGTAAATTTCCTCCGGCACAGCCAGGTGATTTCTCAAAACTCCTCCAATCATCGCCTGCGCCATATTTCCAAGTCCGATAAAACCGATTTTCATCTGTACCTCTCATTTCTGCGCACGCTTTTTGCGCATGTCGAGTTTGTGTCAAGTGCGCGCAGACACAAATCTCGAGCTTGAAAAATGTTATTTTTCAAGCGTCGCCCTCTGCCGATGCGCTTCATACATCAGAATCGAAGACGCCACCGCTGCATTTAACGACTCGACTTTGCCCTCCATCGGAATCCGGATATAACAGTCCGCAAGTTCTGCAGTCTCTTCCCGCAGACCGTTGCCCTCGTTACCGATCAGAAATGCCGTCCCCTTTGTGTAATCCTGACAGGCATAGGAATTTTTCCCGCGCAGATGCGCCGCGTATACGCTGACACCCGCCTGCTGTACCTGATGAACCGCCGCTGCAAAATCGTCCGCATAATAAAACGGAACGCGGTAGATGCTGCCCATCGTTGAACGGATAACCTTCGGGTTGTACAAATCGACTGTATCCCGGCTCATGATGATCCCGGAAACGCCTGCGCCCTCACCGGTTCGCAGCATCGTACCGAGGTTGCCAGGGTCCTGTATATTTTCCAGAAGCAGAAACAGCGGTGCTTTGTCCCGCAGCATTTCTTCTATATTATAGTGAAACTGTTTCAGCACGCATAAAACGCCCTGTGGCGTGCAGGTGTCCGATATTTTAGAAAAAACGCTGTCGGAAACGACTTCGTAGCCAACCTCTTCCAGATGCTCCCTGCAGCTGCACTTTTCCAGAAAGGATTCCGAAACATAGACCTCCTGCAGCTGCTCTCTCGGTGCTTCCAGAAACATCTTCACACCCTCTGCCAGAAAAACGTCCTCCGTTCTGCGCAGCTTCGACTTTTGATTCAATTGTACCAGCCTTTTGATCCGGCTGTTGGATGCTGCAGTAATCATGCAGGTTCCTCCGTTGATCTTTATGAAAACGTACAACGGCCACACACGTTTCGTGTGCAGCCGCCCCTTTGCGTCCTGTATCGTCAGGTGGCCAGCGCTTTGCTGACCTGATAATGATATTCGGGAATCTCTTTCTGCATCGCAAGTGCTTCCTCGATATCATAGTCTACAAATTCGCCGTGTTTGTAAGCCACAACACGGTTCGAGCTGCCTGCGCAGAGGATGTCTGCCGCATAAGCGCCCATGATAGAAGCATAATAACGATCCAGACAGGTCGGGCTGCCGCCTCGCTGCATGTACCCCAGGATGGTTGCTCTGGTTTCCACACCCGTTGCTGCTTCAATTCTCTTCGCCATGGAAGTAGAATGACCGATACCTTCTGCATTGATGATCAGATGGTGGGTTTTGCCCTTTTTCCGGTTGTTGATAATATTGTTAATCAGCTGCTGCTCGTCATAGTCGTACTTTTCAGGAAGAAGGATATCCTCCGCGCCGGTGCCGACGCCGCACCACAGTGCGATATAACCGGCATTTCTGCCCATTACCTCAATAATACTGCAGCGTTCATGAGAAGAAGATGTATCCCTTACCTTATCGATTGCCTGCATCGCGGTATTGACTGCCGTGTCGAAACCGATCGTATATTCGGTACATGCAATATCCAGATCGATCGTGCCCGGCAGACCGATCGTATTGATCCCAAGTCTGGACATCGCCTGCGCACCTCTGTAAGAGCCGTCGCCGCCAATAACAACCAGACCGTCGATGCCGTGTCTGCGGCAGATCTCCGCGCCCTTTTTCTGTCCGGCTTCGGTCTTAAATTCCAGACAACGTGCGGTTCCCAGAATCGTACCGCCCTTCTGGATGGTATCCGAAACACTGCGGGCATCCATATCTATGATTTCTTCATTTAACAGGCCCTGATAGCCTTTTTTAATGCCTTTTACTTTGACGCCGTTGCAAATCGCTTTCCGAACAACCGCACGGATTGCCGCATTCATACCCGGCGCATCTCCGCCGCTTGTAAGAACTCCAATTGTCTTTATCTTAGCTGCCATTGTTCCTCCTGTCTGCCGCTGCGGGCTGGACTTCAATCTTAAGATTTCAAAATCCGTAAAACCATTTTTTATTTTAATCGAAACGGGCTTTCTTTTCAATGGTTTTGTGAAACTTACATCAGCTTTACGTTTTCTTCTCCAAACAACTCTTCCAGCTGCTTTAAAAGCGCCTCGTCCCCATGAACGGTCTGATTCGCCCCAAGCTGCTTCATCGCGCGCGGATTTTCCACATAAATCACCACGGTATCCTTGCCGTCGGAAGCTGCGATTGCCGAAAGCAGCTTTTTTTCCTGCTGCTGATAGGCTTCCATCGTCGGAAATTTAATCCAGAGCTTTTTGGGGATTTCGTCAAACGTCTGCACGGATTCACAGATCAGCTTCGCGTCTTTGTCCTCCTCTGCGGAAACGCGCCCCCGCAGGAGAACCTTTTCATCCTCCATCAGCTTGCCGCCGTACTGCTCATAGGTTTTCGGGAAAACGATAACTTCAATCGTTCCAACCAGATCCTCCACCTGTAAAAACGCCATCACCTTATCGTTTTTGGTATATTTGATCTTCTTTTCCTCAATAATTCCGCCGATGACCGCCTTTGCTCCGTCCTGAATATGGACGCTGTTTGTCTCCTCATCCAGCATAAAATCTGCCGTCGTATTAGAAATATTCCTGCGCCAGAGTTGCTCGTATTCCTGCAGCGGATGCCCGCTGACATACACACCGAGCACTTCTTTTTCAAAGGTCAGAAGAATTTCCTTCGAATATTCCCCGACATCCGGGAAGCGGATTTCATAGTTTTTCTTTTCCGACTCGTCCACCAGATCGAATAAGGAAAGCTGTCCCGCCATATTATTTTTCCGATTCTGCTGATTCTGATCCATCAGCTGCACAAATACGCTCATAAACTGCTTGCGTGTTCCCTCAAGGCTGTCGAATGCACCCGCTTTGATGAAGTTTTCCACGTTGCGCTTATTGACTTCCGTATCGGACATTCTGGATAGAAAATCCTGCAGGTTTTTGAACACACCCCGCTGCTTCCGTTCTGCGATCACCGCGTCCGCAACCGGGTGTCCTACACCCTTGATCGCAGTCAGCCCGTACCGGATTGATTTTCCCGATACCGAAAATCCCGGCTCTCCCTCGTTGATATCCGGCGGCAGAATCGCGATTCCCATCTGGCGGCAGACCAGAATGTATTCCGCCACTTTTCCGGGGTTATCAATTACAGAAGTCATTAGGGACGCCATAAATTCCACCGGATAATAATATTTCAGGTAAGCCGTCTGGTAAGCGACAACCGCGTAGCATGCAGCGTGGGACTTGTTGAACGCGTATTTTGCAAAATCCATCATTTCCGCGTAAATTTCCAGACCGACCTTTTCCGGAATGCCCCGGGCCACACAGCCGGGCACGCCCTCTTCGGGATTGCCGTAAACGAAATTCGCCCGTTCTTTTTCCATGACAGACTGCTTTTTCTTGCTCATCGCACGGCGAACCAGGTCGCTTCGTCCCATCGTGTAGCCGCCGAGGTCGCGCACAATCTGCATAACCTGCTCCTGATACACGATACAGCCGTAGGTCGGAGACAGGATCGGTTCCAGCTCCGGACAGGAATAGGTGATTTCGTCATGATTGTTTTTTCCTTTAATATATTTTGGAATAAAGTCCATCGGCCCGGGACGGTACAGGGAAATACCCGCGATGATATCCTCAAGGTTCTGGGGCTTTAGCTCCTTCATGAAGCTTTTCATCCCGCCGCTTTCCAGCTGGAACACGCCGTCCGTTCTGCCGGTGCAGAGCGAATCCAGCACTTTTTTATCGTTATAATCCAGATGCTCCATATCGAGCTTCACACCGGTGTCATGCTCAATCATCTTGACCGCGTGGTCGATTACTGTCAGGGTTCGAAGCCCCAGAAAGTCCATTTTTAACAGTCCGAGCTCTTCCAGCGTCGTCATCGTAAACTGCGTTGTGATCGAACCATCCGACCCTCGTGAAAGCGGTACAAAATGATCTGCCGCCTCCGGGCAGATCACAACCCCTGCTGCGTGCATCGAGGTGTGGCGCGGCAATCCCTCCAGCCGTTTACTCATATCAATCAGCACGTGCACCTGTTCATCGCTCTCGTAGAGCTTGCGCAGCTCTGCGTTCATTGACAGTGCCTTATCAATCGTCATGTTCAGCTCGTTCGGAATCATTTTTGCAATCGAATCCACAAAGGAATACGGCAGATCCATGACACGCCCGACGTCGCGGATGACACCCTTTGCCGCCAGCGTACCGAATGTGACAATCTGCACAACCTTTTCTTTTCCATATTTGCGTCCGACATAATCGATGACCTCCTGTCTGCGTTCATAACAGAAGTCGATATCGATATCCGGCATGGAAACTCGTTCCGGGTTCAGGAAACGCTCAAACAGCAGGCTATAACGGATCGGATCAATATTCGTGATATGCAGGCAGTAGGAAACGATGCTTCCAGCTGCACTTCCACGTCCAGGTCCTACCGGAATACCGTTTTCTCTGGCATAGTTGATAAAATCCCACACGATCAGGAAATAGTCCACATATCCCATGCGCTTGATAATACCCAGCTCGTATTCCAGACGCTTCTGCAGCGTGCCGTCGTCCTCCGGATAGCGCTCTTTCATGCCGTCAGTGCACAGCTTGTTCAAATATCCCCAGGAATCATAGCCCTCCGGCACATCAAAATGCGGCAGCTTCGTCTTACCAAACTCGATTTCCACATGACAGCGGTCTGCAATTCGCTGTGTATTTTCCACTGCCTCCCACGCATAGGGAAACAGTCCCTTCATCTCTTCTTCGCTTTTGACGAAATACTGACCGCCCTCGTAACGCATCCGGTTTTCGTCGGAAAGCTTTTTGCCGGTCTGGATACACAGAAGGATATCGTGGGGCTTTGCGTCCTCCGCATAGGTGTAGTGCACGTCGTTCGTGCATACTAACGGAATGTCCAGTTCTCGCGACATCTGTAAAAGCGCCATGTTTACGGTCTGCTGCTCCGGAATCCCATGATCCTGCAGTTCCAGAAAATAATTATCCTTCCCAAAAATCGACTGATACTTTAATGCGCATTTTTTTGCTTCCTCCGGCAGTCCTTTCTGGATATAGCGCGGCACTTCACCTGCCAGACACGCAGACAGCGCAATAATTCCCTCGTGAAATTCCTCCAGAACCTCCATATCGACACGCGGCTTGTAATAGTACCCCTCCGTAAAACCGCGGCTGACGATTTTGCTCAGATTCGCGTAACCAGTATTATTTTCCGCCAGAAGCACCAGATGGTAATACCGGTCATCCCCGCCGGTAATCTCCCGGTCAAAACGGGAATTGGGCGCAACATAGACCTCACAGCCCAAAATCGGATTGATACCCTCTGCCCGCGCCGCACGGTAAAAATCGATCACACCGTACATTGCGCCATGGTCGGTAATCGCCGCAGCCGTCATGCCCAGCTCCTTGACTCGTTTTACATATTCTTTGATTTTATTGGAGCCGTCCAGCAGGCTGTACTCTGTATGGACGTGCAAATGTGCAAATGCCATATTTTTGTAATTTCCTATTCTTGTTCTGTCTGAGTTTCCTTTGCTGTCCCATCGGGCGCAGCGAAGTCAAAGGCAGGACTTTCTGTCCCGTTTTCTGACTTTTGCCCGCTCTTTGTCACAGACCTCGTGTCGATGCTGCCTGTCCGGTCGGATGCTGCCGCATTGTTTTCACTGATGCTGTCTGCTTCCCGGTCAGATACAGCGCTGTTTTGACTGACTGCGTTTTGTCCGGACACATCACCACTTTCATGAACCTCTTTTACACTGCCTTCTCCGCTGTCTGTCAGTACAAGTCTGTCGTTTTCCACTTTCCATGTCTCGTACCAGCTTCCTTCCGCGTCCGAAAGGTTGACATGAATCCTATCGTTTTCCCCGGATAAAATCTGTATTTTCCCGGAATCTGATCCAACCTGCCGCAGGATACTCTTTAACACTGCTTTGCCGTTTTTATACTGTAACAGCTCTTTTTCACGGATTTCTTCTAATCGATACTCTGTCAGTGTGCGCAGGCTGATGTCATAATATCCCGGCGCGGCTTCTGTCCCGGCAATCCATGCCATCAGATCGCCGTCATCGTCCAACTCAAAGTGCCCCATCTGTTTTAACAGGCGCACTGCTCCTTGCTCCTGCACGCCAAACAGCATGTCGCTGACGCCGGACACTTCGTAGCCACGATACAGCACAAAGGCGCTTCCCAGCTTTTCCAGCTCCTTAAAGGCAAAATTCTCTTCTTCCAAAACTGCGCCGTCCGCGCCGACAAACCACAGATCGCATACCGGCGCGCCGAAGGCTCCGTCGTACCTGCCGATCGCCGCAAACGTTTCTTTTTTGCCGTTCCCATCGTAATCCGCCGTCTCTGCAAAACACAGCGCATCGTCCGGGTACTCCTGTACCTCCAGAATCTGTGCAACCGCCTGACCGACCGTCGCGCGGGCTGTTTTCTGCACTTTATTCAACCGGTTTTCCGTAAATTCGTTTGGAATATCCTCCAGGCTCTCCAGCGCTTCTTCCTGCTCCAATCTCGACGGGAAGAAAAATCCATCCCCGCTGATCGTCTCCGATGCTTTGATCAGCTTTCCCTGATCCAGGCTGCTGATACACCAGCTGTACTTCGCAACCGCATGATCGATTCCTTCTTCCTGTCCGACCGACTGCCCGGCTTCTCTGCAGCGATAGGCAATTTTGTCCTCTCCAATTGCATAAAACCAATAGGTATATTCTGTATTTTCATCCGTCTGCGTGTAGAACTGCTCTTCCAGCTTTTCCTTCCACGCCTGTGTCTCTTCATCCGAATCCTCTGCAGGCACATACGCCAAATATTCCGACGCTGTCAGCTCCCGATACGAACGCTCTGCAAATCCATCCGCTGTTCTTACATAATAAACAGGAACCGTCTCTTCTGCACTGTCCCATTCCGAAACAAGCGGATCGTACACAGTCTTCTCCGCAGGATAAAACGTACAAACGCCGTCCTTTGTCGCTTCGATCGTCTCGGCATCCTCCAGAAGCTTTTCGCACTTTTGATCTTTTACCGTCCAGACAGCCGCCTGTTTTTTGCCGGAGACTTCCGTTTCCAGAATAACAAACGGATTCCCGATTCCCGTCACCTGCTGCAGTCCGGTTACGACGATTCCTTTTTCCAGAAGCCTTGCCGACTCGCCGTCATAATACCAGAGATCGCCGGAAATCCGCCCGCGCGCTGTCAACGGCGTGCTCTCAAACATCAGCAGAAAGCTTTCATTTGCATTGCTGTCATACTTCGCCATGTTCTGCAGGCAAAGCGTCTTGTCACCGTACTCCTTCTGCGAAAGAACTGCTGTCAGCGCTGCGTTTTCTGCGCGGCTTAAGCGGTCGTGTCCCGCCAGCTTACCGGTAAACGCATCCGATTTCTGCGCGTATGCTTCATAAACGGAGTCGGTCACTTCTGTCATCAGGGCCGGAATTTGAGGAGCTGTTGCTGCCGCAGATTCTGTAGCAGTGTCGGTCTGCGTTTCGCCGGTCGCAGGCATCTCGCTGTCTGCTGTTGCCGCGGTATCGCCGTGCTGCGCTTTTCCGCCGGTCGCTGTTGTGCCGCCCTGTATCTCGTCATCGGTCGCAGCGGCGCTATCCTGCCACTCATTAGTCGCTGCAGCGGTGTCGGTTCCTGTACTGACATTCTGTGTTTCACCTGCTACAGACGTCTCGTCATCTGCTGTTGCCGCAGCATCGCTATCCTGCGCCATAGCGTCTGTTGTTTCCCCTTCCCAAAAGCTCTTTCCGGCTTGCTGCGCTCGCGCTGCATATTCACTGATATTCGGCGTGCAGCCTGAAAACAGCATCGTTGCCGCCATCAGACATGCTGCTGTTACCTGTTTTCTTTTCATTCGTATCGATCCCCTTATTTTATAATGCCAGGGTCAAAAGGTCTAAGCCCACATGAGCTTGCTCATAGGTGGGTGAAAG
>OIXV01002825.1_pt1 | contig 13415 bp, 13 predicted proteins | sample 1587771 | NCBI WGS metagenome assembly OIXV01 (sample SAMEA3888893, study PRJEB22519) | human gut metagenome | biome: human gut; feature: human-associated habitat; material: faeces | place: Denmark | collected 2010
ATGCCCGCTTCGCCGCCGAAGGGGTAGTCGTCGGTGGTCTTGCGGCGGTCGTGGGCGTAGTCGTGGAGGTTATGGACGACGATCTGGACCAGCCCCTTCTCCTGCGCGCGGTGCAGGATGGATTCGTTGAGCGGGGAGGTCAGCAGTTCGGGGACGACTGTCAGGATGTCGATGCGCATGTTTCTGAATTGAAAAATTGAAATTACTGCGGGCGGAAAATGATGTCCTTGACGCTTGCGGCGGTCAGGGGGATTTCCCGTCCGTGTTCGAGGGTGAAGGCCTTGTAGCCCAGCGCCGTGAAGAGTTCGACGATGCGGGGGCGGTTGCCGCCGCCCGTCTCGACGAGCGCCGTGGGGCGGAAGCGTTCGAGCAGCGGGCGCAGTTCGGTCAGCACCACCACTTCGTAGCCTTCGATGTCGCATTTGACGAAGTCGAGGCGTTCGAGTCCGGCGAAGAGTTCGCTGCCCCGGCGCATCTGGGCCGAGAACTGCGCGGCGGCCGCCGCGCCGCTGTCGTTGACGAAGTTCTGTCCCGTGCCGAAGTAGCCCGTTTCGCGCGCCGAGTCGTTGGCCATCGTGATCGGTTTGTTCTCGGTGCCCAGCGCGTAGGGGAGTATCTCGACGTTGCGGCAGCGGCGCAGGTTGCGGCGCAGGACGGCGAGGATCGGGGGAACCGGCTCCACGGCGTAGACCCTGCCCGCCGGGCCGGCCAGCCGGGAGAGCGTGCGGGCGTAGTAGCCGAGGTTGGCGCCGATGTCGACGGCCGTGTCGCCCGCGCGGACGAGCCGCGGCAGGTGGTAGACGTATTCGGTGGCGGGGGCGTAACGCCCGATGCCGAGCCGCTGCCAGAGGAAGAACAGGCGGCTCACGGCGCGCAGGTAGCCTTCGAGCGGCAGGGTTCGGTAGAGGATTTTATGGATCAGTGTCTTCACGTTTCCGGAGGTTTGCGGAGCGGATTTTCCCGGACGGCGTCCGCTGCGGTGTCGAGGCGGGGCCTCAGTTCTTGTAGTTCACTTCTTGGTTGAGGACCTCGACGACGAAGGGGTTGTAGAGCATTTCGTGGCCGATGGTCGATTCGGGGCCGTGACCGGGGTAGACGCGGACCTCTTCGCCCAGCGGGATCAGGGAGTCGAGGATCGAGCGCATGATCCACGAATAGTCGCCGCCCGGCAGGTCGGTGCGGCCGATCGACTCGCGGAAGAGCGTGTCGCCCGTGAAGAGCGATTTGGATTCGGGGTCGAACAGCGCCACATGGCCGGGGGTGTGGCCGGGGGTGTGGATCACGCGCAGGACGGTATGGCCGAAGCGGATTTCGGGCGTCGTGTCGAGGTCGATGTCCGCCGGGGGCATCTCGCCGACCGCAACGCCGAAGATGCTGCCGCTGGTCGAGGCGTTGTCCAGCAGGAACTGGTCCTTGGACGAGAGCGCGAAGGGGATGCCGTAGCGTTTCTTGAGGTGCGCGACGCCCAGCGTATGGTCGAAATGGCCGTGGGTGTTGACCGCCAGAACGGGTTTGAGTCCGTGCTGGGCGATGAAGTTGTCGAGCGCGGCGTCTTCGCGCGGGTTGCTGTTGCCGGCGTCGATGACGACGGCTTCGGAGGTGTCGTCCCAGACGACGTAGGTGTTCTCCTGTATCGGGTTGAATTGCAGGCAGGCTATTTTCATAATTCGGTCGTTTTTCGGAATCGTAATGTGTTTGTGCAAAGACTGTGCAGACCGGACGGGCCGGACCGCATCGTCTCCGGGCGGATGTTTATCATGGGCAAATATAGCGTTTTTTACCGGATTTTACCTATCTTTATGACCCGAATAAACTTACTCGACATGAAACGACTCGTCGCTTTGATTTTCGCGCTGGCCGTGTGCGGCGCGGTAGCCGCGGCCCGGCCGGGCGCCTACAGGACCGTGAAAAACATCGCCTACCGCGACGCCGGGGGCGACCGGAACATCGACACGATGTGCCGGCTGGACCTCTATTATCTGGCGGATAAGGAAGGCTTCTCGACCGTCATATGGTATCACGGCGGCGGCCTGACGGGCGGGCGGCGCGATATCCCCGAAGCGTTGAAGGAGAAGGGATTCGCCGTGGTGGGCGTGGAGTACCGGCTCTCGCCGCACGTGAAGGTGGGCGACTGCGTGGACGATGCGGCCGCGTCGGCGGCGTGGGTGGTGAAGCATATCGCCGAGTACGGCGGCGATCCGCGGCGGATTTTCGTGGCGGGCCACTCGGCGGGCGGTTATCTGCCCTCGATGATCGGGCTGGACAAGCGCTGGCTCGAACCCTACGGCATCGACCCCGACACGACCTTCGCGGCGCTGATTCCCTACAGCGGGCAGGTGGTGACCCACTTCGCGCGCCGCCGCGAGATGGGGATTCCCGACACGCAGGTGGTGGTGGACGACATGGCGCCGCTCAATTACGTGCGGCCCGACTGCCGCCCGATCCTGATTCTTTCGGGTGACAGGGAGCGGGAGATGCTGGGCCGCTACGAGGAGAACGCCTACTTCTGGCGCATGATGCGCGTGGCGGGGCATCCCGACGTGCGGATTTACGAGTTCGACGGCTTCGACCACGGCAACATGCCGCAGGCCGGGCACTTCGCGGCGGTGCGCTATATCCGCGAGATGGAGCGGAAAATGGAGCGGTAGTTGTGTAGAATCGGAGCTATGAAAATAAACGGATATGCGCTTTTGCAGGCCGCGGCAGCCTTGTGCGCCGCGCTTGCGCTGACGGGGTGTTCGCTGCTGAAGGTCGCCGTGGCCACGGGCGATCCCCTGTCCAAAGAGGAGATGAACGTGCGGACGATGACCCGCGGATTCTATTACGACATGGCCGCAGAGGTGGCGCGCACGGCCGATTCGATCGCCCAAGCGGCGCCGGATGTGGCTACGCGGGTCGCCGCGGTGCGGTGGAAGATACGCGCCACGCGTGCGGGCGTCTCGGCCGCCATGCAGGGGATTCCCGATGTGGCGCTGGCCGACATGTGGATACTCTGCCGGCGGATGAACGAACGGTTTGCGGCGGCGCCCGATTCGCTGCTGTTCGGGGCGCAGAGCGGCATGGCGCGCCATGCGGCGGCGCGGCTCGACCGCCGGGCCGCGCGGCTGGCGCGGCAGGTGCTGGCGGAGGAGCGTTACGGGCTGATGGAGCGTTTTGTCGCGCAGTATGTGCGGGACAATCCCTCCGAAGAGGGGATGGAGGCTGCGAACACCACCCTTGCGTGGATCGAGTTCCTGCGCGAGAACGGCGTAGAGCACGCCTATGCGACGGGTTCGATCGCCGAAGTGCTGGCCGACGTGAACGACCGCGTGAGCAGCCAGACGCAGCAACTGGCCAGCAGCGTCGGCTGGTCGAAGGACATTCTCGAAATGCAGCTGCAGCAGGACAGCCTGCGCATGGAGGTCGGGGCGCGCCTCGACTCGCTCGAACGCAGTTTCACGCGCATCGTCGTCGTGGCCGAGCATCTGCCCGAAATATCGGACCGGGTGCTGGACGAGCTGAACAAACAGGTGACGCAGCTGATATATACGATGAATTACAGCGTCGATAACGCCTTCGCCGATTTCGACCGCCAGCGCGATGAGCTGCAGCGGTATGTGACCGGAGAGCGGCAGGCGTTGGTCGAGCAGCTGCGGCAGACGGCCGGCGAGGTGGTGCGGACGACGCTCGACGCGGTGCCGGGGCTGGTGGGCAAGGTGCTGCTGTACGTGGTGTTGGCGCTCGCGGTGCTGATCGGGGGACCCTTTGCGCTGGGGTTCTGGCTGGGCGGCGTGAGGGCGAGGGCCAAAGCGAAGAGAAAGGAGTAGGCAGCGGCCCGGACCGGGCTGCGGGTGTCTGAAACGGAACGGGTGCGGCGGCCTGATCGCCGTGTCGGCGGAGGTGAAGGGCGAGGGCGGCGCTTCGGCAAAATGCAAGCGAACTTGCTTTTGCCCTCAGCTTGCACTATCTTTGCCGCAAATTGGAAGACGATGGCTCGCAAAAAGGCAAATTATCCCCTCATCGAGGGGCTTGAAATAACGACGCTCGCCGCCGAAGGCAAGGCGATGGGACGCTGGAACGACGTGGTGGTGTTCGTGCCGCTGACCGTTCCGGGCGATGTGGTGGATGTGCAGATACGCTCCAAGCGCCGCAGGTTCATGGAGGGATTCGTGGTCCGCTACGTCAGAAAATCGCCGCTGCGCGCGGAGGCCTTCTGCGCCCATTTCGGGGTTTGCGGGGGCTGCAAGTGGCAGAACCTGCCCTACGAGGAGCAGCTGCGCTTCAAGACCGAGCAGGTGCGCGACCAGCTGACGCGCATCGGCAAGATCGCACTGCCGCAGATCGCGCCCTGTCTGGGGTCGGAGCAGACCCGGTTTTACCGCAACAAGCTCGAATTCACCTTCGCCGACCGCCGCTGGCTGACGCGCGAAGAGGTGGAGAGCGGGACGGACTTCGATGCCGCGCCCGCGCTCGGATTCCATATTCCCAACATGTTCGACAAGGTGCTGGACATCGACAAGTGCTGGCTTCAGCCCGATCCGTCGAATGACATCCGCACCGAGACCAGACGCTTCTGCATCGAAAACGGCTACACGTTCCACAACGCCCGCGAACACCGGGGGCTGATGCGCAACATGATCGTCCGCACGGCCTCGACGGGCGAGGTGATGGTGATCGTGGTGTTCGGCGAGGACGACCGGGAGCGGATCGCCGCGCTGTTGGACCATCTGGCGGCGAATTTCCCGCAGATCACGTCGCTGTTCTACATCGTCAACACCAAGTTCAACGATTCGGTCGGGGATCTCGATCCGGTTTGCTACAAGGGCAAGGACCATATCGTCGAAGAGATGGAGGGGCTGCGGTTCAAGGTGGGGCCGAAGTCGTTCTACCAGACCAATTCGGCGCAGGCGTACGAGCTTTACAAGGTGGCGCGGGAGTTCGCGGACCTCAAACCGGAGGACGTGCTTTACGACCTCTACACCGGGACGGGGACCATCGCCAATTTCTGCGCCGCGCGGTGCAGCCGGGTGGTGGGCGTGGAGTATGTGCCCGAAGCGATCGCCGATGCGAAGGTCAATTCGCAGATCAACGGCATCGGAAATACGGTTTTCTATGCGGGTGACATGAAGCAGGTGCTGAGCGACGGGTTCGTCGCCGCCAACGGCCGTCCCGACGTGATCATCCTCGATCCGCCGCGTGCGGGCGTGGACGAGCCGGTGATCGGGGTGATTCTGCGCGCCGCGCCCCGGCGGATCGTCTACGTGAGCTGCAATCCCGCCACGCAGGCCCGCGACTTGGCGCTGCTCGACGCCGATTACCGCGTCGAGGCGGTACAGCCCGTGGACATGTTCCCCCACACGCACCATGTGGAAAACGTCGTGAAACTCGTACGGCGATGAGACTGGACGGTTTCGGGATATTCGTCGAGCGGATGCCGGCCATGGTCCGCTTCTACCGCGACGTGCTGGGATTCGAGATCCGCGAGGATGAAAACGCCTCGAACGTCTATCTGGAAAAGGACGGAACGTTGTTCCTGCTCTACCGCAGGGCGGATTTCGAGAAGATGACCGGCCGCAGGTTCGGCTATGCCGGCCCGGTGAACGGGCATTACGAGATCGCCCTGAGCGTCGAAAACCATGCGGCGGTCGATGCGGCCTTCCGCGAGGTCGTCGCCAAAGGCGCCCGGCCCGTCATGGAACCCACAACCGAACCGTGGGGCCAGCGCACCTGCTACGTGGCCGACCCCGAAGGCAACCTGATCGAAATAGGGTCGTTCAAGGCATGATTCCGGAATGGGGATGCAGTATTTCGGATTTTTGGCGTTTTATTTGCAAGACAGTTACCTAAAAAACGGAAAATATGAAAAAACTGATTTTAATGGCGGCGGTGGCGCTGATGGCTCTTCCCGCGGCGGCACAGATGCAGGAGGCTTTCCCCAGCTATATTCAGGTGAACGGACGCGCCGAGAAGGAGATCACGCCCGACGAGTTCTACCTCTCGATCGTCATCAACGAACGCGACTCGAAGGGCAAGATTTCGGTCGAGAGCCAGCAGCGCGACATGATCGCGGCCCTCAAGCGGCTGGGCGTGAACGTCGAGAAGCAGCTGAAGGTGGCCAACCTTTCGAGCGAGTTCTTCAAGAAGAACACTTCGGTGGCGACGGCCAAGTACCAGCTTCAGCTGGGATCGTCGGCCGAGGTGGCCAAGGTGTGGCAGGGGCTCGCCGGACTCGGAATCTCGAACGTTTCGATCCTGAAGGTGTCGCACTCGAAGATCGACGAGTATAAGGAGCAGGTGCGCGTCGAAGCGATGCAGAACGCCAAGCAGAGCGCCCAGACGCTGGCCGGGGCGATCGGGCAGAATGTCGGCAAGTGTTTCTACATTTACGACTCGAACAACAACGTGATGCCGGTGCTGTATGACAACATGGCCGTGATGCGCAGTGCGAAGGCCGGGTATGCCGAAGAGGCCGCGGCGGACGAACCGCTCGACTTCAAGACCATCAAGCTGCAGTACAACGTGCAGGCGAAATTCGTGCTGGAGTAGCTCTCCGGCGGCATATGCGAAGAGGATGTCCCGCGAAGGGCGTCCTCTTCGTCGTCTCAGGGTGTCGCGGACGGAGGTTGTTGCGCTTTGGGTCCCGGATTCGCGGGCGGAGTGCGGAGGAAGGCCGGGCGTGGTCGCGGACGAAGCCCGCCGGGTGCGAAAAACGGCGCCGGATGGTGCGGATTCCGAAAAATTGTACTATCTTTGTTTACTTTGCCCCTTAAAAAAGGAGGAGTTATGGAAAAACAGTTTTGTTTCAACTACGAGCATTATGCGGCTCTTGCCGAGCTGTCCGATGCGGACCGTGAGCTGGTTCGGGAGGCCGAACGGGCCACGGCCAACGCCAATGCGCCCTATTCGAAGTTCCGGGTGGGGGCGGCTGCGCGGCTGCGCAGCGGGAAAATCCTCTACGGAAGCAATTTCGAGAGCGAGGTCTATCCCGCGGGGCTTTGCGCCGAGCGGACGCTGATGTTCTATGCGCAGGCCAATTATGCCGACGATCCGATCGAGACGCTGGCGATCGCTTCCGATCCCTCGGAGCGCGAATGCTATCCCTGCGGCCAGTGCCGTCAGGTGATGGTGGACGTCGAACGCCGTCAGGGCGCGCCCATGCGGGTGGTCATGAGCGGCGGCGGTACGGCGACGGCCGTCGATTCGGCGGCGCTGCTGCTGCCCTTTACGTTCGTGCTCTGACCCGCAGCGAGCATGTCCGAGATACCGGCTTCGGCGGCGCGGCCCGCCGACGGCGGGGAAACGGTGCGTTGAAGTACAGGCCGCTTTTAGAAATACCCGAAAAATGTTCACTCCCGAAGATATCCTCTACGAAGACAATCATCTGCTGATCGTCAATAAACGCTGCGGCGATCTGGTGCAGCCCGATCCGTCGGGCGAAAGCGCGCTCGAAGACCAGATAAAAGCCTTTGTCAAACGCCGCGACGCCAAACCCGGCGAGGTGTTCCTCGGCGTGGTGCACCGCATCGACCGTCCGGTGAGCGGCGCGGTGCTGTTCGCCAAGACCTCGAAGGCCCTGACGCGGCTCAACGAGATGATCCGCGAGGGCCGCATCCGCAAGGTCTACTGGGCCTTGACCGAACGGACGCCCGACCCCGAAAGCGGCGAACTGCGCCACTACATCCTGCGCGACGCCCGCACCAACCGCTCGCGGGCCTGCGACGGGCCGAAGCCCGGCGCCAAGGAGGCGCGCCTGCGTTACGAAACGCTGGGGGCGGGGACCAACTATACGCTCGTCGAGGTGGAGCTGCTGACGGGGCGTCACCACCAGATCCGTGCCCAGTTGTCGAAGATCGGGTGCCCGATCCGCGGCGACCTGAAATACGGCGCGCGGCGTTCGCTGCCCGGCGGTGGCATCTCGCTCCATTCGCGGCGGGTCGAGTTCGAACACCCCGTGCGCCGTGAACCTGTGAGCGTCACGGCTCCCGCGCCTGCGGACGACAACCTGTGGGCTTATTTCGAAACCCGTTGATTTACCGGAAAATATGCGATTGTTGATTCAGCGTGTGAAGAACGCTTCCGTCAGCGTCGGCGGCGTCGAGCTGTCCCGGATCGGGCAGGGACTGCTGGTGCTGGTCGGCGTGGGCGTGGAGGACACGGACGAAGATATGGAGTATCTGGCGGGCAAGCTGGTCCGTCTGCGGATTTTCGACGACGGGCAGGGGGTGATGAACCTCGACGTGCGGCAGGTCGGCGGCGAGGTGCTGGTGGTGAGCCAGTTCACGCTGCAGGCTTCGACCCGCAAGGGCAACCGCCCGTCGTACGTCAGGGCGGCGCCCGAAGCCGTCTCGCGCCCGATGTACGAGCGTTTCACGGCCCGCGTGGCCGAGCTGCTGGGCCGGGAGGTGCCGACGGGGGAGTTCGGCGCCGACATGCAGGTGGCGCTGGTGAACGACGGTCCGGTGACCATCTGGATAGATTCCAAAATGAGGGATTGTTAACCGAAAAATAGAAGATGAAAAGATTATTGACAGTTTTGCTGGCAGGTATTTCCGCGGCTTTCGCCTCCTGCGGAGACGACGGCGCGGAGAAGGGGGACACGTGGTTCCTGAAACCCGAAGCGGTGGTTTCGGGAACGACGGCGGAGATCTCCTGCCGCACGAAATTCGCCGACGGCGTGCTGACCGAGAGCGGCGCGGGGTTCGTATACACGCGGATCGGAGCCGCGGACGGCTATTTCGACGCCGAGCCGGTGGAGGTGAGCGGGAATGCGCTTTCGTGCCGTCTGAGCGACCTCGAACCCGAAACCGACTACTTGGTGTACGCTTATCTGGAGCTGGGCGGCGCAGGGCGCATGCAGAGCGAATCGGTCTCCTTCCGGACCGGGACGGGAAGCGATCCGGGGAATGCGCCGGTATTCGGGCAGCCCGCCTACTCGGAGGTGACCTCCTCTTCGGCGGTGGTGAGCTGTACGTTCGCCTATCAGGGCGCGGAGCCTGTTTCCGAGGTCTATTTCCTCTACGGGACGGGCGGCGTTTCGAAACGCGAAGCCGTGAGTGCGCAGCCCGGTGCGAAGAGCGTCCGGCTTTCGGGGCTGGACGCTTCGACGGACTATACGTTCCGTTTGTGCGTCGCTGCGGGCGGAAAGACCTATGAGAGCGGAGAGGCGGCCTTTACGACCGATGCGGGCGACGGGCCCGGACCCGGTCCGAATCCGGGGCTGACGAAGTTTTCGGGCTGGCCCGAACTGCCCGTCGAGGTGAAGAACGGCGATTACCATTACGCCTACCATACGATCAGCGACTTCAAGGTCGGAAACTACAACGCCCGCAACTACACGGTATGTTACAGCGCCGAGAATCACGGTCCCGTATGGGTGGCCGCGCCGCTGCACAACTGTTATGGGAACCGCAGCTACAGTCAGGACCCGGATGTTCCGGCGGGCATACAGCCGGCGTCGAAGTCCCTCGCCGATCCCTACAACAAGGGCCACATGCTGGGTAACCGCGAACGTTCGAGAACGGCCGTCATGCGCAGGCAGGTCTGCTATTACACCAATATCGCGCCCCAGCACAGCGGGACGTTCAATACGGGCGGCGGCGCGTGGAACAACCTCGAAGACCTGATAGACACCTATTGGGATTCGACCGAGAGTGCCAATGTGGGCGATACGCTCTATGTGGTCGTCGGGGCTTACTACAAGACGTGGACCGATTCGTACGGCAATACGGCTTCGCCCAAGAAGGCCGCCTTCGGCGGTCAGCAGGCGGGTGTTCCGACCATGTTCTACTACGCCATGCTGCGGACGAAGAACGCCAAGTCCGGCAAATCGGTGCTGCGCTGTTCGCGCGAGGAGCTGCAGTGCGCGGCCTTCGTGATGAGCCACGCCATGCAGAAGGGGCACAAACCCTCGCGCAGCGATATGCGCAGCGTCGCGGAGGTCGAGCGGCTGAGCGGGTTCCAGTTCTTTACCAACGTGCCCAATGCGCCCAAGGATACCTATAACCCTTCGGACTGGGGATTGTAGCGATGTATGCGTGGGGCGATAACAGGCGGTTCAACTCCTATTCGGGGTATTTTCGCCGCATGTTCGGCTGCCGCGTGCAGAAACTGTCGGTGGACGCCGGGTTCACGTGTCCCAACCGGGACGGAACGATAAGCGGGGGAGGATGTACGTTCTGCAACAACGGGGCGTTCACTCCCTCGTACTGCGTGCCGGCCAAGGGGGTGCGGCGGCAGGTCGAGGAGGGGATCGAGTTCCACCGCAGGCGTTACCGCACGGCGTCGAAGTATCTGGTCTACTTCCAGTCGTTTTCGAACACCTATGCGCCGCTGGAGCGGCTGAAGGAGGTGTACGGCGAGGCGCTGGCGCATCCCGACGTGGCGGGCATCGTCGTCGGCACGCGGCCCGACTGCGTGGACGCCGAAAAGCTGGACTATTTCGCGGAGCTGGCGCGCGGGAGGTACGTGGCCGTCGAGTACGGCATCGAATCGACCCGCGACGAGACGCTGCGGGCGGCGCTGAACCGCGGGCATGACTTCGCCTGCGTGCGCCGCGCCGTGGAGATGACCGCCGCGCGGGGACTGCACGTCGGGGCGCACTTTATCCTCGGACTGCCGGGCGAGACGGACGCGATGCTGCTGGAGCAGGTCGCGGCGATCAATTCGCTGCCGCTCACGACGCTGAAATTCCATCAGCTGCAGGTATTCCGCGGCACGGCGATGGCCGCCGAATACGACGCCGACCCCGGCCGCTTCCGCTTCTGGGAGATCGGCGAGTACATCGACCTTTTCGTCGAGGTGCTGCGCCGCCTGCGGCCCGATCTGGTCGTCGAGCGGTTCGCGAGCGAGGCGCCGCCCCGCTACCATTACGGCCGCAACTGGGGGCTGGTGCGCAACGAACAGCTGCTGGCGATGCTCGAAAAAAGATTGGAGGAACGAAATGCGTATCAAGGCGAAATTTTTGTATCTTTACAGTCGCTGTGATAGGTTCGGACAGGCGGCACCGCGGCAACCGGCGAATTTATTTGCCATTGCGCCCTGCCTGCACTATGTCTTAGATAGGCGGCGCTCCGGCAAAATGCAAGTGAACTTGCTTTTGCCCTCAGTTTGCACTATCTTTGCCTTCGCAATTGCTAATATTTCCGTACCGAAATGAAACCCATCATTAAGGAGCTGATGCTGAAGCCCGTCAAGGAGTATTTCCTGATGACGGTCGGCATGATCATGTACTCTTTCGCGTGGATCGGCTGCATCCTGCCCGCCAAAGGCGTCGGCGGAGGGGCCGCGGGTCTGTCGCTCGTGTTGTGCCATGCCGTCGAGGAGTGGCTCGGCGTCTCGATTCAGATCGGTACGATGGTATTCATCATCAACGGAATACTGCTGCTGATCGCGGGATTCATCATCGGCTGGAACTTCGGCGTGAAGACCGTCTACTGCGTCGTGGTGATCTCGCTGGGGATGAACTTCTGGCAGTCGGTGCTGCCGGAGGGCGACTTCCTCCACCTCGAACGTATTCTGTCGGTGATCCTCGGCGGCATACTGGCCGGCATGGGCGTGGCGATGTGCTTCGCGCAGGGCGGCTCGACGGGCGGCACGGACATCGCCGCGATGATCATCAACAAGTACCGCACGATCAGCTACGGCAAGATCGTCATCTACTCGGATTTCGTCATCATCGGATCGTCGATGCTCGTGGGATTCCATATCGACACGGTGATCTACGGCTATGTGATGACGGCGGTCTTCGGCTATACGGTCGATATGATCATGGCCGGGAACCAGCAGTCGAGTCAGGTCTTCATCGTGACGCACGACTATGAGAAGATGGCGGAGGCCATCGTCGAGAATATCCACCGCGGCGTGACGCTCATCGACTCGCAGGGGTGGTACACCAAGAAGCAGTCGAAAATCGTCATGGTGGTATGCCGCAAGCGCGAGACCGCGATGATCCTGAAATTCGTCAAGACGATCGATCCCGACGCCTTTATGACCGTGGGGTCGGTGATGGGCGTTTACGGCAAGGGATTTCAGGCGCTCAACAAACTCTGATGCCCCTCTATGCCGACATAGTACTGCCGCTGGCGCAGCCCGCCTATACGTTCGCCGTGCCCGAAGGGATGCACGTGGCGGAGGGGACGGCGGTAGCCGTGCAGTTCGGACCCCGCAAATTCTATACGGGCGTCGTTTGGCGGGTGCATGACCGCCGTCCGCCGTTCAGGACAATCAAATCCATACAGCGCGTGCTGTACGACGCGCCCCTGCTCTCGGCGCAGCAAAAGGCGCTCTGGGAGTGGATTGCCGCGTACTACATGTGTTCGGCGGGCGAGGTGATGCGCGTGGCGCTGCCGTCGCTGATGAAGCCTTCGGGCGATACCGAGGAGGAGTTCGCCGAAGACGAGTTCCGCCCCCGCACGGAGTGCTACGTGGCGCTGGCGCGGGAGCTGCACGACGAAGGGCGCCTGCACGAGGTCTTCGAGAAGCTCGGACGGCGCGCGCCCAAGCAGTACGAAGCCCTGCTGGAGATCGCGTCGGCGGGGGACGAGACCCGGATTTCGACGGGCGAGGTGGCCCGCCGCCTGCTGCGGGCCGACTATGCCGTGCTGCATGCGCTGGAGCGCAAGGGGCATATTGTCTGCACGGAGCGCGAACGCACCGTCGAGCGGGGCGGCTCGGCGTTCCGGCTGCCCGAACTGACCGCGCCGCAGCGCGAAGCGCTCGGTTCGCTGCGGGAGCAGTTCGCCGAAAAGCCTGCGGCGCTGCTGCACGGCGTGACGGGGTCGGGGAAGACCGAGATTTACATACACCTGATCGCCGAAACGCTGGCGCGGGGCGGCGACGTGCTGCTGCTCGTGCCCGAAATCGCCCTGACGGCGCAGCTGATCGGGCGCATGGAGCGCATCTTCGGCAGCCGCGTGACCCCCTATCATTCGAAACTTACGAACCGCCGCCGCACGGAGACCTACCTGCGGCTGAACCGCTCCCAAGGGGGCGAGTTCGTCGTCGGCGTGCGGTCGTCGATATTTCTGCCGCTCAGGCATCTGCAGCTGATAATCGTGGACGAGGAGCACGACGCCAGCTACAAGCAGGCCGACCCCGCGCCCCGCTACAACGCCCGCGACTGCGCCGTGGTGATGGCCCGCCTGTGGGGCGGCCGCACGCTGCTGGGAAGCGCCACGCCGTCGCTCGAAACGTGGCTCAACGCCGAGGGCGGGAAGTACGGCCGCGCCGTGCTGGCGGAGCGTTACGGCGACGCCCGCCCGCCCGAAATATTCGTTTCGGATACGATCCGCGCCGCCAAGCGCGGCGAGCGGCATGCGCATTTCAACAAACTGCTGCTGGACAAGATGGAGGAGACGCTCGGACGGGGCGGGCAGGTGATGCTGTTTCAGAACCGCCGCGGATTCTCGCCCTACGTCGAGTGTTCTCAGTGCGGGTGG
>OIXV01002830.1_pt1 | contig 13380 bp, 9 predicted proteins | sample 1587771 | NCBI WGS metagenome assembly OIXV01 (sample SAMEA3888893, study PRJEB22519) | human gut metagenome | biome: human gut; feature: human-associated habitat; material: faeces | place: Denmark | collected 2010
AGGAGGTTATCTACTATGGAAAAAAATATGTTTTGTTTTCAGTGTGAGCAGACTGCCGGATGTACTGGCTGTACAGGTGCCAAAGGGGTCTGTGGAAAAACCGCTGACACCGCCCGTCTTCAGGATGAGCTTACCGGCGCGCTGATCGGGCTTGCACACGCGGCAGACGAAAATGCTCCTCTTTCCGATTCCACATGGAAGCTGATGGTGGAAGGACTTTTCGCCACTCTTACCAACGTAAGCTTCGATGACAAAGCCATTGCAGAGCTTACAGACCGTGTCCATCAGGAAAAAGCCCGCCTTCGCCCGGACTGCGGCGGCTGCGCTTCCCCATGCGGACACAATGACGATTACGACATGAACCGCCTTTGGAATGCACAGGAAGATATCCGCTCCCTGAAATCCCTGATTCTTTTTGGAATCCGCGGAATGGCGGCTTACGCTTACCATGCGCTGACGCTTGGATATACCGATCCGGAGGTATATGAATTTTTCGGAAAAGCACTTTTCGCGCTGGGCGAAGACTGGGATATGGACCTGCTGCTTCCCATTGTCATGGAAGTAGGCAAATACAATCTTTCCTGCATGGAGCTTCTGGACCGGGCAAACACCACCACATACGGCACACCTTCCCCGGTGACCGTACCCCTGACTGTGGAAAAAGGACCTTTCATCGTCATCACCGGACATGACCTCCACGACTTGAAACTGCTTCTGGAGCAGACTGAGGGAAAAGGAATCAACATTTACACCCACGGGGAAATGCTTCCCTGCCACGCTTATCCGGAACTGAAAAAATACAGCCACTTAAAAGGAAACTTCGGTACTGCATGGCAGAATCAGCAGAAGGAATTTGCAAATCTTCCGGCGCCGATCCTTTTCACAACCAACTGCCTGATGCCGCCGAAACCAAGCTACATGGACCGTGTCTTTACCACCGGAACTGTAACTTTCCCGGGAACCGTGCATATTGACGAGGAAAAGGATTTCACTCCGGTGATCCAGCGTGCACTGGAGCTTGGCGGATATGAGGAGGATCAGCAGTTTACAGGAATCAATGGCGGCACTTCCCTGACCACAGGCTTTGGACACGGCACTATTCTCGGGGTTGCTGACCAGGTAATCGATGCCGTGAAAAAAGGCGCCATCCGTCATTTCTTCCTGGTGGCAGGCTGTGACGGCGCAAGAAGCGGGCGCAATTATTACACTGATTTCGTGAAGCAGACTCCTGCTGATTCCGTGATCCTTACTCTGGCCTGCGGAAAATACCGTTTCAACGATCTGGATCTTGGAACCATTGGAGGTCTTCCGAGACTGATGGATATGGGACAGTGCAACGATGCTTATGGTGCCATCAAGGTGGCAGTGGCTCTTGCAGAGGCATTTGGATGTGGCGTCAATGAGCTTCCTCTTTCCATGGTGCTCTCCTGGTATGAGCAGAAGGCAGTTTCCATTTTGCTTACCCTGCTGCATCTTGGAATCAAGAACATCCGCCTTGGCCCGACCCTGCCGGCATTCCTTTCCCCAAATGTACTGAATTACCTGGTAGAGAATTTCGGGATTGCGGCGATTACTACACCGGAGGAAGATCTGGCCACACTGCTGGGATAATAACGGAGGAAAAATTTCATGATCAGAAAAATCATTCATATAGATGAAGAAAAATGCAACGGCTGCGGGCTTTGTGCCCGGGCCTGCCACGAAAGTGCCATCGGCATGGTGGACGGAAAGGCAAAGCTCCTTCGGGAGGATTACTGTGACGGTCTGGGGGACTGCCTCCCAGCCTGTCCTACAAATGCCATTTCCTTTGTAGAAAGAGAAGCTGCTTCTTACGATGAAGCCGCAGTTCTGGAAAATAAGAAAAAACTGGAAGCTGCTTCTGCTGCCCCGGCTCACACCGGATGCCCGGGAAGCATGGCAAAACTGCTGCACAGGGGAAATGCGGCTCAGGCAAAATCATCTTCCCTTTTTGGCAGCCGCAGCAATAGCAGTCAGAATACACCTGTTTCCAATCAACAGTTTTCTTCTGATAAAAACATGACTGCAGGCATTCAGCCTGGCTGTAATATGCCGGCAGAATCCCAGCTTCAGCAGTGGCCGGTACAGATTAAGCTTGTACCTGTAAATGCGCCTTACTTTGACGGAGCACACCTTCTCATTGCAGCAGATTGTACTGCCTACGCCTATGCAAATTTCCACCAGGATTTCATTAAGGGAAAGATTACCCTGATCGGATGTCCAAAACTGGATTCTATAGACTACAGCCAGAAGCTTACAGAGATCATCCGCCAGAACGATATTAAGAGCGTGACCATCGTGCGCATGGAAGTCCCCTGCTGCGGCGGAATCCAGCAGGCTGCCGTAAATGCCATGAAAGCAAGCGGAAAATTCCTTCCATGGCAGGTGTATACCATTTCCACGGATGGAAGAATTCTGCCCTGACACGCACCAGGATTCCCCTTTATTCCTCAAACTTAATATCTTAAATTTAAACATGCCCGAATGATGAAACAAGCCCCTCCGAACTGCCTATTATGCAGCCTGGAGAGGGCTTGTTATTCACATACTACAATCACTAATTGAATCGAATTCGATAGGTTTAAAATTCGGATTATAAATTTGTTCCCACAAGCCAAATTATTTAAATTCTACAATTCCAGAATCATCTTCAGCACATTCAGCACGCTGTCCGGACCGGGTTTTTCCAGGACATACTTTGCGGCTTGCTTGGCTTCCTCACGGGCGGTGGTAACGGCGTAGCTTTTGCCTGCTTCGGTGAGCATGCTCACATCATTGCAGTTGTCCCCAAATGCCACCACTTCTTCTTTCTTAGTAATCCCTAGACGAGCACAGAGTTTCTGTAATGCATTTCCTTTTCCGGAATGGATGTCTACAAAATCTACCCAGTAATCCCCAGACGCCATAATCTGAATCCGGTCACCGAAAATTTTCTTGGCTTCCTCGGCGCCTGCCGCAGCATCTACTTTCTCATTGTACATGGCAACCTTGGTCATGGTCTCCGGTGCATGCAATACATCATCTACTTCATTTACATGAAGCTTGTACCCCTCACGCAGCTTCTTCACAAACGCCTGATCCGCACGCTCCACATACGCCTGGGCACTTCCTGCAGTCATAAAGGAGGCACCTTCCTGGCTTCTGACGTATTCCACTACATCTTTCAGAACATCTGCCGGGATTGCCATTTTCTCAATAATCTCTCCCTGGAAGGAAATGATTCCACCGTTTCCTGCAATAAAATAAATATCGTCCTTTACAGGTGCAAAGACTCTGGCAATACTGTCATATTCCCTTCCGCTGACTGCCGCAAAAACGATTCCTTTTGCCTTTAATTTGTGGATAATATCATAAATCTCCGGATTGATATCCATAGTTCCTTCCTGAAGAAGCGTTCCATCCAGATCGGATGCAATTAATTTTATCATTCTTTTCAAGCCTCTCTCGTTTCTTAACACCCTCTGTTATTTTTTATTCCTTCGGCACCTCTACAAGGTTAGAACAGTCCTCATATCCTGCCGGAATCTTATCTGTGATCACGGTGGAACGGTAGAAATCCGCAAAGGTCACAGAACTGATATTGTCAAACTTGGAGCTGTCGCAAAGCACGTAGCACTCCCGGCACTGCTGCATGGCTGCTGACTTTACTGCTGCCTCATTGGCATCCGGGGTGGTGCATCCGCTCTTCTTGGTAATCCCGTTAGTTCCGAAAAATCCCTTGGTAAAATGGTATTCCCGAAGGGTATTCATCGCCTGATTGCCGATTACCGCCTCTGTGGATCCTTTCAATTCTCCTCCTACAAGAAAAACCTTAAAGCCCCTTTCTGCCAGAGACTGGGCATGTGCTACTGCATTGGTGACAAAGACCGCTCTTGTCACCTGGAGAAACTTCAGCATATCTCCGGTGGTGGTTCCTGCATCAATATACACAAAGTCCTCGTCCTGGATCAGACCCGCTGCATATCTTGCAATCCTATGCTTCTCCTCCAGCTTCAGTCCCATTTTCTCTGCTACGGAATATTCGTATGCAGTTACCCGCTCCTTCAATTCCACGGCGCCGCCGAAAACCTTCTCCAGCTTGCCTTCCTTGTCAAGTGCTGTGATATCCCTTCGCACTGTAGATTCTGATGTATCGAGAAGATCCCGCACCTCTGTTACGGTAATGCTTCCCTTTTCCCGCAGAAGCTTCAGGATGATCTCATGCCGTTGCTGTGTTAACATTCTTTTCCCGCCTTATATTCTCCAACATTTGTTTCCAGAATGATCTTGCGGAGCGGCAGAATGCTTCCCGGAGAAACAGAAAGCTCATCCACTCCCATTGCCAGAAACTCTTTCGTAAGTGACTGGTCTGCACCAAGCTCTCCACAGATTCCAGCCCAGATACCAGCCTTATGTGCATTCTCCACAACCATGGAGATCATACGAAGCACTGCCGGATGATGAGGATCAAAGAACGGATCCAGCTGTGGATTCTGACGGTCGATTGCCATGGTATACTGGCTCAGATCATTGGTTCCGATACTAAAGAAATCCACTTCCTTCGCCAGATTATCACTAATGATGGCTGCTGCCGGAGTCTCGATCATAATACCCTGCTCGGGATTGCCAAATTCTACGCCCTGGCTGGTCAGCTCCTGCTTCACTTCTTCCACGATCTTCTTGATCTGGCGTACCTCCTGCACGCTGGTGATCATAGGGTACATAATGGCAATCCTGCCAAATACACTGGCACGGAATAAAGCCCGAAGCTGTGTCTTGAAAATCTCCGGTCTGGTCAGGCAGATACGGATAGCCCTGCAGCCAAGTGCCGGATTCTCCTCATGCTCCATATGGAAATAATCGCACTGCTTATCTGCACCGATATCCAGTGTACGGATAATCACACGTTTCCCCGCCATCGTCTGTGCAACCTGTCTGTAAATCTGGAACTGCTCCTCCTCTGTAGGGAAATCCTCTTTCTCCAGATAGATAAATTCGCTTCTGAAAAGTCCGATTCCACCTGCATCATTCTGGATCACAGTTGCCAGGTCCTTGATGTTTCCTATATTAGCGTACAACATCACTTTCTGTCCGTCAAGTGTAACATTGTCCTTTCCATTCAGGGTCTGGAGAAGCTGCTTTCTGGAAAGATCCTCTTCCTGTCGTTTCTTCATTTCCTCAAGAGTCTTCTCATCTGGGTCTACATAGAAGGTACCGCTTGCGCCATCCACAATTCCAAGCTTCCCATCCATCACACTATCAAGAGTCATGGAAGTATTCACAAGTGCAGGGATTGCCATGGTTCTTGCCAGAATAGCAGTATGGGAATTCAGGGAGCCCTTCACTGTGACAAAAGAAAGAACCTTATCCTTGTCCAACTGAACAGTCTCTGAAGGAGCCAGATCCTCTGCTACAATGATCTTTGGCTCGTCTGCGTCCACACTGCCTGTGTCTTCCCCATTCAAGATGGTGAGAAGACGCTCTGAAATATCCCGGACATCTGCAGCACGCTCCCGCATGTAGTCGTCATCCATGGCAGAAAACATCTGTGCGTAATTGTCTCCTGTGGTTGCCACTGCATACTCTGCATTCACGCCCTGGCTGCGGACAATGTTCTCTACGGATTCATTGTATCCGTCATCCTCCATCATCATCTGATGGACTTCAAAAATCGCGGCGTTGGCTTCTCCCACTTCTTTCAAGGCTTTGTCATAGAGGCCTTGGAGCTGGCGGATTCCTTCTGCCTTGGCTTTCCCATAGCGTGCCATCTCCTGATCCGGGTCTTCCACCTTCACGCGCTTTACCTGCTGCTCCTTCTTCTGATATACACTGATCTTACCGATGGCAATTCCGCCAAATACACTTTTTCCGTTATATACCTGCATGTTTTCTCTCCCACAAATACTTGTAAAAAACAGGACATACCCGCAGGTATGTCCGTCTCTTTCGCTGCCTCTTACAGAGTCTCCTGCATGAATTTGCTTACTGCCTCGTATGCGGCATCTTCATCTGCGCCTTCAAATGTAAGGGTGACCTCGTCCCCTTTCTTAACTGCCAGTCCCATCACTCCGAAGATTGCCTTGCAGTTCATAGCCTTGCCGCCCTTGGCGATCTTAATGTCAGAGGAAAAAGCCTTTACTGCCTTTACCAGTTCTCCTGCCGGACGTGCGTGGATTCCTTCCGGATCTGTTACTACATACTTAAATTCTCTCATGATGATTTCCTCCGTTTTTGTAATTTTATTTTTCTGCTATTTCTATAATTTCTTTATATCGACTTCCGGGTTCTCTGTCAACCCAAAAGCTATTTTTTATTATTTAGTTCTGCCTGCGCAGCCATTATAATTGATAATCTTACGCGTTTTTCTTCTTCAGCAGTCCCAGAAGCACTGCAGAAACTACAGTTCCCACAACCAGTGCTACCAGATACATCACTGCATTTCCCATAACCGGAACTACGAAGATTCCGCCGTGGGGTGCCATTAAGGTACATCCAAATGCCATGGACATGGCCCCTGCAAGACCGGAACCAACGATGCAGGCCGGAAGCACATGAAGAGGATCCGCTGCTGCAAAAGGAATAGCGCCCTCTGTGATAAAGGCAAGTCCCATAATAAAGTTGGTAGGACCGGACTCTCGTTCTTCCTTTGTAAATTTATCCTTAAAAAGGAGAGTAGCAAGTGCGATAGCACATGGCGGAACCATACCGCCTACCATAACGGCTGCCATAATATCATAGTTACCTGCTGCAATCGCTGCAGATCCGAATACATAAGCTGCTTTGTTAAATGGACCGCCCATATCGATTGCCATCATTCCGCCAAGGATCAGACCAAGTACGATCTTGCTGGAGCTTCCCATAGATGTCAGTCCATTATTCAGTGCAGTATTAATACCGCCCATGATCGGCTCAACTACAAACAGCATCAGTAATCCCATTACCAGAATACCAACAACCGGATAGATCAGAACCGGAGCGATTTTCTCAAGGGCTTCCGGAAGCTTCTCGCATGCCTTGCGAAGTCCCAGGATAATATAGCCTGCTGCAAAACCAGCTACCAGAGCACCAAGAAAACCGGATGTTCCATTGGCTGCCATCATACCGCCTACAAAACCAAGTGCAAGAGCCGGTCTGTCACCGATGGCCATAGCAATAAATCCAGCCAGCACCGGAAGCATAAATCCAAATGCCACATCTCCGATCTGCTTGAACATAGCTGCTGCCGGAGTGATGGTACCGAAGTTAGCACGTTCTGCCACATCCAGGGCATTCATATCAACCAGAAGTCCATCGATCAAAAACGCAATGGCAATGAGAATACCGCCGCCAACTACAAAGGGGAGCATATGGGAAACACCGTTCATCAGCTGTGTGTAAAGCTGGTGTCCCACTCCGCCGCCGGACTTGCCGGAGTTCTGCTGGGCAGCTGCTGCATTGCCGCTGTGATAAACAGGGGCATTTCCTGACATGGCAAGCTCGATCAGCTCGTCCGCCTTATTGATTCCATCGGAAACCTGGCGCTGAATCACCTTCTTGCCGTCAAAACGATCCATGGGAACCTGGGCGTCTGCGGCCACAATGATGCAGTCTGCATCCTGAATCTCCTGGGCAGTAAGCACGTTCTTGGCACCGCCGGATCCTCTTGTCTCAATCTTCACGAAGCATTTCTTCGCCTTGGCAGCCTTCTCAATTCCCTCTGCTGCCATGTAAGTGTGAGCGATTCCGGTAGGGCAGGAAGTAACAGCCAGGATCTTAAACTGATCCTCAGAAGCCTCTCCCATGTCTTCCAGACGTTCATCCACACTCTTCTTCTCTTCATCTGCCTGATCAATGATCTGAAGAAATTCCTCCGGTGTCTTCGCAGCGCGAAGGTTGGCAGTAAACTCCTCATCCATCAGCATCATGGAAAGCTTGCTGAGCACATCCAGATGTACATTGTCCTCTGTATTAGGCGCAGCGATCAAAAACAACAGTGTAACAGGCTCTCCGTCCAGGGAATCAAAATCAACTCCACCCGGAATGACCATGGCTGCAAGCCCCGGCTTATCTACTGCATCACATTTGCCATGAGGAATGGCAATTCCCTCACCGATTCCTGTAGTACTCTCTTCCTCTCTTGCATAAACCTGCTTCCGGTAAGCTGCCTCATTATTAATCTTACCACTTCTGGTCATAAGTGCCACCGCAGCATCCAGGGTCTGGGATTTGTCTGCGGGAGCAGCATCCAGTGAAATACTTCTCACATCCAGTAAGTCTGTAATTCTCATTTCTACCTTTCCTCCTGATTCTATCCGATGATCTGCTGATAGACAGCCTCAATCTCTTCTCTGGTGGCAAGATTCTCAGAAAATGCGCTGGCACTTCCGGCTGCAATTCCCATGTGGAATGCATACTGATAATCCTGCTTCTCCATGTAGCCTGCCATAAATCCGGCTACCATAGAATCACCGGCTCCGACACCATTGATCAGCTTGCCCTTAGGTGCAGGTTCCTCATAAACCCTTCCATTCTCATCAATCAGAACAGCACCCTCTCCTGCCATGGAAATCAGCACATTCACAGCACCCATCTCCTGCAGCTTCTTCCCGTAAGGAATCACAGACTGGCGGGTATCCAGCTTCACGCCAAAGATTTCTCCAAGCTCATGGTTATTAGGTTTAATAAGAAATGGGTGGTAGGGAAGAACCTTCATGAGAAGATCCCTGGTGGCATCTACCACGATCCGCACTCCTCTGCCGTCCAGCATGGCCATAATCTTCTGGTATGCATCGTCCGGCATGGAGGATGGAATGCTGCCGGAAAGGAAAAGCACATCACCCTCTCCAAGCTCCCCTAACTGCTTCATCAGCATGTCTACCTTGTCTGTGCCGATTCTTGGTCCCTGACCATTGATCTCAGTACCATCAATGCTCTTCAGCTTCAGGTTGATTCTGGAAAAGCCCTCCCCCACCTGGATAAAACCATTCTTCACGCCCATGTCCTCAAGTCTGCGTATAATCTCATCTCCGGTGAAGCCTGCTGTAAATCCAAGGGCTGTACTCTCGATTCCCAGATTCATAAGAACCGTAGATACGTTAATTCCCTTGCCTCCCGGCAGAAGCATCTCCGAACTGGTACGATTGGTAAGTCCAAGCCGGAAGTCCTCTACCGACACAATATAATCCAGTGACGGATTAAAAGTCACAGTGTAAATCATCTCTGCCTCCTGCTTACTTTTGCTTGTTTTTGATTTGTTGTGCTTATTATACTTTCCGTTACGGTCAAAGTTAATCAATCTTTTTCACAAGATTTGACCGTTTGATTTATCACATTTGCACAATTATGAATTATTTTGACTGAATTTGATTTTTCTATAGAATATCATCCCAACGTGAGCAGATACATTTTCCCTGTTCTTTATAGTAGTATCCACAAATCTTTCTTTTTACTCTCAAGCCAGCAAAATCTTTCCCCGGCCAAACACAGGATTGCCCAGAATTCCGGGCGCAAAAAAAGCACAGGAACCAGAATTTTTTCTGATTTCTGCGCTTTTTTATAAAAACTGTCATCTCTGTTTTTTAATCTGTTCGAAGCGCTGTCACCGGATCGCTCTTCGCCGCTTTTCGTGACGGAATCAGACCGCCCAGCAAAGTAAGCACCACGCTTAATCCCACAAGCACCAGCGCTGCCACAGGCGGAAGGGATGCCTTCACGTTCACACCGTCCGCCAAGGAACGGATTAGGCTGTTGGCTGGAATAAGAAGCAGCAGGGTGATTCCGATTCCCATTGCCCCTGCGCAAAAGCCGATAATAAAGGTTTCCGCATTGAACACCTGAGACACATTGTGTTTGGAGGCACCAATTGCTCTTAGAATACCGATCTCTTTTTTCCGCTCCAGAACACTGATGTAGGTGATAACACCGATCATAATGGAGGAAACCACAAGGGAAATAGCCACAAAAGCAACCAGCACGTAGCTGATAATATTCACAATATCCGTCACAGAGGACATCAAGGTTCCCACAAGGTCCGTATAGGTGATCACCTTCTCATCCTCTCCTGCTGCCTCCATATCTGCATTATACTGATCCAAGATGTTCACGATCTGGGATTTGCACTCGAAATCTTTTGGATAAATATTAATTCCACCTGGAACATTCAGGTCTGCGTATCCAAGCTTTTTCAGATTTCCGTCATAGGAAGCATTTTCATGTGACATCAAAGACATCATCAGCTCGGAAAGGTCATCCTCATTCATATTCATCTGGATGGCATTTGCAAAAGCCTCTGGATCAATGGCAAAGGCATTTTCCATACTGCTTCCCATCTGTCCCATTGCCTGGCTCATGGCTGTGGTAATGCTGGAGGTCACGCTTGTCATCACAGACTGAAGCGCACCCTGCATACTGTCGCTGATGGAGCCCATCATCTGCTCCATGGCAGTCTGGATTCCCTGTGTGAGCTGTGTTTCCACCTGGCTCATCACATCCGTGAATTTCGACTCAATGGCTTTGGTGATGGCATCGGAAAAAGCAGTCATCATATTTGTCATGTAGGTTTCCATTGCAGAGGAAAACTGCTTCTCCGCCTCACTGGTGTCGATCATGGAGGTCAGCCCCTTCATCAGACGGTTCTGTCCATCCTCAGACTGCATATATTCCACAAAATAGGTTCCAAGATTGGCCGGGTCCGGAAGCTGGTTAGCTTTGGCATATTCCGGATAGGCCTGAATCACATCTTTCATAAGAAGCTCTTTGATCTGGTCTGCTGTGATCGTCACCGTCACGCTTCCCTGAATCAGCTCATTGGCCTCCTGCCGGATCTGCTGCTGGATGTCGCTCTGGCTAAGAAATCCCAGAATGCTGGCAGCATCTGCTTTTTCTATTCCATTGGCCCTGGCATATTCCTGGTACTGATTCATCAGCTTCACTGCAGCGGCGATCATTTTTTCTGTGGAAACGTCCACCTTGATATTGTCATTCACCAGCTGCTCAATGTCTGCAGACAGCCTGTCATTTACTTCACTGGAACTAAGAAACTGCTGAATGGCCGACTGCATTTTTGACAGATCCGCCTCCGGCTTATCCTGAATGCTCTCCTGGTATCCTTTCAGAACATCCTTCAGAAGCGCAGTGGCTTTTTCCTCTGTAAAATCAAACTTCACAGACTTCAATGCCTCACTCATATCCGGAACCTGATCTGCTGGAAGTTCCTTCAAAATCTCTTCCGGGTCAATGGCATCGGATAGATCCAGATTCAAGTCTCCAAAGCTGATCAAACTGGAAAAATCAGGCATGCTGCTTTCGGACAGATCTGGCATATCCATGCTCATTCCCGAGAGAGCCATGCTGGAAAGATCCATATTAAAAGCACTTTCATCGATCTGAAAGGCCTCCTTCAGGGCATCCTCATTGATGCCAAAAAGAGATTCCATATTAAATTTGCTTTCCTCCTGGTCTTCCTTCCCAAACGCCTCCCCTGTAAAAACATTGATTTTTTCATTTTCCAGCTGCTGCTTTACAATGTCACTGGACGCTGCCTTTTGGATCACATGTCTGGTAAGTGCCGGCGTATAGCCAATTCCTGCTGTGAGCATAGATGCTGTGGCACCTTCTGCAGGCTGTACGATTCCTACAATAGTAAGGTCCTCCCCATCTGCCACCAGTTTTTTCATGTAAGCACTGTTGTCAGATTTGTCCTTCCAGACCTTGTATTCTGAATCATATTCGTAATAATCCGTACTGTTTACAAGCTTGAAGCTGGTTCCGAGAATCTGATCACAGGAATAGGTTTCTCCATTCTCTGGCGCCTCAACTGCTTCCTCTGCCATAAATTTCTGCACCATATCATCCAGCTCTTTACTGTCCCGAAGGCCCAGTGTGTACTGGAGAAAATCGCTGATATCTCCATGTGAGGTAAGCACCAGCACACATTCCTGGTAATTTTCCGGCCATCTGCCGGCTTTCACATCATACTGATTTTTGTACAATTCTTCATTCTCCGGCATTTCGTAGAACACATCTGTACTCATGGTAGAAGACATAATGCTGTTGGAGGAACCGGAGCCAAGACCCATTGAGGAAAAGGATTTGTCCGGATTTACCTGGCGGATGCCGTTTTTTTCCTGGCGGAAAATCTGCGGGGAAACTAAATAGCTGTATTCCACAGAATTAGCATACTGGTCCACCTGACTTTCGTCACTGTCCAGAAACGTTTTCAGAGATTCCAGATCATTGGAATTCATCTTGGAAAACATATTGGTGACCATCTGCGCCACCCCTACCTCTCCTTCTTTTTTCTCACTCTGGGCAGACGCCGCTCCCATCATCATGGAAGTCAGATCCACCCCTGTGCTCTGAATCTGCAGAGGATACTCGGAAAGGGTCTCCTCCTCCATGTCTGTGATGTATTTGTCTACGCCATTAGATATGGAAAGAATCAGGGCAATTCCGATGATGCCGATAGAGCCGGCAAAGGAAGTGAGAAGGGTTCTTGCCTTTTTTGTCTTCAGGTTCTGAAAGCTAAGAGACAATGCAGTGAAAAAAGACATAGAGGATTTTCCCATGTTCTTGTGAACAGGTGCTGCCATCTGCTTTGTATCCACCTCAAAGGGATCTGTATCTGACAGGATTTTTCCATCCTTCACAGTCACGATTCTGGTTGCGTAAAGCTGGGCAAGCTCTGGATTGTGGGTTACCATTACTACAAGGCGCTCCTTTGCAACCTCTTTCAGAAGCTCCATAACCTGAACGCTGGTATCAGAATCCAAGGCCCCTGTCGGTTCATCCGCGAGAAGAATCTCCGGGTCATTGACCAGGGCACGGGCAATGGCTACTCGCTGCATCTGTCCGCCGGACATCTGACTGGGACGCTTGTGAAGCTGGGCACCAAGCCCCACTTTCTCAAGAGCTTCTTTGGCTCTGCGCCGTCTCTCGTTTTTGGAGACGCCGGAAATGGTCAGAGCAAGCTCCACATTGGCCAGCACAGTCTGATGGGGAATCAGGTTATAGCTTTGAAAAACAAAGCCAATGGTGTGATTTCTGTAGGAATCCCAATCCCTGTCCTTATATTTCCTGGTGGAAATTCCATTGATGATCAGGTCTCCGCTGTCGTAACGGTCCAGGCCACCGATAATATTCAAAAGGGTGGTCTTGCCAGAACCGCTTGGACCTAAAATTGCCACAAATTCATTGTCCCGAAGGCTAAGACTCACTCCGTCCAGGGCTCTTTGCACCAGATTTCCGGTTCTGTATTCTTTATGTATGTCTTTAATCTGAAGCACTTGCAAATTCCTTTCTGCTGTTTATATGGTATGAGTGTCAAAAGGTCTTTTGGCACTCATTTGATCCCCGGATTGCTACGCAGCTACGCTGCTCCCGCAATCCTCCAAATATTCGAAATCC
>OIXV01002832.1_pt1 | contig 13370 bp, 10 predicted proteins | sample 1587771 | NCBI WGS metagenome assembly OIXV01 (sample SAMEA3888893, study PRJEB22519) | human gut metagenome | biome: human gut; feature: human-associated habitat; material: faeces | place: Denmark | collected 2010
GTTATTATTGTTTACCTTAATATATTTTCTGCGAATCCATCCCTGAACATTCGCGGCGTTAGAAAAATATTTTGTTTCATTGTGCATGATAAACACATCGTTAGACGTATAATCAAATGCGACATCGTATGATTTTCCCGTAAGGGGAATTATCGGAATTTGAACCCGGAAAGTTGTTCCATCCGCTACTATTATGACGTACATATATATTTCCGTATCGGAAACTTTCCAGACATCCAAAAAACATTGTTTGGGTTGGAGATTTTTAAAGGCTATTCCGTTATACGTGCCTTGGGCTTCGAGAATTGTATAGCCATCCATATAAACGGACCCGGCTAAAGAAGTATCAGGCGGATAAGTATCTGTTTGCTCGGTATCATCTTTACAAGACGAGAGCGATAGACTGCAAATAAGCAGCGGCAGAAGCAGGACAAACTTTTTCATAAGCATATAGTTCTTGAGGACGCATTTAATCGTTAAACAAGATAGCCAATATATTACGAAAGCGATGTGAATAATTGATGGAATAGGTTCAGGCTTATTATCTTAAGAATGCAAGCGTACAACGGCAGTTTCGCGGTGCGTTGCATGCTTATTGAGTACTAATAATCAACTGAATGTTTCGTTTTTGATATAGCCCCAAAAATCGTATCGGGGATATTTCGACGAGAAAAAGAAAAAACGCGGGGAACGGCGAAAGGAATCAGGCACGGCAAAGAGCCACGAAACAGACAGCCGAACCCCGCGCCGTGATAGCACGAAGTTCGACCTGTCCCGCCTGTTTCTCAATCAAATTTTTGCCGTTTCGATTCCTTACTGAACAGGCCGCGAGTATGTGGGCGTACCCTTGTTGCAATGACAAAGGTAGCAAAATATCTTAAAAATGTGCGGGGAACAATCTGCGGCAGTCAGGTCGTGGAAAACCCGGAAACAGTCAGACCGAACCCCGCACAAACGATGCACGAAGTTCAGCCGTCCCGCCTGCTTCCCTTTCAAATTTCCACGTTTGACTGCCGGGAACAGGCTATGATGAATATTCGGGCGTACACCCTTATTGAATATTCGCCTACAAAGGTATAGATTTTTTCCGATTCCAGACATTATACCGTAGCCAATTATGGCGAACGAGGGCGAACGGCAGCCTACAACGTCGGGAATTGTCGCGTCTGACTTACTTTTGCCGCCGAAACCAAAAACTATATTTATGCAACAAGAAGATGATTTGAGGGCGCTGGCAAAGATTGTCGCCTTTATTCAGGCCGTCGGCATTATCTGTAATGCCTCCAACATTTATTGGTTCTGTTACGAATGACTGGCCGACAACGGCTGAACATTCGGGATTATAGACCGTATTCTGCGTGGATTCCAGCAGACGACGGGATTCTTTTCTTCACCCCTCTACTCAAAGCTGTTCGCCTTTCTGCTGCTCCTGATTGCCTGTCTGGGTTCACGGGGCATTAAGTCGCAGAAAATCGGCTGGCCGCATATTACCGCGGCAGCCCTCACGGGCTTTGTCCTCTATTTTTTCAACGGCTGGCTGCTGCGCATACATGCCTCGCTCGGTGTGCGCGTAGCGTGGTACGCCGCAACCTTGTTCGGGGGCTACCTGCTCATGCTTACAGCCGGAATATGGATGTGGCGACTTCTGCGGTACAACCTCTTGGACGATGTTTTCAACGACGAAAACGAATCCTTTATGCAGGAAACACGCCTGCTTTCGGACGAATATTCGGTGAACCTGCCGACGCTGTTCCGCTATCGGGGACAGAATTTTCACGGCTGGGTAAATATTGCCGTATTCCGCAGTTGCATAGTGGTCGGATCGCCCGGCAGCGGCAAGTCTTTCACGGTGATTAACAATTACATAAAGCAACTTATCGAAAAGGGATATAGTGCTTATTTCTATGATTTCAAATATCCGGACTTGAGTACGCTGGCTTACAATCACCTGCTGCGCTTCACACACAAATACGAAGTAAAGCCGCAGTTCTGCGTAATCAATTTCGACGATCCCCGCCATTCGCACCGCTGCAATCCTATTCATGCCGACTTTTTGACCGACATTGCGGATGCCTATGAAGCGGCCTATGTCATAATGATCGGTCTGAACCGTTCGTGGGCACAGAAGCAGGGCGATTTTTTCGTCGAATCGCCCGTCGTGCTGCTCACGGCGATTATCTGGTTTCTGCGCATCTATCAGGACGGGAAATACTGCACCTTTCCCCACGCAATCGAACTGCTGAACAAGAAATACGAAGAAGTGTTCACGATCCTTATGGCCCGGCCCGAACTGGAGAACTATTTGAGTGCGTTCGTCGATGCTTGGCAGGGCGGCGCACAGGAGCAGTTACAGGGACAAATCGCGTCCGCGAAGATCCCGCTGTCGCGGATTATCTCGCCCGCGCTTTATTGGGTCATGTCGGGCGACGATTTCACACTCGACCTGAATAACCCCAAAGCCCCGAAAATCCTTTGCGTGGGCAGCAACCCCGACCGCCAGAATATCTATTCGGCGGCATTGAGCCTTTACAACTCGCGCATCGTGAAAACAATAAACCGCAAGGGAAAACTCAAATGCGGCGTCGTGATCGACGAGTTGCCGACCATCTTCTTCAAAGGACTGGACAACCTTATCGCCACGGCCCGAAGCAACCGCGTAGCCATCTGTCTGGGTATGCAGGACTTTTCCCAGCTTACGCGCGATTACGGCGAACACGAAAGTAAAGTCATACAGAATATCGTAGGAAACGTTATTGCCGGGCAGGTCGTAGGCGACACGGCCCGCATCCTCTCCGAGCGCTTTGGAAAAATCGTGCAGCAGCGGCAGTCGCTCAATATCAGCCGCGAAGATAAATCCACGGGCATCAACACGCAGCTTGACAACGTGATTCCCGCGTCGAAAATCAGCAATCTTTCGCAGGGCGTGTTCGTCGGAGCCGTGGCCGACAACTTCGGGGACAATATTCCGCAGAAAATGTTTCACGCCCAGATCGTCGTCGATGTCGAAAAGGTCAAAGCCGAAGAAAAACAGTATCGTCCGATTCCCGTGCTTTCCGATTTCACCGACGAAAACGGCAAGGACCGAATGGCCGAGGTTATCGAAGCCAACTACTATCGCATAAAGCAGGAAGCGGCCCAGATCGTAGAGGACGAACTGCGACGCATAGCCGACGACCCGAAGCTGAAACACCTGTTTAAAGGCAACGAAACCGTAGCCAATTAGGGCGAACGAGGGCGAACGAGGGCGTAAAGAGTATCTTTTTGATGATGGCGGATATACATTCGCAGAGCAAACAGTTTCACATAATAACTTAAAATTCAAATTATGGCAGAAGAACAACAACAGTCGCCCGGTGCTGCGCAGCAGCCCAACGACAATTCACTCAACGAGCCGAGTATCGGCATGATGTACGACAAGGACAAAGATCAGGTAAAGGTCTTTTCCCAGAATCCCGACGGGAGTATCGGTGCGGTGGACCCGACCCCGGAAAATGAAAGCCTGTTTTTTGTCATGGACAAGAACATTCCGCTGAACTTCTACAAGAATTTGCAGAAGTATCACAACAACCCCACCATCAACGTTTACGTTCTCCCGCGGCGTGCGCTCGGTCGCATGAAAGATGCGCTGAAACGGTATTGGAAAAATACCACCCGCGACGACGTGAAGCTCTATTACAACTACAAGATACACCCGGACGGAAAATTCGAGTGCAAGATGAAAACCCGCGGCATCCCCGTTGCCGAAATGCCGTGGGACACGCTCAACCGCATGGGGTACAGCTACGGCGGGCTGGAAAAGATGAACTATCTCCAAAAGTTGCAGAATTACGAACAAACGGGGATGCACAAGCTCAAATACCATGACGATATAATCAACTATATCGGCGAGGGTAAAATCCGGCTCAAAAAGAGCGGCAACGGCTACAAAGTCGATGTGAAAAGCTATGCCCGGATTCTCGACGAGGGACTTTTCAATCAGAAATTTACCGATGCGGATATGAAGAACCTCGAAATGTACGGCAACCTCGGCCGCGTGCTGGAAACGTCCGAGGGGCCTCTGCTCGTGTCGCGGGACTTCGATACGCGGCAGTTGGATTACACGAACGCTGAAAATGCTTTTGTTCCCCGATACATCCGCGGAACGGAACTCACACAGGAGGACATCAACAGCTTCCGCCACGGTGAAGTGCGCGAAATAGCGATAGTAAACAGGGACGGCAGCGTAAACATCGTGCCCTACCAGTACAACGCGGTTTTCCGCAAACCTATGGAGGTATTGACCATTGAGCAGCGGAATGCGCTGGCAACCAAAGTGCGCGAGCAGCGCGACATGGAGCGTATCATTTCCTCGATGCCCGAAACCGCCGATGAACGGACCCAATACCCACAGACACCCAAGCAGTCGGCAGAACAGACCGCCGTGACCGCCGGACAGGTACAAGCACCCGCAGCCGCACCGGAGCAGAACCAGCAGGGACAGGCTCCCGCACCTGACCTTTTCGGAGCAGGCCAAACCACGCAAGGCAAAACCCCGGTGCAGGGCCAGACATCCCCGCAAGGTCAGAAACAGCCGGGAGCCGGGCAGAAATCACCGCGACCGGAGGTAGCGACACCCGCTCCCAAAGCACAGCGGAAAACAGGGCAACACGTTTAGCGCTATGGAAAGATTCGATGAATCGGCTATCGACTGGGTAGCCGCCGCCAAGCGCGGCATAAGTCGCCGGATGCTCAAAGAATACGGTTTTCTGGAATTGCTGCTGGAGGGCGGCACGACACCCGTAATTCCCTTGACGCTAACTCTCGCGGACGTGACTATAAAACTGGACGGCACGCTTCGACTGACCGAGGACTGCGACAAAAACGTGCGTTTCGAAGTCCTCGGTTACGGCTGGGAAGAATAACCCCCTAAATCCTAAAATATGCGAAAGTGATGATTTTCGCCCGGAGAGCACCGAGGGTGCGGACCGGGACAGGACGGCGCGGCCCTGCCGCAGACAGCAAACACAGTATCAAAACTTTAATTTACAGCAACTTACATTTAAATTACACCGACTTAACATGAAAAAGATTCTTTTCGCGGCCTTTGCCGCACTTTCGATGATCGCCTGCAACAAAGACGACGCAACGACTATCATTCCCGACATCGACCACACCCCCGACGGCGCAATCGTCGCCATGAGGTTCACCGACGAAACCCCGACCCGTGCGTTCTTCGCCGAAGCCGCGACCGCCGAAGCGTGGGAGAAATCCCTTTCCTCGCTCTCCGTGTACGTGTTCAACGCCAAAGGCGACCTTATCACCCTGCGCGACTTCACCGCATCGGAACTCACGGCCCGCACCGCGACCTTCGCCCTGCCGCACGCCACAGCCGGAACGACCTGCGACTTCTATGCCGTAGCCAACATGTCCCTGACGGGCGTCACCACGAAATCCGCGCTGCTGGCAAAGCTGGAAACATCCGCCGCCGACTATAACGGGACATTCGCCGAGGTTTCGACCAAAGCCAAGCGCAGCGGCGGCTTCGTAATGACGGCCGGAGTGAGCAAGGCCATCGCCGAGGGCGGCACGACATCCGTAGCCCTGACACTCAAACGCACCGTCGCCAAAGTCGCCGTGCAGACCTCCGTCGATGCGTCGTTCAATAGCAAGTATTCCGGAACGCTGACCGTAACGGGAACGAAGGTGGTGCGTGCCGCCAGCCAGACGCCGATCATCGCCCCGGCCACACCGACGCCCGGAGCCATGACCTACACCCATACGCAGGCCCCGGCAGCGGCATCCGGCAAGTATAACAACCTTTTCTACATCTTCGAAAACGGAGCTTTGGCAGAAGCAAGCCGCGTCGCGCTGGAGATCACCGCGACCTATGACGCCGACGGGAACGCTTCGACAACGGCCGACCGCATGGAAGTCGTCTACACCGTTCCCCTCACGGGCAAGGCCGGGGGTGAAATCGCCCGCAACGGCTACTACCGTGTGGCCGCCAACATCACGGGTCTCGTGGGGCAGGATTGCCAAGTCAGCGTGTCGGTCGCCGAGTGGGAAACACCCGTAACGCAGTCGGTCGATCTGGGCGCATAAACAACCTATTCATTAACCGCCGCCCGCACCTTTCGGGGCGCGGGCGGTTATCATAAATCCCGATGAAACAAACCATATTCATTTTGCTCGCCCTCGCTCTTTGCTGGGGCTGCATTACCGACCGCGAGCCGACCGCACGGTCGAAAGTGGCCGTAGAACTGACCGTCAGGTCCGCCCCCATGACAACGACGACCCGCGCGACCGACGAAACGACGATCCGCGACCTGAATTTCTACCTTATGGACAAAGCGGGCCGCGTAGTGGTATTCCGCTATCTCACCACGACGACGCTGCGCTTCGAATGCCCTCCGGGCGTCTACCTGATGCGCATTGCCGCCAACGTCGGCCGCAGTCTGGGTGAAAGTGCCGACCTTTCCCGATACATGGTAACATACCAGCAGGATTATGACACACTACCGATGTTTTACGAACAGGAAACGACGATCTCATGTTCGTCCGGCAGCGTAGTGCAGTTACCGCCGATAAACGTTAAACGCTTCGTGTCGAAAATCTCCTACAACCTCACCGCAAAACCTGCCGACATGGAACTCAAATCCGTGCAACTGCTCACCGTTCCCAGCACCGCGGCGCTCTTTGCAGGGAACGGCCCGGCATCCGGCAATCCCGACGACTACACCCACGGCCCGGAAATGCTCCTGACGGGACGGCAGGCCGCAGGCAGCTATTACATGCTGCCCAATCTTCAAGGCGTGAGGACCTCGATCACCGACCAGAAGCAGAAGAATGCCGACAATGCGCCCCCTTGTGCATCGTGGCTGCTTATCCGCGCCACGCGGGGCAGTAAGGTGCTGGCCTACTCGGTCTATCTGGGCGAAAACAATACGTCCGATTTCAACGTCCGGGCCAACTGCCATTACAGGCTCAATATAACCCTGCTGAACGACAACACCGCAGACACCCGAATCGCGGCATATACGGCTGCCGTGTACGACGATTTCGACGACGGCAATATCGGCGGCTACTGCGTGTACGACCCGGATTACAGCCTGCATGTCGATATGGTGAACGAAAACAGCTCGCTCGCTATCAGCGGGCGGCTGGAGGTGACACAAGGCGACAGCGACTATTTCGAATTTGACCGTACCGACTGCAATAACAGCTTCGACTTTGAAATCTATAACCCCAAAGGAGGTAATTACTTTTACCTCGATTACGGCCCGTCCGTTTTCACCAAAGACAATTCAACGCTGGCCTACCGCGTAACGCTGACCGACGAATACGGATTCGCACAGTCTTACGATTTCAAACATACGATGGCAAATATAGTTTACGCCCATACTTCCGCAGGCGGGAGCGTCACGGCAGACAGATGCCTATATACCCAAACTGCGAACGAGGGCGGCGGCAAGCGCACCGCAGCGTTATGCCACGAGGACGGATGCCGACTGACCGCCGCAGCGACGGGGTCCTATGCTTTCGTGGGCTGGTACGCCGACGCCGCATATTCCCGGCTCCTTTCATCGTCGGAGAGCTACAATTATGTCCCCCGCGATTCGCATGCCGACATATATGCCCGTTTTCGGGTCATGGAAACACCCCTCGACAGTAAGGGAACGGCGAACTGCTACATAGCCCCGGCCCTCGACACCCGCTATTCGTTCGATGCGACGGTGCAGGGCAACGGCAAGAATACGACGAATATCTGGCCGCAGCAGCTTCACGGAGTTTCCGCCCGCGTGCTTTGGGAATCGGGGACATTGAGCGAAACGGTTGTCAAAGATGCGGCGTACTCAAACGGCCGTATATCCTTTTCGACGGGAGCCGTGCGGGGCAACGCCGTGATCGGGTTGTTCGACGCTGCGGGAAACTGCATCTGGTCGTGGCATATCTGGTCGGTCGATTACGACCCGGCAACAATGGCGCAGACCTATTCGTCCGGGGCTGTCTTTATGGACCGCAATATCGGAGCACTCACCACCGACTGCACGCAGCCCTCATCGCGCGGGCTTTACTACCAGTGGGGCCGCAAAGACCCCTTTCCGCATCCGGCGACTTGTCAGGATATAAACAAACGCGCCGACGCCGTATATGCCGAGGGATTCGAATACGCTGTCAGCTATCCCCGAAACGCCGGGACTGAAAGCCCTTATGACAATATGACCGTGGAGTGGTCGATTGCTCACCCGACAACCTTTATGAGCGATGCCATGTACGAAGATTGGGAAGAGTGGACATCAGTAGCCGATTGGCTTTATAATCATCATCCGAATCTTTGGGGGAACGTCACGACAAGCAACAACAATATTAGCAAGGTAAGCCTCAAATCAATTTATGACCCGTGCCCCGTTGGTTGGAAAGTCCCCAGCCCCGAAGATTTTGCCGGAATCGAGCGGGTAAGTCAGTCGTCGCCCTATTATGTAACGATTCATTACAACGGTAATCGCACCACGAATATCCCGACTGGAGGGACTTTCGTTGAAACACGCTTTATGAATAACGGACAGCTCGGACGGCTTTATACCAATGCGCCCTACAATATGCACTGGGGAACGTGGGCTTGTCGATATGGCGATATTTCCTGCACCTCGATTTTTTTCTCGACGGGTTCCGTACCATCATTTATCGGCACAACAGATTATTACCGCTATGCCGCAAATCCTATCCGCTGTATTCGGGAGTAGGCTTCCAAAGAATTACAACCATGAAAAAAAGACACATCATCACCTTAATGCTCTGCCTACTGGCTTTGTGGGGCAAGCCCCATCGGGTCGCAGCGCAGTTTTTCAGCGCCAAAGTAAACGCGTTGGCCGCACTCACCGCAACGGTGAACGTAGGAGTGGATGCCGCCGTCGCGGACAAGTGGACGTTAGACCTTTCCGCCTACTGGAATCCCGTAAACTCCGATTCGTTCAGTTGTCGGCTGTATGCCGCGCAGATCGGCACGAAACGCTGGCTTTACGAAGCGTTCGTGGGCCATTTCATCGGCAGCCAGCTAACCTATGGAAATTACCTGTACGGCGGTTCCCGACGCTACTACAAAGGCGGAATGGCCGGGCTGGGATTCAGCTATGGTTATGCTTGGCTGCTCTCGAAGCGTTGGAACGTCACGGCCGAAATCGGCATCGGGGTCTTTTACATGAAAGACACCCGCCGCGACCGCATCCCGCCCGAATACGAATCCATCTTCATACACCACTACAAGCGGTGGGTTGTAGGCCCCTCGCGGGCAGAGATCAGTTTTAACTACTTATTCTAAAAGCAGCATGAAAAAACTTATTTATACCGTCGTCTGCATGATGCTTTTTTGCTGCGCCTGCTCGGATGCGGACATAGAGCTTAATCCGGCGACGCAGGCCAAACAGCAGCTTGCAATGACATTCCGCTGCGGGGCCATGTCCCCGACACGCGCCGCGACGAACGACACCCGCATCGACGACATCAATCTGTACTTGTTCCCCGTAAACGGCGGTCAGGCCCGGCACGTCTATATTGCTCCGGTGCGCCCCGTCGTGCTGGAACTGCCCAAAGGCGACTATACGCTTTACGCCATTGCCAACCTCGGACACGACGCGGGCGAGCGGACGCAGGATTTCGTTCGCTCGCTGCGCGTCGAACGGGAGCCTGCGGCCCTCGCGGATGCTCCCTTTCCCATGTCCGCGCAGCAGGCCGTCACCGTGCGCGGCGACACGCAGATCGCCGTATCTTTGGTTCGCGCCGTGGCAAAGGTCAATTTCAGCTACACCGTGGCTGCTGATTTCGCAAAGTCTTTTCATGTGAAGTCCGTGCAGTTTCGCAGCGCACCCCGTTCGGCGGCTCTCTTTGACTTCAGCCGCGCCGAGAGCAGCGAAGCCGTTGCCGACATGCCGCCCGTAGAAACGTCGGCAACGGCCTATGCCGCGACCTGCTATTTATTGGAGAACAGGCAGGGAGAGGTTGCAGGCATCGGCTCCCAGCAGCAGAAAGATCAAACCCGCGCCCCGGAACATGCCACCTACATAGCCATAGCGGGCGAAGCCGACGGAACGCAGGTTGTGTACCGCATCTATCTCGGAGAAAACAACACGACGGATTTCAATGTCGGCCGCAACCGGGTTTACAACATCGACGCCCGCATCCTCGGTCTGAACACCGTGGACTGGCGGGTATCGACGGCAGAACTCACCGTCACGCCATTTGCCGGGAACCATGCGCCGGGGGAACCTGCGACATCCGAACTGCGGCTTACATCCACGAACAACCCCGAAAATGTCTATTACTTGTCCTATCATATCGACGCCGGGACGGGGATAGTCGCCATCGACGGCGTGAATCGGAACCCCGGTACGCCTTATCCGTTCTTTTCGGGCAACGGAACAGTAACGGCCGGTATCAGCTATACGCAGGCAGAGCCGGGCGACGTGCGGCTCCGTCTGACGGTTACGGACAAATACGGATTCAGCATGGAGCGTGTGCTGACAACGGTATTCAAAAACCCGGAACTGACGATAACCTATGCCCAGCAGGGAAATGAACTGACGGTTTATGACCGGGCATATATCGACTATACCGTGTCTCAACCCGGTTACTCCGGGAACTACACCGTAAAAGTGGAAGGTGTTCCGTCCGTGTACTATGGTCGTTATGGCTCCGACGTTCCCCTGACGACATTCACCCAATACGGGAACGGCACAAATACATTACGGGTGAAGCCAAATATGCTTGGGCCGAACCCGCTGAAAATAACCGTAACCGACACCGACGGCCACAGCGCGGAGATCACCACATCGGTAATGGGCATTAAGGCTATTGCTTATCTCCAACCGACATTCAGCACATCGGGGGGCTTGCTCTATGTTACCGTGGAATCTTCGCAGCCCGTAGTGGACGACCTGACCGTGAAAGTGACGGCCAATGCCGACATATATTCTTTCGGTGGGGCCGTGACAAAAAAGCAGTATATCGTAACGGTGAAGATTGAAGCCGACCATACGACAGGAAAAGGGTCTGTATCATTGAGCGGGTTAGGGAGTTACGCCACGTTCACAGTAACGTCTTATTCCGCGGAATTTAAGCGCACATCGGATAACGGATTGGTCGAATATAAATTGCAGTAGAAAATGAAAAGGATAATGAAAACTATTGCCGTATGCTTGGCCGCGTTGCTTTGCGGCTGTTCGATAACCGGGCATCTGGAGCGTCGCCAATACTGCGCCGACGTGTTGCACGTCAGCCGCGAACAGCGCGAACGCGAGCAGCAGACCTACCAGCCGCCCGCCTTGAAGATCGAATGGGACAGCAACCGTTTCTACCTCGTGCCGACCGAAGTACAGGAGAACGGCGAACGTATAATGGCAATGCAGATTCAGCAGGTAACCATACGCGCCAAAGCCCGAACGCTTCCCGAACGGCTGGGAAAGGTCATAATCGACTTCGTGATCGACATGCCCCGGCAGTTGCAGGGCGCATGCCGGAGCGTCATCGTAACCCCCTATCTGCACAAGTACGGCGAAGCGCATGCTTTGCAGGACATCACCATTCGGGGCGGGCTGTTTTCACGGGTGCAGCAGCGCGACTACTGGCAGTTCGGCAAGTATGTCCGGGCTTTCGCACCCGACAGCAGCGCCGAAGCCCGCGCTTTCGCCCGCTTCGTGAAATATCCCTATCCGGAGGGCGTGCGGCTCGACAGCGTGGCGGCCCATCCCGGCCATATCTCGTACTACTATTCGCAGGAGGTCCCGACAGACGAAACGTCGAAAACGATGCTTGTAACCTTACAGGGCCGTGTCGTGGCCCTCGACGACAGCAGCTACACGCTGCCCCCGTCCGATACGCTGACCTATCACGTTTCGTCGATGCTCTCGTTCGTCGATACCACGACGCGCTACAAAATAAAGGTCATAAACAAGTACGCCACCGTGCAGGACCGCAACTACATTCAGTTTTTGGTGAACGACACCCGTGTACTCGACACCCTCGGCAGAAACACCGCACAGCTCGGTAAGATTCAGGCACGCATGGCCGGACTGATCGCCCAGCAGGAATTTTTCGTCGATAGCGTCGTCCTGACGGCCACGGCATCCCCGGAGGGCAGTTTTACCCGTAACCGTGCTTTGGCACAAGGCCGCGCCCATGCCCTCAAACGCTACCTGCAGGAGCGCATCGGCCCCGAAGTCGATACGCTCGTCCGGGTGCGGTGGGTGGCCGAGGACTGGCCCGAACTGGCGGCCCGCATCCGTGGTGACGAAAGCCTGCCGCACCGCGCCGAAATACTGGAGTTGATCGCCGCCGAGAAAGACCCCGACCGACGTGAGCGGGTGATCCGCGAACGATACCCGGCGGATTATCGCTATCTTAAAGAAAGCGTCTATCCGTGGCTGCGGGCCGTGACATTGCGTTACGACCTGCGCAGGCAGGGAATGATAAAGGACACCATTCACACCCGCGAGGTCGATACGGCTTATATGCGGGGTGTGGACCTGCTGCAAAAGCGCAGGTATGCGAAAGCTCTTTACATCCTGCATGAATACTGCGACCGCAACACCGTCGTAACGCTCCTTTCGCTCGGCCATGACGCGCAGGCATTGGAAATCCTCGACGGGCTGGAGCAGTCCGCGACGACCGAATACCTCAAAGCCGTGGCGTGCTCCCGGCTCGGTCGCAAGGTAGAGGGCCGCGAACATTTCCTGACGGCCTGCGGCATGGACGAGCGGATGCAGTACCGCGGGAACCTCGACCCCGAAATAACCGAACTTTTAAAGTAATAAGCCATGAAGATAGGACTGGTAGACGTAGACGGCCACCACTTCCCGAACCTCGCCCTGATGAAACTTTCGGCATGACACAAAGCGCACGGCGACAGCGTGGAGTTTGCCGACCCCATGTTCGGCCGATACGACAGGGTGTATATGTCCAAAGTATTTACATTCACACCCGATTATCCGTACGGATTCCCCTGCGAGGTAATAAAGGGCGGAACTGGGTATCGGGACTATGCGACCGTGCTGCCCCCGGAGGTCGAACACACCTGCCCTGATTACGGGCTGTATAACTATCCTGCGGCAATAGGTTTTCTGACCCGCGGATGCGTGAACCGCTGCCCGTGGTGCGTGGTTCCCCGCAAAGAGGGTGCATTGCGGGGAAATGCCGACATAGAAGAATTTCTGAACGGACGCTGCAATGCCGTACTGCTTGACAACAACGTACTTGCGTCCGGGTGGGGACTGGAGCAGATCGAGAAGATTATCCGGTTAGGGGTGCGCGTAGACTTCAATCAGGGACTTGATGCCCGGCAGATTGGAAAACACGGTAAAATTGACCCAGTAGGGACGGATGAAATTGACCCGGTAAAA
>OIXV01002841.1_pt1 | contig 13343 bp, 9 predicted proteins | sample 1587771 | NCBI WGS metagenome assembly OIXV01 (sample SAMEA3888893, study PRJEB22519) | human gut metagenome | biome: human gut; feature: human-associated habitat; material: faeces | place: Denmark | collected 2010
GTTGGCGGCATGGAAACTCGTTTCCAATGACGCAAAGCGCACAGTCGCACCGCCAGATGCGAAGCATTCCACTTTGCTCCAAGGCTGTTTTTTTATGTTTTTGTCTTTGATTCCATTCACGATTCTGCAACAATACATAATCTATCCCCCCAGAAATTTCCCACTGTACCCCAATCGGCCATTAGTGAGCCATAACGACCGATTGGTGGAGGGTAATAGGAGGAGATTAGGCGAACAATGTTAAAACCCGTAGCGTTTTGAAAGAAAATTTATGAAAAATTTGCACATCACCATCAGTTTTTCTAAATTTGGGCGAAATTTAATAGTTGCAGGAAACCACGCTCTTATAAATGAGTTGTTTTATTCGCCTCATTTGAACAAAAAAAACGAAAGAGGTCAGTTAATGTGATATGGGTGTTTTGTGCTGTATGACAAAAAGCACATAATATCTAATATATATAACTTTCACCTCCACAACTAATTAACTAAATTGTTATAAGATTTATCCATTAATTAAATTTATTTGTGTATGAATTATTTTAAAAATGCCAAATTTTTTAGGTGTATGGCATTGGCGTTGCTGGCTTTGACCTGCTTTGTGGGGTCAAATTCGGTAAATGCAGCCGATGGCTATGCGCAAAAGCGCGAAATGCGCTCGGTTTGGATTGCTACCGTTTTCAACATTGATTGGCCTAAAGCGAATCATTACGGAAATCCCGACCTGATGAAGGCTGACTTGATTGCCTATTTTGATGCTTGCAAAACCGCAAACCTCAATTCCGTTTGTTTTCAGGTGCGTCCTATGTGTGATGCATTCTACAAATCAAGTTATGAACCATGGTCGAGTTACTTGAGTGGCTCGCGTGGCACAGATCCCGGTTGGGATCCATTGGCTTTTGCAGTGCAAGAGGCGCACAAGCGCGGTTTGCGCATTGATGCGTGGGTTAATCCCTACCGCTATTCCAAGACACCAGAACAGCCATGGGCTGGTGAGTCATGGAGCAATGCAAAAGATGCAGAAGCACGCAAGCACCTACTCACCTATGGAGGGGTCAGTATCCTTGACCCTGCCCAGAAGTGGACAATCGACCGAATTGTGAACGTGTGTGTAGAAATCATCACCAAATACGATGTTGACGGATTGGTGTTCGACGACTACTTCTATCCCGACAAAATTCCTACCACCAACACCGCTGGCGACTATAAGGAGTGGCAAAACTCGGGTACAAGTATGAACATCGGCGACTGGCGACGCGACAATGTGAACCGCATGGTGAAAGCCGTTTATGCAGCCGTTCAGCAGCATCGCCCCGATTGCTCGTTCGGTATCTCGCCAGCAGGCGTTAGTTGTTCTGATGCGGCTGTGGCAAAGAAGCACGGTGTAGAGCAAATCACCTGTGCGAGCGACTGGCAATACAATGGCATATTCAGCGACCCTGTGCAGTGGCTTGAAGATAAAAGCATTGATTACATTTCGCCACAAATTTATTGGAGCACTACCAACAAGCAAGCCCCTTACATCCCTCTTACCCAGTGGTGGAGTAAGGTGGCTAAGCAGTTTGGCCGTCACCACTATGCAAGCCATTACAACACTTCCGAAAGCGTGCTTACTCCTGGCAACACTGCCTCATATATCCAAATGCTGTATCAAATAAGTGCAAACCGCAGCAATACCCTCAACAATGCCCCTGGTAGCATCTTCTTCTCTGCCAAGTGCTTGAAGGAAGGTAGTTGGGGAAGCACGTTTGCTAATTATGTGAAACAGAACATCTACACCCACAAGGCCATTCCACCTGCCATGACTTGGAAGGCGAAGGCTAACTATAAAAAGCCTGAAAACCTGGCTAAGAATGGCAAACAACTCTCGTGGGATGCTGTGAGCAACGACAAAATGTGCCGTTACGCCATCTACGCTGTGCCAAAATCCACCTCCATGCCTTATGCGTCAACTGCGCAAAACGGCATCAATAGCGAGCATTTGGTGGATGTGACTTATACCAACTCTTACGAACTGCCAGCCGACAAGGCGGACAACTATTGGTATGCCGTCACGGCTCTCGATGCGGCCAACAATGAATACGAGGCCGCCACACTCGGCGAGCCGGTGTTCACTGGCACGAAATTGGAGTTGAACACCACAGATCTTAATCATCGTAATCAAATGTCGGCTTCTTACAATGAAACGAGTGGTGAATACACCTTGAATACTACAGGCAATGATCCATATATCATTACCGAGGCTCTTGCCTCCGACCTTGCGTCGTCGTTGTGCGTGGTAGAGTTCGACTACACCAGTTCTGCTGATATTAATAACCTTCAGATTTTCTTTGGCAACACATGGAGTGAAGCCCGTTCTAAATTCTTCGGAACGATGAACGCTACTTCTTCCTTCAAATCATTCAAAGCCATCATCACCAACGAGCGCAATTCGCTCTCTTGGGGTAAGACAGGAGAAGAACTCCGATTGGACTTCGGCAGCCAGTCAGGCATAACCATTAAGGTGAAGAATCTTCGCGTAAGAGAAATGACTGCTACCGAAAAGGAAAACTACGAGTATAAGGAAGATGCCACTGGCGACCTTGCCGGCTTAGGTTATTTCTTCAAAAAGGGCGAAAACGGCTTGTGGTATTTCCATTCAGCAGACAACAACGATATCTTTTACAGCAATAGGGATTTCGTGGTGCTGAAATCATTCGACAGCAAATACACAAAATACGAAGGTATCAAGGATAATTATTTCATTGAATGGATTTTGACTAAGAGTGGCAGTAGAGTTTGGTACACCAGAGCACAAAACAGCAGCAAGGCAAAACTTCCATTCTGGCCCTCGATTATTAATGGTGAAATTCGAGATGGTTACCCAAGTGGTGTCACCAGTTTTAATGACGTGTTTGCTATTTCAACTGGATTCAAGAAGGTGACGAACGAATATCCGTTCAAATTGGTGCTGTTGCCTGTTAAAGCGGAAAACGGTTTCAGTCCTAAGGGATTGAATAAATTTACAGAAATCAATTTGGGCACTTATGGTGTGGAAACAAAGACATCAGAAGTGAGCAACGAGCACCCATTGTATACGTTCTCTGGCGTAAGCGACATTACAGGCATCGGCTATTACACCGACATCAAGAAACTGAACATGAGCCGCGAGCGATTTGGCTTTAATGCCAAAGGCACAAGTTATTCAGTAGATGCGGATAATCGCCAATTCAACAGTTATACACCTATTTCAAGTGCCGACCTTTCGCACAACAAGAAACTCGAAGAAGTGTATTTAGATTTCAACAACCTCACCACTTTCGATGCCTCTGTTCTTCCAAATTTGAAGGTCTTGAATTTGAGCAACAATATAAAACTCAAAACTCTTGATATCACAAAGAATACGCAACTTGCAGAACTCCGACTTGAGCACGATTTTGATTTCACACACCTCAAGGCAGATAAAACTGCCAATGCCGCAATGAAGAGTTTGTTGATTTTCGACAATGTGTATGGCTACGATGAGGAAAACAACGGTTTGCCCAACAACACGTTCCAAACCGAGGTAATCGACCAACTCCCTAACCTTGAAGTGCTCCACGCATTCTCAATGTATATCGACAAAATCGACCTTTCGGGATTGAAGAATTTGAAGTCGCTCTGGTTGCACAAATCGCGTTGGGGTAATCGTCAACTCGCAAAAGGCAACTGGCTGCACAAACTCGATTTGAGTCAAAACCTTGAACTTCGCGATGTGCACGTGCAGAATATGCACCTTACCGCGCTGAACATCAATTCGCCACACATTGGTGAAGACTATGGCTATCCACAGGAACCAGAAATCAAGGGCGACCCCAATCTGCCTGGCATTGATGCCTCAAACAACTATCGCAAAGTCAAAGCCGACCTCGCAAAATTCTCCCACAAGGGCAAGCATTTCTATATCTATTACTTGCGAACCCAATGGACTGGAGCAGAGGGCGGAGAACCTATGCTCAGCAAAAAGGTAGGTGAATACATCATTCACCATTACGAGACATACTTGGGCAACAACAACAAGGAAAATAAGTCTCGCGAAACATCTGTTACCCTTACCGATGCCGAGACACTCGAAGCCGACGGTTTGGATGTGAGCAAGGTGAGCAACTGGCGAATTGCAGAGCCCATCAATGCTGACGATATCAAAACAAAGGGCGTAATTATCCACTCGGTGAAAGACGGTGCCACCAAACTCCCTGTTATCAACAGCAAGATGACAAGCACATCTGAAATCACCAACTTCGATTACATAAAAGACTGGTTCAACAATGTTGCAAACTTCAAGTTCTCTGATGCGAGAGGTGAATTTGTGGTGCTGAAGGCATACGTTTCCGAAGCCGAACTCACTGGCGCTCCAACCGATGCCCCCGACAACATCTGCTACGACTACGATTTGCGTGGCAATGCGCTCAACGGTGTAGCACTTGCACACCCAGAGAAGTATAAAGCCACTTTCTTCCTCGATATTGAATATCCCGAATTGGGCGGACTTGCCACCGATGTGCTTGAAAACGAACTTGGCGACAAGCCTGTGCAATGCGTCACCTACACCGACATCGCTGGTAGAGTGAGCACACGTCCATTCAATGGATTGAACATCGTCGTTACCCACTACACCGACGGCACATCAAAAGTTATCAAAAAAATCTACAGATAACCCTTTGATCCCCACACACTAAAAAAAATCACCTGCGCGCAGGTGATTTTTTTTGCTTATTTTCCACAAAATGGTACTGGGATTAGAACCATTTGATTTTTTTGAATACGAAGAAGGCGGCGCATGATAGGGCTATCGAGAGTAGTAGAATGGCTACGAATGCCCAGGCTTTGTCGTCGATGGGCAGCGACACGTTCATGCCATACAAACTCGCAATCAGCGTGGGCACTTGCAGAATGATGGTGATGCTGGTCATGCGTTTCATTATCAAGTTCAGGTTGTTGGATATGATGGAGCCAAACGCTTCCATTGAGCCGGTGAGAATGTTGCTGTAGATGCTCACCATGTTGAGTGCCTGTTGCATCTCGATGTGCACGTCTTCCACCATTTCCATATCAAACATTTCCGAGTTCATGTAGATGGTGCGCAGGCGCGAAATCAATGCCTCGTTGCCACGAATGCCGGTGTTGAAATACACCAAACTCTTTTGCAAGTTACGCAGTTTCAAAAGGTCATCGTTGCGCAAGCGTCGCTCCAGTCCGTCTTCCGTGTTGTTGATGCTGATATTGATTTGCTTCAAGAATTTCAGGAACCACACAGCCGACGACATAATCAATCGAAGAATGAGCGCAAACTTGTTGTTGATGGCGTTGCCCTTCGCTGTGTTGTATTGTATGAAGTCGTGAATCACGATGTTTTTGAAATAGCACAGCACAATCACCAAGTCGCCGTTGGTGATCACACCAAGTGGCACGGTGGAGAATGGTATGTCCACATCGCCAGTTTCTCTTGGGATACGCATAATGGTGAGCATCCAGTCGTCGTCTTTCTCCACACGAGGGCGTTCGTTGGGGTCTCGAATATCTGAGATAAATGATTCGGGCACTCCCATTTCTTCCAAATAGGTGAAATCGTCTTGATTTGGGTCGCTTACATTTATCCAGCAGCCTTCTTGCCACTGGTCAACCTTCGTGAATCCTTTTCCAAATAGTAAAAATTCTCTCATGTCGTTGACACTGCCTCCTTGATAAGTGATTGCCAAAATGCTTGGCGAGGCAGGTCCCTGGTATTAAATATAGGGGCTGTATCGCTTCTACATCAGCAATGCTCTGTTGAAAAATTGATTATTTAACGGTACTGAGTCGTCCATTTACAATTAAAAAATTTGATTTATGGTGCAAAGATACGGCAAAATTCCGCAAGTTGTTCACTTTCGCCCCAACTTTTTCTCCGATTTGGGATAAAAAATGCAAAAGGTTGTCAGGAGGGAACTTGACAACCTTTTGCATCTTTTTAAAAGAATCGTATTTTTCCTAAAGTGTGGTAATGTTAAGATTAAGGTCATCTACTACTCTAAATACCAAATGCTGATATGGATTTTCATGATGTTGAATTTTGTTGTTGCAAAATTGGCGCATTTTCTCCACTTCACCAAATCCATTTTTATCCATTTTTGTGCACACTTTGATTCTTTGTCCATTTTTTTTTGTTGGAAAATCCTTTGTCATAGCATTTTATTATGTAAATTTGTGTCTTAATCCTTACTTCTATGGCAGAAATAAACCAAAACGAATATATCGACACCAGCGAATTTCTTGAGCCGGAAGACTCGATGGAAATCAGTTCCGATTTCACCGATATTACCCCTATCAAAAAGACGGTGATTATCAAGGAGCGCAACGAGTGCGAGTGCTTCCGCGCCCGCCGCTATGGGCAGTGGTGGACGCTCAAGTGCGTGTCGAAGAAAGTGGTCGACAAATCGCGAGTGTATGAATACTTGCGCAAAGAGTTTGTGGTGGGCATCAGCCTATGGCACCCCAACATTGTGCGTATGATATCGATACAAAGCGATTTGGTGGACGGCGAGCCAGGCATCGTGTTGGAGTATGTAGATGGTGTGACTTTAGGCGAGTTTCTCGACACCAACCCTTCGCTGGAAGAGCGCATCAAGATTGCCGACCAAATGATTTCGGCAATGCGCTACTATATGGGCAAGCAGGTGGTGCACTGCGACCTGAAGCCTGCCAACATTCTCATCACCCACAATGGCCATAATGTGAAGCTGATTGACTTCGGTTTGGCTGATGTGGATAATTCCAACATATTCAAGGGCCACGCCGGCACCGACCGCTATGCTGCCCCTGAGCAGAAACGCTCCGATGGCGTGGTGGATTGCCGAAGCGACATCTACGCTTTTGGCCACCTGCTCAAGTTGCTGCATCTGCCAGTAATGTTTCGCCACGTTATTCGTCGCTGCCTGAAAGAAAAACAATCCGACCGCTACCAGAACCCTGTTGACTTGTATCTCGATTTCGAGAAGGCGAAAGCTTTCCGAGTGTCGAAGTGGGCAATCACCACATTGGTGCTGGGTGTGTTGATTGTTGCCGTGTCATTTGTGTTGGGCAACTGGATTTCAGAAAGCACCCAGAATCACGAGCAATCTGTATCGCGCGAAAAGATTATAGGTGGGAAAATGCCGGTGATGTTTTTTGCCGACAGTGTGACCGATATCAAGGATTCAGCCCAAGTGTATGTGGTTCACAATGCAGCCACACTGTGTTTCCTTCCCAATTCTCAGTCCATACCTTCCGACATCAACACCGATTCTGCTGTGGATTTGGGTCTGAGTGTGAAGTGGGCTCCGTTTAATGTGGGGTGCAAAGGCGTGCTGCCCAACAACGTGGGTGGCTATTACAACTGGGGCGACGCTTCGGGAAAGAATATCGATGGCGAAGCCAATCCTTACGACCTCCCCATTCAAATGAAATCAATCGCAGGCTCTTCTTTAGACATCGCGGCAATGAACTGGGGGCGCGGATGGCGTATGCCCACCAGCGAGGAATTTCAGGAGCTTATCGACAAATGCTCATGGAAGATGGTCAACAAGCGTGGCGAGGTGCCAGGCTATCGTGTGACAGGTCCATCGGGCAAGAGCATCTTCCTGCCGTTTGCCGGTTATCGCCGTGGTCCAGCCTTCTTCAAGCAGGGCGTGGTGGGCTGCTATTGGAGCGCTTCGCCCTATACTGAAGCCCGCCAGTCGGCTGCCTATTTCCTTGAGATGGATGGCGATGTGGTGTCGGTGAGCCGTGGCGATTTCGCTTCCACAGGTTATAGTGTAAGGCCAGTGCTTGATAAGTAAACGATAATTCCTGCCACAATGAATAGTATTGACCGCAAATTCACCAACATTGAGCCTATGCCCAAGAGCGGCATGTATTGCAGGCTCTATAAGGCTTTGCGCTTCAATCAATGGTGGGTGCTGAAGACGCTGAAGCCTGAATATGCCCAAAATCAGTCGATTCGCAATGCACTATATAAGGAATACGAGATAGCCAGAAACCTCGACAGCCCATACATTGTGCGCTACATGGCGTGGGAGTTTGTGCCAGAGGTGGGCGACTATTGCATCGTGGAGGAATACATTCAAGGCGTGACGCTGGACCAGTATTTCGCCGCTCCGAATGTGGGCGTGAAAGAGAAATATAAGGTGTTTATGGAAATCGTGTTCGGGCTCAAATATTGTGCGCAGCAGCAAGTGGTGCACCGCGATCTGAAGCCCAGCAACGTGATGGTCACCAACAATGGTGCCAACATCAAGCTCATAGACTTCGGATTGAGCGACCGCCCCGATTTCGCCATCTTGAAGATGCCTGCCGGTAGCCGTCGCTATATGGCACCAGAGCAAGCCGTGAAAGGGGCGAATGTGGATTTCCGTGCCGACATCTACGCTTTGGGGAAAATCATGGAAAATTTTAAGGCACCGAAGCGGTTTGAACCTATATATAGGCGATGCACCGACCCCGACCCCGAAAAGCGCTATCAGTCGTTTGATGAACTCACGAATGATTTGAAAAAACGAATGAATTTGTACCGTGTGCGTGTGCGCACGCTCGTTGCCGCATCGCTGGTGCTGGTGTTTGCCGCGGCGGCGTTTTTGCTGGGTTTCGGTAGGCTGGGCGGCTGGGTATTCGGTTTTAAGGGCGAAAAACAGGTCTACGACCGTGTGCCAAGCGTGTATTATGCCGATACCGCCGATTACAGCGACCCCTCGCGTTATTCCTGCCAGCTTGTGCCTCGGTACGGCTGCAAAATCTACACCCTTCGCCCTGACGTGGAAATTCCCGGTCCAATTGACGAGTGCGAGGCTGTGGATTTAGGGCTGAGTGTGAAATGGGCTCCGTTCAACCTTGGTTGCGACCACGAAAGCCTGATTATGACAGGCTCGCTGGTGGGCTATGGCGATTCCATTGGCAATATCACATCGGGCAACCCTGACGACTACCCGAAAGGAGCCGTCACGCCCAAGTCCGACATCGTGCGCAAGCATTGGGGCGGCGAATGGCGTATGCCCACTTTTGAGGAATTTCGTGAACTGGTGAACAAATGTCAGTGGCGTGTGGTGAACGAGTACGGTCACCACCCATGCTTCGTGGTCACCGGACCGAACGGCAACAGTATAGTGATCAACTGCACAGGCTATCGCTATTTGGGTAAGCACTACGAGGCTCTGTATGTGGGCTATTATTGGACCTCCACCTATGGCTCCAACCCCAACGACGACAGAGCATACTATTTCTCCATTTCCGTTGACAACTATCGATTTGGAGAAATAACACCCATCTACGGCTTTGCAATCCGCCCCGTGCTCCCTCGCTCGCTCCCAAAAATCTCCACTCGCCTCGCCCCAAAATCTCCCCAAACCCTCCCTTAGGGAGGACTTACTGGGGTGGGTGGGGCTTAAAGACGCCCTATTTCTTCGAATTATCGAATTATCGAATCTTCGAATCTTCGAATTTTCGAGATTTCGAATCATCGACTCGTTGACTCGTTGACCTGTTGGCTCGTTGACTTGTCTGCTTTCTTTCCGTAGGCGACTTCGGCCTCGGCGGCAATGGGCATGGGCTGGGATTCAGGGGTGGAGTAGGGCTGAGGGGCGTTGAGGCGCAGCAGGATTTTGCTCAGTTCCAAGCCCAAGTGCTGCAACGTACTTTTTCGGTGTTCGCCCTGCAAATCGCACTCCCAAATGGTGATTGAATACCACCCCATTTTCTTCAGTTTCTCGCAGTTAGCGGCGTCGCGCTCACGGTTGCGCGTGATTTTCGCTTGCCAAAATGTGGAATTGCTCTTGGGCAAGCGATATAGGCGGCAGTTTTCATGGCCGTGCCAAAAACACCCATTCACGTTAATCACTGTGTGGTAGCGGTGTAGCACAATGTCGGGCGTGCCGGGCAGCCTCCGCACATGCAATCGGTATCTGAAACCATGCTTCCACAGCCAACGGCGCACAATCATTTCGGGCGCAGTATCTTTACTGTGCACATGCTGCATACAGCGTCGGCGTTGCTCCGGTGTCATTCTGTCGGCCATATATGGTGCAAATATAGAAAAAATCCATTAAATTTGTATGAACAAACAGGCTAATTCACTTCCTATATCACATATATTGTTATGACTATCCAGCCCTCTACTCCCACCGCCTCAAAGCGCATCGCCACCATTGATGTGATGCGCGCCATCATCATGCTGCTCATGCTTTTCGTCAACGATATTCCCGGCGTGGACGGTTTGCCGCACTGGCTCGGACATGCCGAAACCGAAGAAGATATGCTCGGCTTTTCCGACATCGTTTTCCCCGGATTCCTCTTTTGCGTGGGCATGTCGATACCCTTTGCCATGCAGAGCCGACTGCGCAAAACCGCTGGCAATGTGCTCGGTGTGCTACGTCATGTGCTCGACCGCACCGTGGCGCTGGTGGTGATGGGATTGTTCACCCTCAACGCTTGCAAAACAGGGCTGTTCATGCTATTGATGACTGTGGGCTTCTTCCTCGTGTGGCTCAACTACGACAAAGGTCCCGCGATGCTCAAAGGTGTGCCGCAAAAGGTGCTCAAGGGCTTGGGCATTGCGTTGCTGTTTGCCATCATGCTCCATTACGATGCCATTGGCAAACCCTTCCACACTGGTTGGTGGGGCATTTTGGGGCTGATTGGCTGGGCTTACTTGGTGTCGGCAGTAATCTATCTGCTCACACGCTCACGCTTGCGCTACACCCTCTGCGCATGGGGTGCCGTGGTGCTGCTTTGCATCATCAACGCCCAAGGTGGCATCATTCCAGAGCAGTATTTCAGTCGCAACATATTCTTGCCGTTCTGGCCTGGTGGCTGGACTCACCCTGCGCTGGTGATGTCGGGCATGGTGGCATCGCTGCTGCTGCACCGCATGGCCACCAGCGGCCAGCACCGCCGCATCTTCCCGGTGTTCGTGGCAATGGCTATGGTGGCAGGGCTGTGTACGCTCGTCAGCCATCATTTTTGGATTATTTCCAAAAACCTCGCCACCCCCACATGGCTTTTCATCTGCTTGGTGATACTTTTCATTGCCACCCCTTGCGTGCATTGGCTTGTGGATGAGAAAGGCAAATCGGCGTGGTTCAATGTGATAGCGCCAGCCGGTACCGCCACCCTCACTTGCTATGCACTGCCATTCTTTTGGTATGCGTTCAAGCAGATGTGGGAATTTCAGTTGCTCCCAGCCGAGTGGAACCACGGACTCATCGGCGTAGCCGCCTCCATCATCTTCTCCCTCATCATTATCCAAATCACACGCCTGCTCCTCCGCTTCCACCTCCAGCTGAAAGTGTAGTTTCTTTCATCACACAGATCCCACTCTCACAGGGTTTTCTTTAGTGGGCGGAAAATCTCACAGATGCTCTACGGCTTTTGTGGGTGAAGGGGGCACATGGATATAGACAAAAGAAAGAAGTTAACCCCAAATCGGTCATTAGGGCTTTCACGTCCTAATGACCGATTTGGGGTTAAGGATAAGGAATGGCAAAAGTGCCGTCTTAACTCCTTAACTTCTTTAACTTCTTAACTTCCAAAATTTCAAGCCCCTATTGTCCACTTTCTTCTGTGTGATCTGTGAGATCTGTGTGAGGAATTGGGATTAGCGTGGGGCGGGGGAATTATTCCCATTCGATGGTTGCTGGTGGCTTTGAGGAGATGTCGTAGCAAACGCGGTTCACACCTTTCACCTTGTTGATAATCTCGTTGCTCACCTTAGCCATAAAGTCGTAGGGGAGATGTGCCCAGTCGGCAGTCATCGCGTCGGTCGAAGTCACCGCACGCAGAGCCACAGGGTGTTCGTAGGTGCGTTCGTCGCCCATCACGCCCACCGAGCGCACAGTGCTCAGCAGCACAGTGCCGGCTTGCCAAATCTTATCGTAGAGGCGTTCGCCATCTTCGCAGATGTATTCCTGCATGTGGCGAATATAGATGTCGTCGGCATCTTGCAGAATTTGCACCTTCTCACGGGTGATGTCGCCCAAAATGCGCACTGCCAAGCCTGGCCCTGGGAATGGGTGACGCTTAATCAGGCGGTCGGGCATTTCAAGTTGACGGCCCACACGGCGCACCTCGTCCTTAAAGAGCCACTTCAGCGGCTCGCACAGTTGCAAGTGCATTTCTTCAGGCAGACCGCCCACATTGTGGTGGCTCTTGATCACCTTGCCGGTGATGTTCAGGCTCTCGATGCGGTCGGGATAAATGGTGCCTTGCGCCAGCCATTTAGCGTCGGTAATCTTCTTCGCCTCGGCGTTGAACACCTCCACAAAGTCGCGACCAATGATTTTACGCTTCTGTTCAGGATCGGTCACACCCTCAAGGTCGGCAAAGAATTTCTCGCTGGCATCAACGCCAATCACATTCAGTCCCAGTCCCTCATAGTCGCGGAGCACCTGCTGGAACTCGTTTTTGCGGAGCATACCGTGGTCCACGAAAATACAGGTCAGGTTTTTGCCGATAGCCTTGTTGAGCAATACGCCCAGCACGCTTGAGTCCACACCGCCCGACAGACCGAGAATCACACGGTCGTTGCCCAGTTGCGCTCTCAGTTCAGCGATGGTAGTGTCAACAAACGACGCTGCGCTCCACTCTTGGCGGCTGCCGCAAATATCAACCACGAAATTGCGGAGCAACTGAGTGCCTTGCAGGCTGTGGAACACTTCAGGGTGGAACTGCACAGCCCACACAGGGTTGGTGGTGCTGGCGTAGGCGGCATATTTCACATTAGCGGTCGAGGCAATCACCTTGCAGTCGGCAGGAATAGCCGTGATGGTGTCGCCGTGGCTCATCCACACCTGCGAATTTGGCTCAAAGCCCTTCAACAGAGGATTTGAGGCATCAAATTCTTCAAGATGGGCACGACCGTACTCACGAGAGTCGGCTTTCTCCACCTTGCCACCGCCACTGTGGGATATGTACTGCGCCCCGTAGCAGATGCCAAGCACAGGCACCTTGCCAACGAACTGGCTCAAATCCACCTTAAAGGCTTCAGGGTCGTGAACAGAATAGGGCGAACCAGAAAGAATCACGCCAATCACCGACTCATCGCCAACAGGGAACTTGTTGTAGGGCAAAATTTCGCAAAACGTGTCGAGTTCGCGCACGCGACGACCAATCAACTGAGTGGTCTGCGAGCCGAAATCCAAGATGATAATTTTTTGCTGCATGAATTTTGACTGTTGGAGTTATAATTAAATTTCACCACAAAGTTACCACATTGCCCCCAATTATAAAACCCCTCCCCCCAAATTTTTTGGCAATGATATACAAGTTGTCCCGAAGAAGATGCGATGAAATTCCGTTAGGAATTTGATGTGTGTAGGCAGGTA
>OIXV01002855.1_pt1 | contig 13301 bp, 10 predicted proteins | sample 1587771 | NCBI WGS metagenome assembly OIXV01 (sample SAMEA3888893, study PRJEB22519) | human gut metagenome | biome: human gut; feature: human-associated habitat; material: faeces | place: Denmark | collected 2010
ATGCCGAAGAAGGCCTTGGCCTGCCGGACGGCGAAGAGGTGGATCATCTGGACGACTGGCTGCGTGCCGACGGCCAGTGGCTGTACTACGGTGTAGAGAAAGAAAATTTCTTCCTGATCCAGTGGTACCCAGACGAAGCCGCCGCAAAGGCAAAACTGGCCCAGCTGGAAGAACTGGGCGACGGCAAGCAGTATCTGGTAGATTTTTCCCTCAAGCGGGAGAACCCTTCCAGTGCAGAGAACTTCGGCAATTCCAATCCAGTCCAGCTCCGCTCCTGAAAACATCACCTTAAAGCGAAAGGAAATTTTGCAGCATGCAGCTTTCTGAGATCGAGCGCGAACAGCTTTATGCCATCGTAGAAAAATACGATCATCACCCGGATGTACAGCGGATGCGGGAGTATATCCAGCACGGTTCTGTCACCACCTACCAGCATTGCAAGAATGTGGCGCTGGTGAGCTTCTGGCTCAACCGCCGTCTGCATCTGCACGCTGATGAGACCTCGCTGGCAGTGGGTGCCCTGCTGCATGATTTTTATCTGTACGACTGGCACACCACCGGTACCTTTCACGGCCTGCGCCGCCTGTTTGAGATGCACGGCTTCTCCCATCCGGGTTATGCCTGCGTCAATGCAAAGCGGGTGTTCAGCATTACCAGAAAGGAACAGAGCATCATTGCAAGCCACATGTGGCCGCTGACCTTCCGTCATGTGCCCACCTGCCGCGAAGCAGTCATCGTCTGTCTGGCCGATAAGTACTGCGCCGTGGTGGAAAGCATGTTCCAGCGTTCCCGTGCCGGTGCCGTGGTGGACGGCAGCGTGGACATCGACGGCGAAGAGTGGTAAGCCTGTTTTTACCTTTATCATTTTATCAATGGACAAAAAAGAACTCCGCACCTCACAGGGTGCGGAGTTCTTTTGCATCTTACAGCTTTTTATAGCCTTCCGGTTCATTGGCGGCAGCGCGGTATTCCATTAAGAATGTGTCCAGCCAGCGGCCGTGACAGTCGCGGGCAATGCGTTCCCGGCGGCCCACTAAGCGAAAGCCGCATTTTGTGTGCAGGGCGCGGCTGGCAGCGTTGTCCTGCAGCACGGTGGACTGCAGTGTCCAGTAGCCGGCCTTTTCTGCCTGATGGCACAGCTCGGTCAGCAGGTGATAGCCAAGGCCATGGCCCCGGAACTGCTCACCCACGTAAATACTCACCTCGGCAACGCCGCGGTAGCACCAGCGCGGGTCCACCCGGCGCAACGCCGTCCACCCGGCGATCACGCCGTCGGCCAGCAGTACCAGTCGGCATTCTTTTGCGTGGGAAGCATCCCACGCAGAATACGGCGGACAGGTGGTCTGAAAAGTGGCATGTTCTGTAGCAATGCCCTCCAAATAAATTCTGGAAACAGCGCTCCAGTCTTCCGGCTCCATGGGCCGGATCTCGATTTTGCTCATATTTCGATCCCGGCGGAAAGTGCATAGCTTTCCGCGCCCTCAACTCTCAAAAATATCCGGCTCCAGTATAGCAGAATTTGCGGTGCGGTACAAGCGCCGTACTGCACAGAAATTTCTTTGACAAGCGGAAGGTTTGTGATACAATAAATCATAACAAAGAAAAGCACGGCAGGATACGCCGCTGCAGAATGGAGGATGTCCCAAAATGAAGTGGATCAGAACGATGGTGTGTGCGCTGGGAATGCTGGCGTGCGTATCGCTTTCGGCATTTGCTGCAGAGTACGGCGAGCCGAACATCACAACAAAGACGACCATGAAAGAGCTGCGGGAGAACCCCAGCATCAAAGGCTCCGGCTACTATACCTACTGCAACGAATGGATCGAGGGCAGCACGCAGTACGATGATACGCCCATTGAGGGCTATGTAAGCTACGCGGCTGCCGAGGATGCCGCCGAAGGCATGAACCTTGTGATCGAAAACTACAACAGGGGCGTACAGATCACATGGCAGGTGTATACCCCGGAAGAAATTGCGGAAGATTCTTCTCTGGGCATGGTGCAGATGTATTATTTCCCGGCTAAAACAGCCAACGCAAAGTACGCCATCGTGGTGCCCGGCAACGGCGGCAACACCACCGCAGAGCTGAACGAGGGTGCATCCATTGCCAACCAGCTGCACGAGCTGGGCTATGCGGCTTTTGTGCTGCGGTACCGCTCTTTCCTGAATGCATCCGACAATGCGCCACTGTACGATATTGCCAATGCCGTAAAGTACCTGACCGAAAATGCAGATCAGTTTGGCGTTCAGCGCGAAAACTATGCGCTGATGGGCTTTTCTTCCGGCGGACACATCGTGGGCCTGATCGGCTCAGACAACGAAAAGTTCGGCTATAAGGCATTTGGCCTCCCACAGCCTGCAGCGCTGCTGCTGGGTTACCCCATCAACGATTTCTTTGAGGTGAAGCCGCTGTATCAGCTGGCCATTGACCCGCTGGTGCTTGGCTGGCGTTACTACTGGACCGATATTTCGGATGTGGTGAACGAAAACTTTACCCCTACCTATTTCTTCTACGGCAAAAATGATCTTTATATGCAGCGCATGTGCTACTCCCAGCAGGGGCCGCTGCTGGAGCGCAAGCTCCGGGAGAGCGGGGCTGTTTATGAGTGCCATGTGTACGAGAACGCACCCCACGCCATTGGCCCGGGCCGCCACACCGATGCGGACGGCTGGATCCTGCAGGCAACGGAATTCTGGGAAAAACAGTGCAAATAAAGAGATAAACGGGGGATTGCTGTGAGAAAACGATTGCGCACGGTGATGTTTGGTATTGGCCTGATGATCCTGCTGGCACAGCCGGCGTTTGCGGAGGAGCTTGGTCAGGCCAACATCACACCGCGCACCAAAATGGCAGAGATCCGCGCCAACCCCAGCATTGTGGGTGCGGGCATCTACACCTACTCGCTGGATCAGGACCGTGTGCTGGACCGGATGTACTGGGACGCGCAGCCGCTGAGCCGCCTTTCCAATCACTGGACGGCACAGGATGCGGCGGATGGACTGAACTATCTGATCCGCACCTATAACGCTGGGCAGCGGGTGACCTTCCCGCTTTATACGGCGGAGGAGATCGCGCAGGATACCAGCCGGGACGGTGTGGAACTGTATTATCTGCCGGCAGAAGGGGCGCAGGCGAACCAGAAATATGCGCTGGTGATCGGCGGTAATGCGATTGTGGTCAGTGCGGAGATCCGCGAGGGCATTTCCACTGCATGGAACCTGCACGAAATGGGCTATCCGGTGTTCGTGCTGCGCTACCGCATCGGCATGAAGGCTTCCAACAATGCGCCGCTGCAGGATGTGGTCCGCGCGGTGCAATACATCACGGAACATGCAGGACAGTTTGGCGTGCAGGTGGAGGATTATGCCATTGTAAGCTATTCCTCAGGCGGGCAGATCGCCGGACTGTTCGGCACCGACGCGGTGGGCTACAAAAATTACGGCCTGCCAAAGCCCGGTGCCATGCTGCTGGGCTACCCGGTAAACACCTTTCTGGAGTTCAAACCGGTCTATAATATCCTGCTGGACCCCGGCGTGTGCAAGCAGCGGTATTATAAAATGACATTGTCTGATTACATCACACCGGATTACCCGCCTACCTATCACTGGTACGGCAAAAACGACATGACCCTTATGACCATGTGCTGGTCGGCGCAGGGGCCTGTGCTGGAAAAGGCACTGGCCCGCAACCATGTGACGCATATCTACCATGTGTATGATGATGCTCCCCATGCAGTGGCCGCAGGCAAGGGCACCGATGCGGAGGGCTGGCTGAATGAAGCAGTTGCCTTCTGGGAGGAACAGGTCGGCTGAAAAGGAGATGTTGAGTTGAAACACAGGATATGCACCGCAGCAGCCTGTATCTGTCTGCTGCTGATGATGGCGCTGCCCGCATTTGCAGTAGAGTATGGCGAGCCGGATATTACGCCGCAGACCACCATGGGCGAGATCCGCTCGAACCCCAGCATCCTTGGTGCAGGCGTTTGGACCTATTCCAAGGAGCAGAACCTGCCCGGCACCGAGGACTGGTGCAATGACCAGACGCTGGAAAAATATGTGAGCAGCCATGTGGCACAGGATTGTGCCGATGGTCTGAACCTGCTCATCCGCAATTACAATGCGGGCGTGCAGATCACCTATAAGCTCTACTCGGAGCAGGAGATCGCCGAGGACAGCTCCCGCAACAATGTGGAGTTCTATTACTACCCGGCCAGCACGCCGGATGCAAAGTATGCGCTGGTGCTCTCCGGCAACATCTTCAACCGCACGGCGGAGTTAAAGGAGTGCATCTCCACAGCTTACCAGCTGCACCAGAAAGGCTATGCGGTGTTCGTGATGCGCTACCGCGCCTACCCGGACAACGACAACAACGGACCCAAAGAGGACATTGCACGGGCGGTGAAGTACATCATCGGCCACGCACAGCAGTTCGGCGTGCAGACGGAAAGCTACGCCCTGATCGGCTATTCTTCCGGCGGACATCTGGCGGGCCTGTTTGCATCGGACGCTCTGGGCTATAAAAACTATGGCCTGCCCAAGCCCGGCGCAGTGATCCTGGCGTATCCCATCGTGCAGTTTTCCGAGATCACACCGATCTACCGTGTGGGCATCGACCCCTTTGTGTGCGGCCGGTTCTACTATGAATACAGCCTTGCCGACCTGATCACAGAGGACTATCCGCCGGTGTACTTCTGGTATGGCAGGGATGACCTGACCTTGAACCTGCTGTGCTGGCCGCTGCAGGGGCCGGCCCTCAGCAAGGCACTGGCCGCGCATGGCGTACCTTACAAAGAAGTGGTATATGACCACGCAGCCCATGGCATCGGCCTTGGCCGCGGCACGGCTGCGGATGGCTGGCTGGACGAAGCCGCTGCCTTCTGGGAAGAACAGACAAAATAATATAAAGTACGCAGATCCGGGCTTTGCAGCTGCACAGCCCGGATTTTGCAATAGGAGACATTATGGAATTTTTAGCGTTTCTTTACACGGTGCTTCTGGTGGCCATCTGCCTGATGATGGCCCTGCTGCTGTACCGCTCGGCAAAGCCTGCCGCAAACCGGGACGATGCAGAACGGAAGGAATGGCTGCGTCAGCAGCTGGAAGCGCAGAACCGCCAGATGGACGCGAAGCTGGCAGAGATGGCGCAGCAGAACCTTGCCGCTATGGGCCACATCAGTGAAACGCTGCAGGCTTCGGTGCAGAGTATGAGCACCGCCCTTGCTGCCGGGCAGGGCAGTCAGCAGCAGACCATGGAGCAGCGGCTGCAGGGGCTGGAAGCCTCTAATTCCCGTAAGCTGGAAGAGATGCGCCGCACCCTTGCCGAGGGCCTGACCACCTTGCAGACCCAGAACGCCCAGAAGCTGGACGAGATCCGGCATACCGTGGACGAGCAGCTGCAGGATGCCCTGCAAAAGCGGGTGACTGAGAGCTTCAAAGCGGTCAATGACCAGCTGGAACAGGTATATAAGGGTCTTGGCGAGATGCAGAACCTTGCCGCCGATGTGGGCGGGCTGAAACAGGTGCTTTCCGGCGTGAAGACCCGCGGCATTCTGGGCGAGATCCAACTGGGTGCAATCCTGGAAGAGATCCTTGCCCCGGAACAGTACGACACCAATGTGGCTACCATTCCGGGCAGTACCCAGCGGGTGGAATACGCCATCCGGATGCCCGGTGCGGACGGCGGCACGGTCTGGCTGCCCATCGATTCCAAGTTCCCGGGCGATACCTATGCCCATCTGCAGGACGCGCAGGCTTCCGGCGACGCACAGGCCGTGGAGAACGCCCGCCACGCACTGGAACTGGTGCTGCGCAGCGAGGCCAAGGACATCCGGGAAAAATATGTGGAGCCGCCCTATACCACGGCCTTCGGCATCCTGTTCCTGCCGTTTGAGGGCCTGTATGCCGAGGTGGTGAACGCCGGTCTGCTGGAAGTGCTGCAGCGGGACTATCAGGTGAACATCGCGGGCCCCAGCACCATGGCGGCGCTGCTCAACAGCCTGCAGATGGGCTTCAAGACCCTTGCCATCCAGAAGCGTTCCGGCGAGGTGTGGCAGCTGCTGGGTGCGGTAAAGACCGAATTTGACAAGTTCGGGCAGGGACTTTCCAAGATGCAGCAGCGTCTGCGCCAGACCGACGAAGAGCTGGATAACCTCATCGGGGTGCGCAGCCGTGCCATCAGCCGCAAGCTGCGGGCGGTGCAGACCATGGACGAGGGTGCTGCCGCCGCGCTGCTGGAGCTGGACAACGAGCCGGGCAGACCGGTGACGGCACGTCTGCCGGAGAATGGGGAAGAGCTCTGATGCGCAGAATATTCCCGCGTTATCCCTTGCGATTTTTCTGACGATGTGGTATGATAGGAACTGTTCTCAGAAACAACCGCCGCAGAAACGCGGCACTGCATAAAAATATAAATAAGGAGACCGAGCATTATGAGCGTAAACAAGATCAGTGAAGCCATTTTGGGCGTTGGCGTGGATGATACCACCATCGACCTGTTCGAGAGCCAGTATCCGGTGCCCACCGGCGTGAGCTATAATTCCTATGTCATTCTGGACGAAAAGACCGCCGTTCTGGATACGGTGGATGCCCGCGCCACCGAGCCGTGGCTGGAAAACCTGACCGAAGCTCTGGCAGGCCGTAAGCCGGATTATCTGGTGGTCTCCCACATGGAGCCGGACCACGGTGCCAACATTGCAAAGCTGGCGGCACTCTATCCTGAGATGCAGGTGGTGGGCAACGCCAAGACTTTCCTGTATATGGATCAGTTCTTTGGTGCTGATGCTGTGGCAAAGGAGCGCCGCGTGGTGGTGAAGGACGGCGAGAGCCTTTCTCTCGGTGCACATACCCTGACCTTTGTGTTTGCCCCCATGGTGCACTGGCCGGAGGTCATGGTCAGCTATGAATCCACCGAAAAGGTGCTGTTCTCCGCGGATGGCTTCGGTCGCTTTGGCGCTGTGGCAAAGTTTGACGAAAAGGCCGACTGGGCCAGCGAAGCCCGCCGCTACTACCTGAACATCGTGGGCAAGTACGGCCCGCAGGTGCAGGCTCTGCTGAAAAAGGCCGCTGCGCTGGACATCAAGACCATCTGCCCGCTCCACGGCCCCGTCCTCACCGGCGACCTTGGCAAGTACCTGAACTACTACGATCTGTGGTCCAGCTACAAGGCCGAAGAGCCGGAGAAGGTGCTGGTCGCCAGCGCCTCCATCCACGGCCACACCCGCGCCGCCGCCCACATTCTGGCCGAAAAGCTCCGCGCCAAGGGTGCTAAGGTGGTGGAGATGGACCTGACCCGCACCGACGTCTCCTACGCCGTCACCGAAGCCTTCCGCTGCGGAAAGATCGTGCTGGCCTGCGCCACCTATGACGGCTTCCTCTTCCCGCCGATGGAGAATCTGCTGACCCACCTCAAGACCAAGAGCTTCCAGAACCGCACGGTCGGCCTGATGGAGAATGGCACCTGGGCACCCATGGCCGCCAAGCTCATGCGCGCCGAGCTGGAAGGCATGAAGAACATCACGGTCTGTGAGAATGTGATTACCATTCGTTCTGCCGCCAATGCCGCTGCAGAAGCCCAGATGGATGCTCTGGCTGCGGAGATCACGGAAAAGTAAACAGAATGGTCTGTACAGGGCCGCTGCCTGCCGAAGAGCCTCGGCGGGCGGCGGCCTTTTTGCAGCCATTGAACAGACGAAAGAAGTCTGATATAATATAATTAAAAATTTGGGTCAGAGGAAATTGCGGATGTTAAAAACAATAAAGCAGAATATACTGCAATGGTGGAATGAACTAGATAAAAAATATTTTTTGGGAATGCTGCTTTTTTCATCCTTTGTGTTTTTTCCGCTTGTCAGCCAGCGTTTGACAAATGCTTATGACGGAATGTGGACAACGGCGGAATACTGGGCAGGCGGGTGGGAGTTTTCCAACGGACGATGGCTTTGGCCAGTGTTCAGCTTTTTACGGTTTAGCCTGCAGCTGGAACCCATCAACGCAGTGGTGTGTCTGATGCTGGTTTCTCTTGGAGTCACCAGACTTCATATGCTCTTCAAACCGGTATGGATGAGAACATCCTGCATTGACTGGCTCGCAGGTTTATGCTATGTTTCCAATGTTGTGGTCGGGTGCTATCTTTCGTTTCACTTCATTGCACCGGAGTACGGATTTTCGCTTTTCTTTGCAATGCTGGCTACAGAGCACGTGATCCGGGGAAAATCAGCCGTAAGCAGCATTGTGCCGGCAGCAGTGCTTTTGGCACTGAGCCTTGGCCTGTACCAGACGAACCTTGCCTGTTTCTGTCTGGTGCTGCTGGCCTATTTTCTCCTGCTGCTTTTCCGGAATGGAGAAAAACAAAAGATTCGGGAACATATTTGCAAAAGCCTGGCAAGTGCTGCATCCGGCGCAGTGCTGTATCTGCTGATCCTGAAGGCTGTACTGTGGGCGACGGGCACGGTAATGGCCGATTACCAGGGTGGTGCAGATATTTCAGTGTCTGGAATTCTGAAAAATCTTCCTTCCAGCGTTGCAAAGTGCTATGAGCTTTTTTATCGGTATTTCTTTGGCACCCTTGTAAAACACAATATGCTGCAGGAAACTGCAGTTGTATTTGCTTTGATTTTTTGTGTGGTGGGTGCCGCGCTTGCGTGCAGGCTGGTTCGGCTCATACGCCGGAAAGATTGGGAAAACACTTTCTATGGCACAGCGGCGCTGCTGGTGCTGCCCATGATGTGCACGGTATTTATGGTGGCAACCTCGCAGGCGTCGTTTTATATTCCCATGTCCGGAGGTCTGGCCTTGTTCCTGCCGGTCTGTTTCTGGCTATTGGACAGCAGCCGGGAGGGAGAAACAGCCTGTGATGCGTTCCGCAAATGCTGGAATAAAGCAGAAAAAGCACTGATCCTGCTGACGGCGGCTGCTGTCGTTTACGGGAGCGTATTCATGTCGGCGGTCGATCAGCAGGCGATGTATGAGGGCAGGCAGGCAACGAAAGAACTCTCTGACCTGATTGCACAGACGCTGGTGAGCGAAGGATATTACGATAACGAGATCCCGGTGATGCTTGTGGGAAATGCAAGCAACAGCCCGTTGTTCCGCACCCATGAGCTATACCACACGGCAAACCCGTATGCGAGAGTGGGACTGTTTATGGCAGAGACGGCGGGTACGATCCGTTTTTCCTGGGATGCAGCTTTCCGCGATTATACGCCGATCTGGCTGAATCTGTGTGATGACAAAACTTATCAGAAACTTCTTGAAACGGAGGAGATCGCAGAGATGCCGACATTCCCGCAGGAAGGTTCCATCCGGAAAATGGATGGTGTGCTTGTGATAAAGGTCTCAGAAGAATATCATCTGGATGCTGACTGGAAAAATAAAATGATGAGCGGCGAATATGACTAATCCTGTTTGGGCGGAAATGATACAACCCCTTGCAAACTGTCCCGAAATGTGGTAACATAGCTCTTGGTTATAAAACCTGAATACTCCCAAACGCAGCGACGGAGAGAGTAGGTATGGCGTACACGGCAAAGAGAGAAGCTTCACCGGCTGAGAGGGCTTCCGGGTGTATCTGTGCTGAAGTTCGCTCCTGAGCGGTCTGTGCGAAACAGCAGTAGTACAGAACGGCCACGCCCCGTTACGGCGTTCTGAGAGCCGCCCGGCATCTGTGCACGGGTGGAAACCGGGTGGTACCGCGGAGCTAAGAATCAACAGCTTCGTCCCTTTTGCCTGAGAAATCGGGCAGGGGACGGAGCTTTTTTGTTGCACTCCGCTCATCAACACGAAGAATAAAGGAGAGAACATCCATGCAAGCAATGATCGACGAGCTGGCAAAACAGGCCGCTGAAAGCCTTGGTCAGGTGTCCGGCAAGGAAACGCTGGCCTCCTTCTGGCAGGAGTACCTCAGCAAAAACGGCAAGATCCCTGCCCTGATGAAGAACCTGCGCACCGTTGCGCCGGAAGAGCGCCCCGCTATGGGCAAGATCATCAATGAACTCAAGGCAAAGGTTCAGGCAGATTACGACGCTGCTGCAGAACAGGTGAAGCAGGCAGAGCTTGCTGCCCGCAATGCCGCTGAGACGGTGGATATCACGCTGCCCGCCAAGACCCGCCCCATGGGCGGCCTGCACCCGCTGACCCTGATCACCAACCAGATCATCGACGTGTTCTCCGGCATGGGCTTTTCGGTGGGTACCTTCCCGGAGATCGAGGACGATGACCACAACTTTACCCGCCTGAACGTGCCCAAGGATCACCCGGCACGCGACATGCAGGACACCTTCTACCTGTCGGAGGAGTTCCTGCTGCGTACCCAGACTTCCGGCGGCCAGATCCGCACCATGGACGTTCAGAAGCCGCCCATCAAGATCCTGATGCCCGGCCGTGTGTTCCGTTCCGACTCGGACGCTACCCACAGCCCCATGTTCCACCAGATGGAAGGTCTGGTGGTGGATAAGGGCATCACGCTGGGCGACCTGCAGGGCGCGCTGAACACCTTCGTGCAGAAACTGTTCGGTGCCGACACCCGCACCCGCCTGCGTCCTTCTTACTTCCCGTTCACCGAGCCCAGCGTGGAGGTGGACGTGAGCTGCTTCGAGTGCCACGGCAAGGGCTGCCCGCTGTGCAAGCACACCGGCTGGATCGAGGTGCTTGGCGGCGGTGTCGTTAACCGCAAGGTGCTCGAGAACTGCAATATCGACCCGGACGAGTATTCCGGCTTCGCCTTCGGCATCGGCATCGAGCGTATCGCCATGCTGAAGTATGGCATCAACAACATCGGCCTGATGTTCGAGAACAACCTGCAGTTCCTCAAGCAGTTCCACGAATAAGAGGGGAGAGAAGAGACAATGAAAGTACCTTTCAGCTGGTTAAAAGAATTTGTAGATATCGACGTTACTGCGCAGGAACTGGAGGAAAAGCTCTTCTCCTGCGGCTTTGAGGTCGAAGAGCTGATCCCGCTGGATGCCGGCATCAGCAAGGTGGTCGTCGGCAAGATCGTGGAGATGGAAAAGCAGGAGGGCACCCACCTGACCAAGTGTGTGGTGGACTGCGGCGACTACGGCCACGACATCCGCATCAGCACCGGTGCCGCCAACATGAAACTGGGCGACTGCGTGCCCGCTGCTCTGGATGGCTCCACCCTGCCCGGCGGCATCAAGATCAAGGCCCGCAAGATGCAGGGCGTGGACTCCAACGGTATGTTGTGCTCCGGCGAAGAGCTGGGCCTGAACGATGACCTGTTCCCGGGCTCTGAGGTCTACGGCCTGCTCATCCTGCCCGAGGATTCTGTCCCCGGCACCGACATTGCCCCCGTGGTGGGTCTGGACGACTATATCTTTGATATCTCCATCACCGCGAACCGCCCGGACTGCCAGTCCGTTCTGGGCATCGCCCGCGAGGTGGCTGCCGTTCTGGGTAAGCCCCTGCACATGCCCGCCATGGACTACAAGACTGTCTGCGAGCCGGATGCGCCCATCACCGTCAAGGTGGAGGCTCCGGACCTGTGCCCCCGCTACATGGCACACTATGTGCGCAACATCCGCATGGGCGAGTCTCCCCGCTGGATGAAGCGCCATCTGGCTCTGTGCGGCCTGCGCTCCATCAGCAATGTGGTGGATATTACCAACCACACCCTGCTGGAAATGGGTCAGCCCATGCACGCCTTTGACCTGAACAAGGTCGCCGGCCGCACCATCGATGTGCGCCGCGCCCATGCGGGCGAAAAGATCGTCACGCTGGATGAGAAGGAGTTCACTCTGAACCCCAACAATCTGGTCATCTGCGATGCCGAAAAGCCGGTGGCACTTGCCGGCATCATGGGCGGCGCAAACTCCGGCATGGATGAGAACACCACCAGCCTGCTGTTTGAGTGCGCCACCTTCGCCCGCGACTGCGTGCGTAAGACCAGCCGCGCATTGGGCCAGAACAGCGACTCTTCTGCCCGCTACGAGAAGGGCGTGGACCGTCACTCTCCTGAACTGGGCCTTGCCCGTGCCCTGCACCTGATCCAGGAGCTGGACTGCGGCGACATCACCACACTGGAATATGACCTGACCGATGGCCGCCCGATGGAGCGCAAGCACATCGTTACCACTCCGGCTAAGATCTGCGGCGTGCTGGGCATCACCGTGCCGGATCAGACCATGATCGACATTCTGCAGCGTCTGGAGTTCACGGTGGATGTACAGGCCGATGGCAGCTGGGACGTGTCCGCACCCCTGTACCGCGAGGACGTGGAGAGCTTCCCGGATCTGGCCGAGGAGGTCATCCGTGAGTACGGCTACGACCACATTGTGCCCACCTTCCTGAACACCGCCTCCGTTACCAACGGCGGTCTGAACTACGACCAGAAGCAGCAGCTCAAGACCAAGCGTCTGCTGGCCGCACAGGGCTTCTATGAGGCCTCCACGCTGGCCTTCTACTCCAACGCAGAACTGGATATGCTGCACATCCCGGCGGATGATGAAGCCCGCAAGGCCATCCGCATCCTGAACCCCATCAGCGAGAATCTGTCCATCATGCGCACCCTGCTGGCTCCCTCCATGCTGAACGTCATCGTGGACAACCTGAAGAAGGGCAACGCCGAGGGCCGCCTGTTTGAGATGGCACCGGTCTACCTCGCCAAGGAGCTGCCCATTCAGGAGCACCCCCACGAGCGTCAGACCCTCTGCCTCGGCGCGTTCGGCCCGGCGGAGGACTTCTTCACCGTCAAGGGCGCTCTGGAGGCGCTGGCCGCAGGCTTCGACCTGACCTTCACCTACCAGCGGGAGACCACCAGCTGGCTCCACCCCGGCATCAGCGCCGCCGTCTACTGCAACGGCAAGCGTCTGGGCGTCTTCGGCAAGCTGGCCAACGAGATCAACGCGGAGCTGGAGATCGCCAAGGAGCAGAAGGACAGCCAGAACATCTATCTGGGCGAGCTGGACTACGAGGCCCTGATGTCCTGCGTCGAGGGCGGGCTGCGCTACAAGCCCCTCAGCCCCTACGCCGCCGTCAAGCGCGATCTGGCGCTGGTCTGCGACGAGGCTGTGGCCTGCGGCGACATCGAGGAGGCTATCAAAAAGGCCAGCCCCCTCATCACCGAGGTCAAGCTGTTCGATATTTACCGGGGCGCGAACCTCGGCGAGGGCAAGAAGAGCATGGCCTTCTCCCTGACCCTGTCCGACCCCGCTGCCGAAGTCTCCGCCGAGCAGGTGGAGCGCACCGTCAAGAAGGTGCTGGGCAACCTGAAGTTCAAGCTGGGCATCGAGATCCGCTAAACTGAAAGAATAAGAAATGAGTCCGTCTGTGCTGCTGGCACGGGCGGG
>OIXV01002862.1_pt1 | contig 13291 bp, 10 predicted proteins | sample 1587771 | NCBI WGS metagenome assembly OIXV01 (sample SAMEA3888893, study PRJEB22519) | human gut metagenome | biome: human gut; feature: human-associated habitat; material: faeces | place: Denmark | collected 2010
GGAACTGGAGGGATAGAGCAGTATTATAACAGTACTTTATCAGGCGTCGATGGAAGAAAATATAAATATTTAAACGAAGAATTAGAACAGGATAGCTCCATTGTGGAGCCAGAGAATGGGAAAACAGTTGTCACAACGATTGACTCCAATATTCAGAAACTGGCAGAAGATCAGCTTTCTAAGTTTGAAAAGAAATATGGAAGTAAGGGAAGCAGCATTCTTGTGATGAATCCCAATAATGGAGAGATCTATGCAATGGCAAATTCTACTTCCTATAATCTGGAAAGCCCAAGAGATGATAAGAATCTCTTAAAGAAATACTCACAAAGTCAAGTTAATAAGATGAGTGAGAAAGAAAAGACAAAAGCATTTAATGAGATCTGGAAGAATCCAATTGTATCAAATGCATTTGAACCAGGTTCAACATATAAGCCATTTACGGTAGCAGCTGGTCTTGAAGAAGGAATCTTAAAGGGCAATGAAACTTATTATTGTGATGGATACCAGAAGGTTGGGCCGCATACTATTCACTGTTCTCATAGAAGCGGACATGGATTGATCACGTTGTCTCAGAGTATTTCATTATCGTGCAATGATGCATTGATGCAGATTGCAGCCAAAGAAGGCAAGAATGTATTCGCAAGATATCAGAAGAATTTCAATTTTGGAAATAAGACAGGGATCGATCTTCCTGGAGAAGCACAGACAGCATCGCTTCTTCATGATGCAAAAGATATGACAGCCGCAGATCTTGCCACAAGTTCTTTTGGACAGTCATTTAACTGCTCTATGATCCAGATGGGAAGTGCATTTTGTTCTCTGATCAATGGAGGAAATTATTACAAACCGCATGTGGTCAAACAACTTCGAAGCAGTAATGGAGAAGTTGTCAGCAATATAGAGCCGACGTTAGTGAAACAGACGATCTCAAAAGAGACATCAGATAAATTAAGAAAATACATGAAAGAAACTGTTGATTCAGGAACTGGAACAAAGGCAAAGATGAAAGATTATACAGCTGGTGGTAAGACTGGTACTGCACAGAAGATTCCAAGAAGTGCAGGAACTTATATCGTATCTTTTTGTGGATTTGCTCCAGTGGAGAATCCACAGGTGCTAGTTTATGTTGTGATTGATGAGATTCAGAGGGATTCTCAGACGAATACAGGACTTGCAGTTGAAATCGCAAAGAAGGTATTAGAAGGATCACTCAAGGAATTAAATGTTGCGAAAAGCAGCAAAAAGTAATATCATCATTTTATTTTCATAATTAAGACAGGGATCATGGAGATAAAATGAGGACGAAAGCAAAGAAAAAACTGTTGCTTGTCACGGCTGCATTTTTCACAGGGTTTTTGGTTGTGACGATAAAACTTTCTTATGTGATGATCGCTCAGGCGGATAAATATTTAAGTTTAGCCAGAAACCTGCATCAAAGAGACCGGGAGATTAAAGCGCCAAGAGGCAGTATTTACGACAGAAATGGCGTAAAGATCGCTTCGAACAAAGCAGTCTATTCGATTTCTGTGATATATTCTCAGGTGACCGACAGGGAAAAAGTAATAAAGGTCTTATCTGAGAATCTTAAGATCAAAGAATCTTTGATCCGAAAAAAAGTATATAAAAATTCAGTAAGGGAAAAAATTAAAAGTAATGTAGAAAAAGACATCGCAGACCGTATCCGTAAGTTTAAACTTGACGGGGTCAAGGTGGATGAAGACTACAAAAGAGTATATCCATATAATAACCTGGCATCGAAAGTTCTTGGATTTACAGGAGGAGATAACCAGGGAATCATTGGACTGGAGGTTTTTTATGATCGATATCTCAAAGGAAAGTCCGGAAGGATCCGGACACTGACAGATGGAAGCGGCATAGAAATCGATGGAGCATATGAAGAGAGGGAAGAACCAGTTGCTGGAGGGGATCTTTATATTTCGCTTGATGTGAATCTGCAAAATTATGCCGTGCAGGCATGTAAGAAGGTGAAGAAAGAGAAGAAGGCAAAACAGGTATCCATGATCTTGATGAATCCACAGAATGGAGAAATCTATGCAATGGTCAATGTTCCAGAATATGATCTGAATGATCCTTTTTCTTTGTCAGCAAAGAAAAGAAAGGCAAATAGTAAGAAACAACAGGAATATCTCAATAAGAAGTGGCGGAATTCCTGTTTAAATGATACTTATGAACCGGGATCGGTCTTTAAGATCGTAACGGCGACTGCAGGACTGGAATCATCGAAAGTCAGCGTGAATGATCATTTTAATTGTCCAGGATTTCGGATTGTGGAGGATCGCAAGATCCGGTGTCACAAAGTCGGAGGACATGGAAGTGAGACATTTAAAGAAGGTGTTATGAATTCCTGTAATCCAGTATTTATGGATGTCGGTGCCAGAGTTGGTGTGGATGGAATGTATCAGACATTCCGCCAGCTTGGACTGTTTGAGAAAACAGGGATCGACCTTCCTGGAGAAGCATCTTCGATCATGCATCAAAAGAAGAATGTCGGTGCAGTTGAACTTGCAACGATGTCTTTTGGACAGTCCATACAGATCACACCGTTACAGCTGTTAAGAGCAGTCAGTGCGGTGATCAACGGCGGGAAGCTGATCACACCGCATTTTGGAAGATATGTTCAGAAGCAGGATGGAACAAGATTAAAAACTTTTTTTTATTCAGTGAAAGAAGGTGTCATAAAAAAACAGACATCGGAGACGATGAAAGAATTGTTAGAAGCAGTTGTTTCCGATGGATCAGGAAGAAACTGCCGAATGGATGGTTTTTCCATTGGGGGAAAGACGGCAACCAGTGAGAAACTTCCAAGAGGAAATGGAAAATATATTTCTTCTTTTTTAGGATTTGCGAAAGCAGACAATCCTGCGATCATTGGGATCGTGTTGATTGATGAACCACATGGAACTTACTATGGAGGAACGATCGCAGCCCCTGTGATGAGAAGTGTGTTTCAAACTGCACTTCCATACATGGGGATTTATAAAGAATATACGCCAGATAAAAAAGAACCGTAGACGAAACAAGAACAAATGAGGTGGCGACATGAATTATGGTATTGTAAAACCAGTTTTAATTGCCTTTTTTATCAGCGTACTTCTTAGCCCGATGATGATCAGGTATTTACACAAATTAAAATTCGGTCAGTTTATCCGGGGAGAAGGACCCGAATCACATCTGAAGAAATCAGGGACTCCGACGATGGGAGGACTGATCATATTACTTGGAATCGTAATCGCATCGTTATTTTATGTTAGAAGATATCCGATGATCATCCCGGTGCTGTTTGTGACGCTGGGATTTGGATTTATCGGATTTATCGATGATTACATCAAGGTAGTTATGAAAAGGAACCTGGGACTGCGGGCCTGGCAGAAGATGTTTGGGCAGATCATAGTCACAGGAATCTTTGCGTATTATTTGATAAATTACACGCAGACAGGAACTTCGATGCTGATTCCTTTTACACATGGTAAATATTTAAACCTTGGAGTATTTTTTATCCCAGCGGTTTTTATCATTTTGTTAGGAACTGTGAATGGAGCTAATTTTACGGATGGATTGGATGGACTTGCATCAAGTGTTACGGTATTGATCGCAACATTTTTTACAGTGGCAGCCATTGGAATGGGGCATAATGATCTGGCAGCTGGAATCTGGCCGGTATCTTGTGCGACGGTTGGCTCACTTCTTGGTTTTTTAGTATTTAATGTATATCCGGCGAGAGTGTTTATGGGAGATACAGGCTCGCTTGCACTTGGGGGATTTGTGGCAGCAACAGCATTGATGCTTCGCCTGTCTTTATTTATCCCAATTGTTGCATTGATCTATATGATCGAGGTATTATCTGTTATGGCACAGGTATTATATTTTAAAATGACAAAAGGAAAAAGATTATTTAAAATGGCACCGATCCATCATCATTTTGAATTGTCAGGATGGCCAGAAACAAAGGTTGTAGCAATCTTTGCGATCACCACGGCAGTTTGTTGCCTGATCGGACTGGTAGCGATTTAGTAAGGAGAAAGAAATGATAGATACAAGCAAGAAATTTTTAGTAGCAGGAGCAGGAAAAAGTGGAATTGGTTCTGTCAATCTGCTTTTAAAAACAGGTGCAGATGTCAGTCTGTATGATGGAAAGGAAGACCTTGAGAAAGAGGCACTTTATGAGAAATTATATGAAAAGAAAGAGATTCCATTGATCTTAGGAAATATCACAAAAGAAGATGTAAGTAAGTTCGATCTATTAGTGTTAAGTCCTGGGATTTCAGTAAATGCACCGATCGCACAGATGTTTCGTGATCAGGAAAAGCCAGTATGGAGTGAGATTGAATTAGCATATCAGGCATCCAAAGGAAGAATCGCAGCGATCACAGGAACCAACGGAAAGACAACGACAACAGCGCTGACTGGAGAGATCATGAAAGGATATTATGAAAGCAGTTTTGTTGTCGGAAATATCGGAATTCCTTATACAAGTGTTGCGCTTGATACAAAAGAGGACAGTGTAACAACTGCAGAGATCAGCAGTTTCCAGTTAGAAACGATCGTTGATTTTAAACCGGATGTATGTGCAGTTCTTAATATCACACCAGATCATTTGGATCGTCATGGTACAGTAGAAGTTTATGCACAGACAAAAGAATCCATTGGAAAAAACCAGACAAAAGACCAGGTAATGGTATTAAATTATGAAGATGATACAACAAGAGCTATGGCAGACAGAGCGAATGGAACAGTTCTGTTTTTCAGTTTGCATCATAAAATAAAAGAAGGGGTTTCCATGGAAGGTGATGCATTTATCATCGAAGAAAATGGAAAGAAACAGATCGTATGTACATTAGATGATGTGAATCTGTTAGGAGACCATAATTATGAAAATATTTTAGCAGCGATCGCAGTGACTTATTCTATGGGAGTTCCAGTTTCATATATCAAAGAAGGAATCAAGAGGTTTAAAGGTGTAGAACATCGTATTGAATATGTGGATACAGTGAAAGGTGTTGCATACTATAACGATTCTAAAGGAACGAATCCAGATGCAGCGATCAAAGGAATCAAAGCAATGAACCGCCCAACATGGCTGATCGGTGGTGGATATGACAAGAAATCTACATATGATGAGTGGATCGAAGCATTTGACGGAAAAGTTAAAGAACTGATCTTGATGGGTGTAACAGCACCAAAGATCGCTGATTGTGCAAAAACACATGGATTTGATAAGATCAAGTTTGTTGATTCTATGGAAGAAGCAGTTTCATACATTGCAGGAAAAGCCCAAGATGGAGAAGCAGTTTTATTATCACCTGCATGTGCAAGCTGGGGAATGTTCCCGAATTATGAAGTCAGGGGAGATATCTTCAAAGATTGTGTCAGAAAATTAAAGGAGAACTAAAAAGTGGCAAATCGCATCAAAGAAAAATATATGGCCGGCAAAAGATACTTTGATTATCCGATGTTGTTTCTGGTAATATTTCTGATATGTTTTGGTCTGGTTATGATCTATAGTACAAGTTCATATAAGAGTACTGTCACATATGGAAATTCCTATCACTGGCTGTTAAGGCAGGCAGTTGCGATAGTGTTAGGTGCGGTTGCAATGGTTGTATGCTGTAAACTAGATTACCACATCATAAAAAGTGAGAAGTTTGGAAATGGCTGTTATTGGGCTAGTATCGTACTGTTAGTTCTTGTGTTGATCATAGGTGCAGCAAAGAAGGGTGCAGTCCGCTGGATCAGCATCGCAGGATTTCAGTTTCAGCCATCAGAAGTATCTAAGATTCTGGTTGTGATCTATCTCGCGAACAGATTATCAGCAAATGCTAATAAGATCCGAACATTCAAAGATAGTATCGTGATCGTTCTTCCAACGGTCCCGATCATTGCTCTGATCGTTACACAGAACTTAAGTACAGCACTTGTCGTGTGTTCGATGATCGGTGTCATGCTGTTTGTGGTAAGTCCGAAGATGAAAGAACTTATGTTAACAGCAGGCGGTGGAATAATACTCTTGTTCGTGTATCTGTTGACGGCAAATAGTTATCGAAACGAGCGTGTACAGATTTGGCTGCATCCAGAAAGTCACAAAAAGGGATTTCAGACGATGCAGGCATTATATGCGATCGGTTCCGGTGGGATTTTTGGAAAAGGACTTGGGCAGAGTATGCAGAAGATGGGATTTATTCCAGAATCACACAATGATATGATCTTTTCGATCATTTGTGAAGAATTAGGATTGTTCGGGGCAGTTTGTCTGATCCTTGTGTTTGTGGCACTGATCTTTCGGATGCTCTTGATCGCACTGAATACAGAAGACTTATTTGGATCACTGATTGTGATCGGTTTTATGACACATATCGCAATTCAGGTATTTATCAATATTGCTGTTGTAACAAACACGATCCCGCCGACAGGAATTCCACTTCCATTTATCAGTTATGGAGGTACATCGATCCTTGTTGTCATGATCGAAATGGGAATCGTATTATCAATTTCTAAGAAAATTCACATAAGATAAGGGTGAGTGTGATGGAAGAAAAAAAAGTCATCCGTATGGATGAGCATAAAAACAAGAATAAAGTACATAAACTATCGGGGAAGAAAATACTGCTTGGTATCGTTGCAGTTTTGATCCTTACGGTTGTGATCATTGCAGGGACGTGTAAAACAAAACAGATCAAAATTTCTGGATTAAGTTATTATACAGAAGCAGAAGTTAAAAAGGCAGTTGTAGAGAATGGATATATTGATAACTCGGTTGCATATTTCTTAAAATGTAAGATTGCGTCACCAGATCTTCTGCCATTTATAGATTCGATTCATGTAAGGATCAAGCGGCCAGATACGATCACGGTCGAGGTAAAAGAAAAAAAGAGGGCTGGATGCCTTCTGTATAATGGAAAATATGTCTATTTTGATAAAAATGGTTATGCATTGGAAAGCTATGAAAAGAAATATGACGATGTTCCATTGGTTACAGGGCTTAAATATGATGAATTGGTCATGCAGGAGAAGATTCCAGTCAAGAAAGAGAAAGTTTTTTCTTATCTTTTAGAACTTACGACTGCAATTGATAAATATAATCTTCCGATCGATCAGATTTATATCAAAGAAGATGGAAATGCCTTATTGATCAGCGATAAGATAACGGTTGATCTTTATAATAAAAAGGATATTGATATCAAGATTTCTGAATTAGCAGGGATGCTTAAGAAAGTAAAAGGGAAAGGTGGAACTATTGACATGAAGTACTTTAGCGAGGACCACAAAATTGCTGTTTTTCAACCAAAAAAGAGTTGAAAAAACTTAGTAAAGAAGGTATCATTAAGTTAGTGTACAGAATTTAAGGGAGTCATTTTAACATAGATGGCGTGAAGGAGGAACAACGTGGTTGAGATTATGCCTAGTGTTGAGAACACACAAGCAAGGATTTTAGTAATAGGAGTCGGTGGAGCAGGAAACAATGCGGTAAACCGAATGGTAGATGAGAATGTCCAGGGTGTTGAACTCGTGGGTGTGAATACAGATAGACAGGCTTTATCTTTATGTAAAGCAGGAACAAAGATTCAGATCGGGGAGAAACTGACAAAGGGACTTGGAGCAGGAGCAAAACCTGAGATCGGGGAAGCAGCGGTTGAAGAGAATCGTGAAGAGATCACAGAATTGGTTCAAGGATCAGATATGGTATTTGTAACATGTGGAATGGGTGGAGGTACCGGTACAGGTGCAGCACCGATCATTGCAGAGATTTCCAAAGGACTTGGAATTTTAACAGTAGGAGTTGTGACAAAACCATTTACATTTGAAGGAAAGCCTCGTATGAACAATGCAATGTCAGGAATTGCACGCCTTCAGGATCAGGTGGATACAATGATCGTCATTCCGAATGACAAGTTGTTACAGATCTGTGATAAGAGAACAACGATCCCAGATGCACTGAAGAAAGCAGATGAAGTACTGCAGCAGGGTGTACAGGGAATTACAGATATGATCTACAACCCAGGATTGATCAATGTCGATTTTGCTGATATTCAGACAGTTATGAGAGATAAAGGTATTGCACATATCGGTATGGGAGTTGCAGACGAAGAACTTGAAGCAATCAAGACAGCGATGGAAAGTCCATTGCTTGAGACAACTGTTGCAGGAGCTACAGATGTGATCGTCAATTTCGCAGGAGCGGTTGGAATGTTAGAAGCACAGCAGGCTGTGGAATACTTAAAAGACGAAGCAGGAGACGATGTCAATGTCATCTTCGGTACAGTCAATGCAGATTTTGGAGATCAGATCAGTGCAACGATTATCGCAACAGGAATCAAATCCGCAGATATTACAGGGAATGCAAGAACTGGATTTGCTGCAGCGAAGAAGCCAGTACAGCAGACACAGCAGGCTCCGGAATTTTCAGGGCAGCCATTACATAATGGAAAGGTCATGGAGGAAGAACAGCCAGTACAGACAACAAGCTATGTTTCTGAACCTGAGATGAAAGAGATCGAACAGGAAAGCTCTAAGATCAACATTCCAGAGTTTTTATTAAAGAGCAGAAGAAGATAATTTCTTAACAGATAAAAGACAGAATAAAAGCGTGTAGGATTTCAAAGATTCTACACGCTTTTTCATGTCATAGGAAATTCCGATGGAATCCCCTATGCAAGGATTTTTTCTTAACTGCTGATAAGCAGGTTATTCGATATAATCTCCACGGCTGAATACAAGCTGATAATCAATACTGGCAAGACGTCTTCCAAGACAGCCAGCACATTCAGCAGCTTCCTCTCCAGTGCAGATCTTATTGTCATATAAAGAATAATCTTTTCTTACTGCAACAGGAGAAAGATTCGGCATAACAACATTTGCACCTGCAAGAATTCCTTTTTCCCTTCCACGAGGATCAATCGTACCAAGTGCTGTTGTGGAAGGAAGCAAAAGATGAGGATTCATCAGACGAAGAATACTCACAAGGTATGTGGTAAGTTCCACACTTCCAGAAGGGAATTCCTTAAATCTTGTATCGTGATGTGGAACAAAAGGACCGATTCCGACCATCTGTGGGTCAAGTTCTTTGATAAATAGCAGGTCGTCTGCAAGATTCTCAACCGTCTGATAAGGGGCTCCAACCATAAATCCAGTTCCTACAGCATAGCCGATTTCTTTTAGATTCCACAGACACTGGATCCGGTTTTCTAAAGAAAGACTTTCTGGGTGGAGTTTCTGGTAAAGCTCTGGGTCAGCAGCTTCATGTCGAAGCAGATAACGATCAGCCCCTGCATCATATAATTTTTGATAACTTTCTTTGGAGCGTTCCCCAAGAGAAAGTGTGATGGCACAATCAGGGTAGCGCTTTCTGATCTCTGCCACGATAGGAACCATAACTTCATCTGTATAATGAGGATCTTCACCGCCTTGAAGAACAAAGCTTCGATATCCAAGCTGGTAACCATTCTCACAGGCAGAAAGGATTTCCTCTTTTGACAGACGGTAACGATTTGCATTCGGATTGCTGCCTTGAATTCCGCAGTAATAGCAGTTATTTTTGCAGTAATTCGTAAATTCTACTAATCCACGTGGAAAAACACCATTTCCATAGATATTTACAGCTTCTTCTCTGGCAAGAGAGGCAAGATAAGATGCGCTTTCTTCGTTCCGTTCTTTAATAAGTGTGATAAATTCTTCTTTTGTCAATGTATGCTTTTTATGCAAACGATCAATTAGTTCGTGTAAATTCATAATGTCCAACTCCTTTTCTGGTCTATAAGAAATATAACATATAATAGAAGAAAAAACCAAAGAAATATGATAGAATAAAGGAAAATGTTTTAAATTTCAGGAGGAAACAAACATGCAGGGAAATGTTACAGAATTTACACATCCATTAATTATGCACAAGATCTCATTGATCCGCGATAAGAATTGTGGGACAAGGGAATTTCGTACTGTTATTGGAGAAATTGCAACATTAATGGGTTATGAGATCTTAAGAGATCTTGAAACAGAATTAGTAGAGATTGAGACACCAATGGAAAAGGCAATGGTGCCAATGATCAAAGGAAAGAAATTAGCAGTTGTTCCAATTCTTCGTGCAGGTCTTGGAATGGTGGATGGAATTCTTTCTTTAGTTCCAACAGCGAAAGTTGGACATGTTGGAATGTATCGTGATGAGGAGACTTTACAGCCAAAAGAATATTACTGCAAATTGCCAGAAGATATCGACCAGAGATTGGTGTTGATCGTAGATCCAATGCTTGCAACTGGAGGTTCCGCAGACGCAGCGATTGAGTTTGTAAAGAAACAGGGAGCAAAACAGATCAAATTTGCATCCATTATTGCAGCCCCAGAGGGAATCAAGATGTTAACAGAGAAACATCCAGATATTCAGATTTACTGTGGAAGCATTGACCGTCAGCTGAATGAAAACGGATATATTTTGCCTGGACTTGGAGATGCAGGAGATCGTATCTTTGGTACTAAATAATAAAATTGCAACTTTTCATTGATTGTGATAGAATAAGAAAGTTAATCTTGGCATGCTTTATAAATGCCATGGAAACTGATACAGAAAGATACTAGAAAGAAGGATATAAATGAAGCGCGAAGATGTGAGAAATATTGCAATCATTGCCCATGTCGATCATGGTAAGACAACATTAGTAGACGAGATGTTAAAACAGAGCGGAATCTTCCGTGACAATCAGGAAGTCGCAGAGAGAGTCATGGACTCAAATGACATCGAGAAAGAAAGAGGAATCACGATTCTGTCTAAGAATACAGGAGTTATGTATAATGGAATCAAGATCAATATCATCGATACACCGGGGCATGCTGACTTTGGTGGAGAAGTAGAACGTGTACTGAAGATGGTAAATGGTGTTGTATTAGTTGTTGATGCATTTGAAGGACCAATGCCACAGACAAAGTTTGTATTAAAGAAAGCATTAGAGCTTGATCTGTCTGTGATCGTATGTGTCAATAAAGTAGACCGTCCAGAAGCAAGACCAGATGAAGTTGTCGATGAAACATTAGAACTATTAATGGAATTAGATGCAGGGGATAAACAGCTTGACTGTCCATTTGTATTTGCATCAGCCAAAGAAGGATTCGCAACATTAGATCTTGATGGTGAGAAGAAAGATATGAAACCATTATTTGAGACGATCATTGAACATATCGAAGCACCAGAAGGTGATCCAGAGAAACCATTACAGGTATTGATCAGTACGATCGACTACAATGAATATGTTGGACGTATCGGAATCGGTAAAGTAGATAATGGTGAGATCGCGGTCAACAAAGAATGCATCGTAGTGAATGCTCATGATCCAGAACGTAAAGAAAAAGTCCGCATCACAAAATTATATGAATTTGAAGGTCTTGATAAAGTAGATGTAAAGAATGCACAGGTAGGATCTATTGTAGCGATCTCAGGAATCTCAGATCTGTCAATTGGAGATACGATCTGTGATGTGGATGGAGCAGAAGCAATTCCATTCCAGAAGATCTCAGAGCCAACGATCTCTATGCAGTTTATGGTAAATGACAGTCCTCTTGCAGGTCAGGAAGGTAAATATGTTACATCAAGACATATCAGAGACAGATTGTTCAGAGAATTGAATACGGATGTCAGCCTTCGTGTGGAAGAAAGTGAGAATCAGGACAGCTATAAAGTATCTGGACGTGGAGAATTACATTTATCTGTATTGATCGAGAACATGCGTCGTGAAGGATATGAATTTGCAGTCAGTAAAGCAGAAGTATTATATCATTATGACGAGAATGGTAAGAAATTAGAGCCAATGGAGATTGCCGTCATTGATGTTCCAGAAGAATTTACAGGGGCAGTTATTGAGAAGTTAAGCCAGAGAAAAGGTGAACTTCAGAATATGACAGCAGCCAATGGAGGTTATGCAAGACTTGAATTCTCTATCCCATCCAGAGGACTGATCGGGTATCGTGGAGAATTTATGACAGATACAAAAGGAAATGGTATCTTAAATACACTGTTTGATGGATATGGACCATACAAAGGGGATATCCAGTATCGTAAACAGGGATCATTGATCGCATATGAAGCAGGAGAAACGATCACATATGGTCTGTTTAATGCACAGGAGAGAGGTACTTTATTTGTAGGACCTGGTGAGAAAGTATACGGTGGAATGGTCATCGGACAGACTGGTAAAACAGAAGATATCGAGATCAACGTATGCCGCAGCAAGAAGCTTACAAATACACGTGCTTCAGGATCAGATGATGCATTAAAATTATCTCCTCCAAAGATCTTAAGCTTAGAGCAGGCATTAGAGTTTATCGATACGGATGAATTACTTGAGATCACTCCAGAGAATATCCGTATCCGCAAGAAGATCTTAGATCCAACAATGAGAAAACGTGCAAAATTCTCATAAGATCATGCACGGTATGAAAGCCGTTTAAAACATGTCGAAAAAGTGTGACTAACTTTGTCGAAGGATTTTTCTTCTAATTGTGTCAAAATTGGAATACGATTTAAAGTATACTAATAGAACACAAGAAGGGAGAAAGAGTATGACAGAGCAGGGAATCAATCATAATCAAGTGGAGGTTTGCGGACGTATCAATTCAGCGTTTGAATACAGCCATGAGATTTTCGGAGAAGGATTTTATACAGTCAAACTTTTAGTAAACAGATTAAGTGAAGCAACAGACGAGATACCATTATTAATATCAGAGCGGCTCGTTGATGTGACAAAAGATTACAAAGGAATGCTTGTAAGAGCTTGCGGTCAATTCCGTTCCTTCAACAAGCACGAGGAGAATCGTAATCATTTGATCTTATCTGTATTCGTCAGGGATCTGGAATTTATAGAAAGCATGGATGGAGTCAGACCGAATCAGATCATTTTAGATGGATTTATCTGTAAGCAGCCAGTATATCGGATGACACCGCTGGGAAGAGAGATTTGTGACATCTTGCTTGCAGTGAACCGTTCCTATGGCAAATCCGACTACATACCATGCATCTGCTGGGGAAGGAATGCGAGATTTGCAGGGAATCTTGAAATCGGTTCAAGAATTCAGCTGATCGGAAGAATTCAAAGCAGAGAATATCAGAAAAGAGTTTCAGAAAATGAACTGATCAGACGAGTTGCATATGAGGTATCAGTAAACAAATTGGAGTTTCATGAAAAGGATGAAGAATAGTTGTATTTATAGTATCAGAAATGATATAATATCCTAAACCAAATATATTACTACAAAAGGAAGATTCTTTGAGGTGAAAAGATGGAAGGACGAGTGG
>OIXV01002864.1_pt1 | contig 13285 bp, 18 predicted proteins | sample 1587771 | NCBI WGS metagenome assembly OIXV01 (sample SAMEA3888893, study PRJEB22519) | human gut metagenome | biome: human gut; feature: human-associated habitat; material: faeces | place: Denmark | collected 2010
CTGGATAATTATCTATATTGAACTTAAACTGTTTTTTCCCTTCCTGGTAAAATTCAGCCTCGATAATTACTTGCTTATGAGATTTAATGTTTTTTATGAATCCAGAGGGTGCTGAGAAGAAAATCACGTCAGCGCTGCCATCAGCAGCTTCATTCATTGAATATGTTTTTATCTTGTCTTGATCGAACTTAACTGACACATGGCAACCATCATACGAGTTACATAAAAACTGGCCTTTACTTATAAGTAACAGCGCCTCTGTTGGCATCAACTCCTCCGGCTTCTGACCCTTTTTCAAAGTGGTCTTTTTGGAGCGTAGGACAATTGACAGTTCAGAGCCACCGTTATAGGGAAAATCAAAATCGGCAGAATTTTCAGAGTCAAGTGTTAGAAACTTCTGAGCTGTACCACGCATTTCATCGTTTTGATATGAAGGCGTCCAATCTTTTGCGTGTGTGCTAAATGCAACCAAAGCTATTGCTGCAAAAATAAATTTTTTCACATCCCTATCTCCATTGGTTTATTTTGAAACAGATTAGCAGGGATGTCTCAGGATTCAATGCAACCAGAAGCAAAAAACCTCACCGAAGTGAGGTTATCTTTGTGCTTAGTCGGCCCAGCCTGTCTTTGTGTTAATGGCCGATTCAGCCATCGTATACTTCGCCACAACATCATCCTTAAACAGGATCGTGAGCTCTTTCTTTGTCCCATTCGTACCGTTATGGAAAAGCCCATAGAACGGAATGAATGAGGTGCCATTAACTTTCACTTTAGCGAAGGAATACTTCCAGATTTCATTACCGCCGTCGGTATAAGACACGTTATCAGGCGATCCGAAGGTGTTCTTAACCTCTGCCTTGGTGGTTTTCCCTTCCTGAAGCTTTGACTGAACGCTGGTTTCAGACTCTTTGCTGAGTTGCTGGTTTCCTGATGAAGCACAGCCAGCCAGAGTTAAAGCAATCGCAGTTGCGATAAAAATTTTCTTCATTTTATATAATCATCCCAATGGTATTGTCGGGATAAATCCTAACAGGGTTGTTTCTGGCAACAAGCCCACAAATTTGGTCGTTATCGTGGCTTTTCTTTCTCCATCATCGCCTGCCACCGGCTATCGTCTTCGTCCATAACCGTGTCGTACTCTTCGCGCGTAAAGCCTTTCTGGTTCGGGTATTTGGCGTTGAGAAGCATTGCAAATTCCGTCATCGTCAGATTCTCAGCTTCATCCCGGCTTATGCCGAAATGGTTGCGTGCCGCCATGATGTAATCGGCAGCGCGGAATTCCGAGGTGGTTTCGTTGCTTTCATAGCGCTGCAGCTGGCGAATTTTCGCCTTGCCAACGATGCCATGCATCATCAGGTTTTGCGCAACGATGACCATGTTCTCCGGCGGCATGCTGCCAGGGCGCCAGACAAAGCCACGCTTACGGGTCTTTCCCGGCTTCATCCAACCGACCAGTTCACCGATTTCGTCGTCGCAGCACGCAGTCATTACTGAATGGGCAGCCATGATGGCTTTGCGGGTCAACAGCCCACTCCGGATGTATCGCATCACGCAATCAGGTAGGCGGCTGTATTGGTCGAGGATATAGGCCTGAGCAGCCTGCTGTATCAACGGAGTGGCTTCATCGTTGCACAGCTCATAGAACGTCTGAACGATTTCATCTGGTTCGCCAATGCGCGCCATGTTGCGGAATGACGGCCGGAAAAAGAATTCCCGGTCACCTGTACCGATAACGCATTCGCCTAATTCTTTAATGGGGGTCATAGTCGCTCCATAAACAGTATCAAGGGCGCAGAACGCCCTTTGTACTATTCACGATGTTGTTAGCTGATCGTGACCGTGCACGCCACTGAGGTGATCTTGACTGGCGTCGCTGCAGAGTCAGTAACTTCACAGGTATATACGCCTGCATCACCAGAGACTGCGCTGGCCTTGTTAAACGTAGCCGCGGTTTGCCCGCTGACGACGGAGCCGTCTTTTTTCCATACGTAGGTGTATGGAGACGTGCCGCCTTCAACGACCACCGGCATGTTAAGTGCGGAACCGGCCGCAACGGATTTGGTCGCCGTCAGGTTCGTGGTGAATGCCAGCGCTGGGCCAGCTACTTCAAACACGACAGTGTCAGCGTCGTAGACTTTCCATTCCCCGGAGAAGGTGGAAATGTCAGAGGTACCGAAATCACCAGACCATGAGGTAGTATTGAAGTACCCCATGATATAGGTCCCTGTGTCTTCCCCGGTGAAATCAAAGCGCACCCACAGTGTCGGCTGCCGGCCTGCCTGTACTTCATCGAAAATATATTTCGAGATAGCGATAGCGCCGATTTCAGTAGTTTTATCCTGCTTACGGAATTCACCTTCACCAGAGATGGTGAAGTCCATATTGTTGACCAGGTTCTCAACCAGCCCTTTTGTATCGTCAGCCTCGGAGGTGACGGTATTCATGGAGTAGTCGAAACCTTTCGTGGTTAGCGCGCCCAGGCGCTTCCATTCGAAAAGAGCCGGAACGGTATCAGCACAGCCCATAGCCATGCGGAGTACCGCTACTTTGCCGATCAGCTTACCGGTATCATTCTGGCAGCCCTGCATGTGTACCTCTCAAGTAAAAAAGGCCGCCAGATGGCAGCCTGATGGGTGATTCTGGCGATTATTCGCCGTATGTGCATGAGACGAGCAGTCGGGTTACTAACCGGCCCTCTTCGGTGGATATTGGCGCCGGAACGTTGCCGACAAGACTCAGCGCGCCTACGCAGTCATCTGCGCCAGATTGTGCGCTGATGTATTCGACGATGGCGTTAACTGCAGAGTCCGCAGCGTCAGGATTCGATTTCGATGAAACGACATCGACCATTACATACCAGTCGCCGCCGCGGTCGTACTCGATATTGGTACCGCCAGAAGGACGAAACACGATGAACTGATCGGCATCCTTGCCGGTGTCGCGCCATATCCGCCACTGCACCTTAAAGCCTGCCGTCAGGCCTTCAGCCATAAACAGGTCTTTGAGGCGCATATACATCGCAGGTGTCATAGCGACAGCTCCTTTTTAACCGCGGCGTCAATCTGGCTGCGGGTATCCTCGAAGCCCTTCGTTAAGAACTCTTTTCTCGCCGATGCGCGCCTGAAGGTCTGCTTCACCTCCGGATCGTGAACGAACACGGCATAGTTAGCCGTATAGCCAACGCGCCCGGTCACTCGCACGCCGTTCGCGGTGATTTCCCGGAACTGGCTATTGATGAGTGTCGACGTATCGATCGGAGTGTAGAGCGCCGCCTGTGCGCTACCGATGAGCATCGCCGACTGCAACGCGCGCACAACCTTGCGCCCCTGCACGTCTTTGATGATACGGTCGAGATTGGACTTAGCCTGGCGGATGCCGCGTACTTTCGCGCCCATAGTCAGACTCCCGTAATCAGCGCAAAATCATCAGCCAGCCGTTCGAACGTATCAGCGAACTGAACAATCTGGCGTATCTCGTCGGCATCGTCCGGTGGCGAAGTCGCTGAAGACGCGCCAATCAGGATGTAATCCCCATCCCGCGCCGTTGCGTACTCGCTCCATATCGTGTTTTTAACCACGATTTCCCGGCCAAGGTCGCCAATTTTCGCTGAGAGGCCGCCCTGGTAGTCGCAGAGGATAGCGATCGGCGCTTCCCACCCGTACGGCTGACCTCCGCCGTCGGTATCACTACCGTCGGCATCGCGTATGCGCCGCCAGATGGTCGCCGTGGCGGTGTATGACCAGTTGGCTACCGATGACATAACCTATTCCCTCCATCGCAGCACAACGGTACCAGAAGCCCGGATTCGTGGACAATTGATGTGCCACTCTCCATCACTCTTAACATATGCTGTCGTTTGCTGTCCGGTATCAGTCTTCACCCAAACGCGAGTGAATGTGCGCGGCAGCCGCTGCTGCACTGAAATCCAGTCCATCAACAGCCACCAACGACCATGAACAGGCCCACGCTGTTACCGGCGCTAATCGGCAACTCACTGGTGCAGCCGCTCGTATCGAGCTTCGCCAGTGAGTCACGCAGCCAGGTAATCCCGTCTTCGCCGTAATCGAACGAGCGCGACGCCCCTGATGGCGCCCCCTGCGATTTTATTCGCCGGGCACCGGAAGATGTCGCCATGAGCGCAGCGGCATACATCAGGATGAGTTTTGCCGTGCATTCGTCATACCCCGCGCCTTCGAGGCACGGGATAATCTTGTTCACCACGCAGAGAATCGGATCGAGCAGCGCACCGGGGATGGAATAACCCAACTCACCGAGGAACGCCTGCACGTCTGCCGCTGTGATTGGGTCAGCCATGGTTATTTCGCCTTCTTCTTACTGGCAGATTCATCCTGCTGCTCTGCCTGCTCTGCAGCATCATCGCCCGGCGTCGCCACTTCAAACGTCTTCCCTTCCACTTCGCCCACTACCGACACTCGCCCAGCAAAAGCCACCGGAATGTCTGCCGCGACGAACTCATGTCCTACCGGCAGCTGCTGGAAGACACCATCAATCATGCCCCAGCAGCCGGTTTTCTCGACCTTTAACGTTTTCATGCTTTCTCCCGAAGAAAAGGGGCCGAAGCCCCTTAACCCTGTGCGTTGAACACTTTCGAACGACCGTTGAAGTCGCGCTTAATCTGCAGACCGACAGCGCTCCAGACCAGAGAGTTGTAGTTGTCGAACGGATTTTGACGCGGGATCATGAAGGTGCCCACCGGTGCAGCGATGCGCGTCTTGATGTATTGCGAGTTGCGCACGTACGCAATGAAGTGGTTGCCGGTCAGCTTAAAGGTCTGGTTTACGGACTCGATGCGGCCATAGCGCAGGATATATTCCAGCACAGTGCCTTCTTTGAAGCCTGCGGAGTCAGAATACGGCTTGCTCATGTTGCGCATGATGTCAGGTGATACCCAGGCCTTCACTTTTTCCTGCACGTAGTTATCGTCCAGAAGCTTCGCAAACGGTCCGGTAAAGAACGCGACCATCTGGTCTGGCGTCGCTGTGGTCAGGTCGATGTTAAGACCGGAAGAGCTCAAGTCTACCTGGTTGGTATTGGCGTGGTTGGTGATACCTGCGCCGACATAGCCCTTAACCTTCACCTTTTCATCACCGGACAGCATGTAATCAGCCATGTCTTCACGGATCGCCGCTACATGAGCTTCCTGGTCGTCTGCCATGGCGTCGAGGTTTTCCGACTGCATGCCGTTCCACTCGCGCCACTCACGGCTATAGCCGGTGTTGAAGATAGGGATCGGGTCACCGGCTTCGTCGTAGATGACTTTGTCCAGCTCTTCCGGCACATGACCGGTCAGGGTGCGATGCACCTTGCCAGCGTCGCTGGAAACGCGGTAAAGAGCAGCCGTCTTACCGATAGAGATCGGCGTGCCGAGCCCCAGCAGGTCATCCAGCAGGCCGTTACCTTCATCATTGCGGAATACACGGGTGGTAATATTGTCCACTTCCAGCCAGTAGTCTTTGGAGATCAGCGCAGCCTGGTTAACTTCCAGCGCGCCGCCGTACTGAGCGGTGATGGTGTTCTGATTGACGTTGAAGGCCTCACGTTGCATCAGCAACTGATTCCACGCCTTCTTGATCTGGTTATGTTCGGTAACCAGCTTTTTGTTAAATACGATCATGCTCATGCGGTAGCTTTCCCTGATTTGCGGACTTTCACGAGCTGGGCTTCCGCACCAACAGTGATTTTCTCGCGTGAGTAGAACAAAACTACGTCGGTAGTCGGCGCAGCAGATTTCTGGAGCGTGCCATCACCGGCTGACACAAGACCTTCATTCTCAAGTAGCACCTGAGAAGCCTTGACCAGCATGTGATAGTCGACATCGTCTTCGCACATGATTGCCGCGCCAGTATCACCGGCTGGTACAGCGTCGCGGATATCACCGCCACCGATGTAGTTGTGCTGGAGAGCGAGGGCAACGCCTGCCCCGCCGGCTGTAGCATGCACGGCCAGTTTCCCGGTGCTGTCCAGCATCACCAGGGAACCAGGCTTCACAGCGGCCGCCATGATGGCTTCGATGACCTGCGGGTCATTTTTACGGGCCGGGCCCGCGATTACTGTATGGAAACGAGGTGCAAGAGCCATTATTCAGGTGCCTCCATGTTAAGGATTTCGCTCTGAGCGCCATTGCCCTGAAACACCGGGTTAAGACCGGTACTGGTCTGGCACTGCGAGTACATGTCGTTCAGTGCATCACCAGCCAGCGAGTTGATCGCCGCTTCAGTCATGAACGGGAATTTCGCCTTTACCGCTTCACGCTTAGTTTTGAGGTCTTTCTCAGCGTTGGCCTGCAGTTGGGTTTTCAGCGTGCCGATTTCGTCGGTCAGCGGTTTAATCGCTAGATTGACTGCAGCGGTAATCGCTTCGGAGTTAATCTGAGCCTGACCAGGGTCGCCGCCACCGTCTTTCTTCTGCATCTGTTGGTTGTAGGCATCCCAGACCTGATCGTCGGTCAGCCCCTCGGTTTTTACGCCGGCGGCATTAAGCGCGGCGATCATCTTCTCTTTCATCGGGTTAATTTCTCCGTTGGTTTTGACTTCGTATTCAGTGGGTTTGCGCACGACTTCTACTGGGTCACCGACGAGGGTCACTACCTTGTCAGTGATGAGGTACTTCTGATCGAGGAGTTTCGGTTTGGCGCCGTCGCCGTCTTCTTCGTAAACGAAATGGTCAGGCCAGACGCTGACGACATAGCGCCATTTTTTATCGTCCTGCTTGATGGACATCCGCAGCGCCTGGTAGATATCGTCAAACGACATATCGGAAGCGTTGCTGATGAAAAACTTAACCCTGTCCCACCAGTTATCCTTCATGTTATTCGCGGCTTCGACGAGGCTGGCGCTTTCCACTTCCCCCTCCTGCCCGTCGGCGTTCACGAACATGCCTACACCCTCTGCTGGTGTACCAGCGCCCGGTTCATCGAGCAGGATGGCAATGTGGTCGAACTGCATGTTCCTGGCAATCCACGAGTGTTTCTTGCCCTTCGACTCACCGGACTTTTTCTCTTTGTTGGTGAGCAGCCCGGTAGAAAGGTGGATCGGGTCGGTGTTTGTGCCGGCGATCATCTCGTCGAGGCGGTTAATCAGGCGCTTACCATCAGGCTTTGTCTCTGCGACCGCCTTATTGATGTAAACGTCCATGACGACCTGGTCGCCTGACTTGCTGACGTTCTGCGCCCATGCTCCGACGTGATAGCTGTTAATGGCCCGCGGGTCATTGGCGCTGACATATTTGCCATCTACCATCGGGTGCGGGAGAGGCATCAGCTTGCCTTCCATCGTCTGGTAGCTGTTGTTAATCTCCTCCGCCGGGTACAGGCCGCCATTCATCACAATGTCATCGACGATCGGAACCGCACCACGAATGACGTAGTGCTCCTGGCCGTTGATGGTTGTCGTTGAGATGTTGGAGGCGTTGATGGCGAGGGATTTAACATGAATACTGGTAAGGTTCATGTTTAACCCTTTGGATTATTAAAATGAAAAAATGGTTATTGGCCTTAGTGTTTGTAGTCGCTCTCCCAGCCAAGGCAGGTTTCATAACTGGCAATGAGCTTTATGAACTCTACAAAGCGTCAATCCGTGCCGAACAAGCATCACCAAGTGAAAAAGATTTAGTAGATGCAAGTGAGTATTTGGGCTACGTAACAGGCGTGTGGGACGCGCTAGAAGGCTTTGCCGTTTGCACTGGTGACAAAATCACAAGAGGGCAAATCGGCGACATGGTCGGTGAATATCTAAAAAGCAACCCCGGCATCCGAGATAAACAGGCTAGCTCCATAATCATGATTTACCTGAATGCTAAATATCCATGCAAAAAATAACTATGCTGCCTTTTTATCCGGGGCCCACTGTTTACGCTCTTTCTCCAGCTTCTCAGCTAACCCCTGATTGAAAATGCTGCCGTCGTCGTTGAGCAGCACCGGAATCTGGCTGCAGTAGCAGTGATATCGGTTACCGTTCTCGGCGTAGAAGTCCCGCACCTGCTCAGTGGTGTAAACCTTACCGTGACGGCTGGCATGCCAGGTGCGTGTCGTTGGCTTGAGCGCTGACAGCCACAACAATCCAGTATTCAGCCCAAGCCGATCCGCCGCCCAGTCCGTTTCGTTCCATTGCGCCTGCCGCAGCGCGCCTACCTGCTCAGTCTGCGCCATGTTCTTCGCGCGACTCATTGATACGTCGAGGCGCTTACTTATCACCTGCGCCGTTTCGCGCGGATTAACACCCCGGCCAATCGCATCGGCAATGACGTTAGCGAGGTCGCCGCGCGCCCGGTCGGCTTCCAGTTTCCAATCGCTGTACGTGCTGATGTAGGCGCTGGCGATCTGGTTTTGATACGCAGGACTGGAAAGCAGCTGCTGCAGCGTCGTCTGGCTGGCGTAAACCGGGGACTGCTGAGACAGGTTGTTGAAGGCTTCAAGCGTGCCGCGCTGCGCCTCTTTGGTGACATAGTCCAGCGCCCAGAGGTTTTGCTCTCCACCTTCCAATAGGTGATCGTCCAGAATGGTCTGTACGATGCCCAGCAGGTCGGCCAGCTCCTGCGGCGACATGTCGTAGATGAACTTGCCAGCATTGACCTGGTAGAGCGTTGGCTCTTCGCCGTTGACATGACAAAGGAAGTGCCAGTTGTGGCTGTTGACCTCACGCTCACGCCCAGTCAGGCGCTGGTCGAACAGAGCCTTCAGTGCAATCTTTATCGCGTAGTAACGGTCATCGATATCGCGCTCCATCTTACTGACGGCTTTGCGCGACATCGTGGGGTCAACTTTCGACCGTGGTATCACCGGACTTTTCGGCTTCAGGTTCTGGGTCGGCCAGAGGATCAGGTTTTGGTTTGCGTTCATCAGGCGGCATCTCATCATCAAGTTCAGGCAATGGCTGGAGCTCACCCGCCGCGCGGATTTCGTTCTCAGTGATAGCAGAACGGCCAAAGGCATTCGTCGACTTCACAGCTACATCTGCGAGCTTGTCCATGTTGGCAATCTTCTCTGCCTGGCTCGGCGCCAGCAGATCTGACCATCCGACAGATATTTCCTCGGCCTGTGCGGGAGGGATAATGCCAAGTTTCCAGAAGCGCGAAACCACATCCGTGATCACGTCGGTAAGGAAGCCATTACGGCGACTCATGCGGGTTTTGGCCCAGTCCTTAGCGTCTTCCGTACTGGCCCTCTCCCCGGTCTGCATGCCGATCAGAACTTTAACGGGGATCGGCACGGTGGCGCAGAACTCATTAAGCGCCGTTCGCCAGGTGGGTTCCGGGTCGGCAACTGCCACTGAGAGCACGCTGGCATCGCCTTCCTGCATCATGACTGCGCTGTCGGTGCTGTCATTCAGTCGACGTACCTGATCATCCATCGCATTCGATAGCTCGGCCTCAGTTACGCCGAGTGCTCGTGCAAGTTGAGCGAAATTCGTCTTGGAGCTGAAGTTGAAATTGAGCTGGCGACTGGCATTTTTAAGAAATCCCTCCGCCCCGCCGCCGGAAACCTTTTCGAGGTCCAGGAGCTTGTTAAAGCCCTCTTCTAGCATCGAACGCCCGGAAGTCATTGAGCCATCATCGGAGCCCTCAGCCAGGATAATGACGCGATCTGGGTGAACGTTGATTATGCGGCCGGGCCGGGCGTCTTTGTTGTTTCCCACCGACAGCTCAATGAACGAGTACATCGTCACATCGCCGAACGTCTCACTTTCTGGGTCACTATCCCATTCAATGGGCTCAATTTGCGCTTCCCATGCGGGAATGAGTTTTACCAGCGCCTTTTCCGCCAACCGCCCAGCGACCACGGTATCTACCGGATCACGCCACTGCTTGCTGTCTTTAACCTGAATCAACAACGCAGAATATCGACCGACCAGGTTACGGCGGTCGGCGCCCTTAATCTGCTTCCAGCAGCGCTTGAGCAGTTTGTTAACCCGTTTGTCCCACGGCGTTTGTTGGGTGGCATCTTTGGTTTTATCGCCCTCATAAATCTCCGGAAAATCCTCCCAACATCCATCGACCATGCGACTGACGGCCGCGCCAGCAACAGCATTGCGGCGACATGCCCGGTAGAAATCCTCAAAGCAGAGATCGACGGGGTAGCCGAACTCCTGATATAGGCGCTGGCGCTTCGTATTGCTGGTTCCGTTGAACAGCGACGACAGGTAGTTCCGGCGTTCTTTCTCAAGATTGGCATTCGAGGCGCGCTCTTGTTTCATTTGGCTTTCGTTCACTTATGTCCTCCGTCAGCGCGAACGCACCAACATGCCGATTGATTGTGGCTCTGATAATTCGGTAAGTGCATACACAGCAGCATCAAGCCGGTCCGGAGATTTCTTGGCGGTGGATGGCACGTATTCCATGAACTGGTTTTCAACCTCGTAAAGGCTGCCACGATGAGCGACGCGCCCCTGCGCATACAGTGCCGATATAGGCTCTGCGCGGGCATACTTGCCTTTGCTGGCATGCACCCTGATAACGCGCCCGGTAAACCCGGCGTTTCGGAGTGTGTCCTCTGCCATGTCCCCGCCCTGGTTTGTCTCAATGACGATCGCGTCAGCTTCATGCTGCTCATAAGCCTCAATGGCTTTCGTCGCCCATCCGTTGGGGGAATATTTGCTGCTGTAGTCAGCATCAAGGCTGTACTGCCGCTCATCACCACTACCGTAAACACTCGCAACAGCGATGCCGGATTCGTCACTCTCTTCGCTATTTGTGGCCTGCGGGTCGATTGCCACAACCGTACGGGCCAACTCTTGGGTGATCCGCATAGCGTGTGCGGCGCTGATCATCTCCTCGTTCCACAGCGCACCCTCCGCATTGAAGCGTTTCGGGTTCTGCATGTACTGAGCTTCGGCGGTGCGACGGTGAGAGAACAGGGATACACGGTGCGATTCGTTATGCTTAAACGGCCATAGCCAGCCATCAGGCAGGCCGTGGTCAATCGGGATTGCGTGGGTGTTTTCCGGATATGTTTCTTCGTAACTGCGACTGCTATCGATAATCACCGGCAAATTCAGGTGATGCCATTTCTCACCGCTACCCCCACGCAACAGATATCCGCTCAGATCGTGGTAATGGATCCGTTGCATGATGACAATCATTGGCGTCGTCTCGATCGCCAGTCGTGATTTGATTGTCTCGTTGAAACGGTTGTTGACTCCGTCTCGGACGATTTCAGAGTAAGCGTCATCCGGCTTAACTGGGTCATCGATAATCAGCGCGCCCTGCCACCCCGGCTCCATGTGTCCTGCGCGGAATCCGGTAACCTGCCCTGCCGCTGAAGATGCGTAAACGCCGCCGCCGTGCTCGGTCCACCACATAGCCTTGCTGTCTGCGTCATCGCGCAGCACCATAGGCCACATGGACTGGTACGCCTGCGACTTAATCATGCCGCGGGCCGTCGAGGAGTTCAGGAGCGCCAGGTTGTGCGAATAGGACAGGTGCATGAAGCGGGCGCGGCAATTTAGCGCCAGGCCGCGCCCCATCATATTGATGGTTGCAAGTTCCGTTTTCGTGTAACCAAGAGGGACGTTGATGATCAGGCGCTGAATCTCACCATCAATAACGCGGTCCAGTGTTTTCTGAATCACCTTGTGGTGAGGCGCAACTATCATCTTTCCGCCGGTGCGTTGCTTGAAGAAATAGCGAGCGTAGTAAAGCCCGTCCTCCTCACATTCCACCTTTCTGGCAAACGCCTTTTGCTCAGCAGTCGTCATCCTCCATCATCTCCTGCCGTGCGGACTTGTATTCCTCTTTGCTCATGGTGATCGTCTGGATGGCGCCACCATTTGGGCCGGAATGTTCAAACTTGTGCTTATTGGTGTAGGCGTCACCCATTTCTTTGGCGGCCTGCTCGATAAGCTGCGAGGTCATGCCGTAGTTCTTCATCTTTTCAGCATTGGTCGCCATTCGGTCTAGAACGCGCAACCGATACGCTTTATTTGCGATCGGGATGTCGGCGATCTCATTCTGGAATCGCTTACGAGTGGCGTTGAACAGGTCAATCCACTTCTGGCTCAACTTGGCCGCCATTGCGTTGCCGGGCGTATATTGCGACACCTGCTGCCGTGAGACATCGATGCCATATTCAGCCTTTACAAGCTCAATGACTTTTGTCGGGCTTTCGAAACAGGCCAGCGACTGAACGATGAAGGCTTTAACCTCTGTCGATAATGCTGCCATCGGTTACCTCCATGACAATCCTAATAAAGCCTATGCCAGTTTCAGCATGCACGTCCCACACGCTCTGGCAACATCGATATGAGCAACCTCCGCCGGCCTGTTCGCCGCATCCACCATTTCCTGCACGTCTTTGCTGGCGCCGTAACGCCGGACAACTCCGACGAATTCCTCGACGTCATGGCCGCGAAGTTTGAGCACCGGCATACCGGTCTCTTTGTTGAACTTCGGCGCGCCATAGTCATCGGTAGCCTGGGCTATGTGGTAAAGCTCATGCTCAACCAGCGCGCAGAATTCGAGGTCACTGCATTGCTCGCAGTAGTCAGCTGCCAGGGTGATGATGAACTTCGGTATGCGTCCGAACCATTCATGCATCTGCTGTTCCATACGGGCTTTCTGCCATCCTCCGGCACGGAGCATTACCTGCTCGCATTGGCCGAGGACATAACGGCCCTTCTTCTCGAATGCGCCAGACGCCCACATAAACGCAATATCACCGTCAGCGAGTGCATTAACGAGATGTTCGTGGTCAGGGTTATGGAGCCGACCTTCTTCAGAGAGGATGTGCTGATTTACCCACTCTCCGATTTCAGAGGCCGGGATAATCCGCGTATACGGCAGCCAGTTTTCGCCAGTGAAGTTGACGGGAGCGAATGGTCGGCGGTCTTCAACTTCAGCCATACAGAACATTCCTCTGGGTTGCTCGAATACTTACCGGGGAATTATTTAACCGGCTGCCGATAAAACTTACACAAAACTCTGTAAATGGCGCTTTACGGACACCATTTGCAGAGTTTTATAATTCAGCCTCGTTACCGCTCACGACCTCAATCTTGAAACATTTGCCGGTGAGCCAGTTCCAGCGCAATAGTGCCGACAGAATGAGTGGCGGCTTCATATAGAGCCGTAGCGTGAGCTTTGCCGTCAGGATTCCAGTAGTGCTCATTTAAATTACCTCACGTAGACATTATCGAAGCCACTCGGTGAATGGCTCCTGTAATGCCAATAAAAAAGGCCGCATCCGCGACCTTGGCCTTTATATATTTTTTGAAACCTTACTGACCCAGTCATGTATAGAACCAGCCCAATACACCAGTAATAATTGCAATAA
>OIXV01002869.1_pt1 | contig 13275 bp, 8 predicted proteins | sample 1587771 | NCBI WGS metagenome assembly OIXV01 (sample SAMEA3888893, study PRJEB22519) | human gut metagenome | biome: human gut; feature: human-associated habitat; material: faeces | place: Denmark | collected 2010
TTTTCTGTAAATTAGTAAATAGTAGAAATAGAGAAAAAGAAAGTGAGAAACTATGGCAAATTTGGGCTTGAAGGAGCGTTATGATTTCCAGCAGTGGATTATCAAAGATTTGAAAGAAAAAAATGGTTATATCCAGCGGGATGCTGCTCAGTACAATCCTCGATTAGCCATGGATGAGGAACTCCTATGGGATTTTCTGATGGAGACTCAGGAAGAGACCATGGATTATCTCCTTAAAAAACTGAGTAAGGAGACGATCATTAATCTCATCAATACAGAAATCGTCAAGGGTGGGTTTTTGTTCGCCTTAAAAGAAGGTGTCTTCATTGAAAACAAGCAATTGCGCCTCCTCTATCGCAAACCTGCGACTAGTTTTAATGAAAAGTCCCTTCAGCAATACCAAGCCAATCGTTTGTCGGTAATTGAGGAAGTGGTTTATGAAGAGGGCGGTCGCATTGACCTTGTTATCTTTATCAATGGATTAGCGCTATTTGCCATCGAGCTCAAGTTTAATCCTAGTGGTCAGTCAGTTCAGGATGCTATCAAACAACTCAAAGGTCGCAATCCTAATAATCGTCTCTTTCGTTTTGAGCAGGGAGTCTTGGCTTCCTTTGCTGTAGATACTATGGAAATCTATATGACAACCCAGTTAAAGGGTCAAGAAACCTACTTCCTTCCCTTTAATATGGGGAAAGGGGAAGGTATTGATATGGGGAGTGGCAATCCTCACAACCCTAATGGTGTAGATACAGAGTACTTGTGGCTTGATGTATTGACCAAGGATAGTATTCTTCAGCTGATTGAAAGTTTTATCTTCTTTGAGCTTGATAAGAATGATCATAAAAAAAGAACACTGATTTTTCCTAGGTACCATCAGCGAAGAGCTGTTAGCCGTCTCCTAGAAGACATGAAAGTCAACCATACTGATAGTAATTATCTGATTCAGCATTCGGCTGGTTCAGGTAAAACCAATACCATAGCATGGTTAGCTCATAGTCTGGTTTCACTTCATGATGACCAAAATAGAAATATCGTCGATACAGTTTTAATTGTCACAGACCGTATAGTAGTAGACCGTCAGTTACAAGATGCTGTTAGACAGATTGACCATAAGAACGGTGTTGTGAAGGTGATGGGTGATCGTGAGACATCTAGTGATTTAGCTGATGCCATTGCTGGGAACACAAAGATCATTGCAACGACTATCCATAAGTTTGCCCAAATCAACCAATCCAACTGGATGTCTGTAGGGAATACTGCGAAAAAGAAATTTGCCATCCTGATTGATGAAGCCCATAGTTCAACGACAGGTTCCTACATGAGTTCAGTTAGTCAGGTCTTGACTGAAACGGATACGGAGGATGGAACCATTGATGAGATTCAGGAAGTGACGGTTGCGGATGCCATTGAGCAGGAGATTGCGCGTACAGGAAAGCAAGACAATGTTTCAATCATTGCTTTTACAGCAACTCCTAAGGCAACTACCCTACAGTTGTTTGGTACAACACAGCCCGATGGCTCTAAAGCCCCTTTTGATGTCTACAGTATGAAGCAAGCTATAGAGGAAGGTTTTATCCTAGATGTCTTAGATAACTATACAACTTATAAAACCTACTACCAACTTAATAAAGTAGTAGAAGAAGATCCTGAACTAAAAACCACGCTTGCTAAGCGTAAGATTGCTAAATTCGTGGAATTATCTGATGAGAATATCAATCAAAAGGTTGAGATTATCATGGACCATTTTATCAGTCATGATATTATGGCAGAGTTGGGTGGTCAAGGAAAAGCCATGCTTGTGACCTCTGGTCGTGAAGTGGCGGTCAAGTACCAGTTGGCTTTTGAGAAATACTTTAGAGATCACAGTATCACCAGTATTGGCACCTTGATTGCTTTTTCTGGTAAGGTTGATTATCTAGGGAGAGAGTTCTCGGAATCTCAGATGAATCAGTTTAAGGAAGAGCAATTAAAAGAACGTTTTGATACTGATGCTTATCAGGTGTTGATAGTTGCGAACAAGTATCAGACTGGTTTTGACCAACCTAAGTTGGTTGCCATGTATGTGGATAAAAAATTGCGTAGTGTGGCTGCGGTGCAGACGTTGTCACGCCTGAATCGGATCTTTAGAGGCTATAACAAGAAAACATTTATCCTTGATTTTAAAAATACCTACGACGATATTCGGTCAGCCTTTGCTCCCTACTATCGAGAGACGATTTTAGCTGATACCATTGCTCCTAGTGATGTCTTAAAGTTGGATCGTAAAATTGATGAATATGGTATTCTGGACAGCGAAGAGGTTCAAGAGTTTAATCAATTTTTATATCAAGAAAAACGTTCAAGTAGAGAAAAGCAAAAGATGGTCGCTTTGTTGAATAAAGGTTATGATAGAGTGAAACGTTTTGATGAAAAAGAACAATTGTCTATTCGAAAGGTTATTCGCGGTTTTCTTCGGATGTATACTTTCTTGATTCAGGCAACGGCTTATCAAAATGAGGTTTTACACGAACGATATAACTATCTCCAAAGTCTTGTTAAGATGATTGATGTTCGTTTAGGAGGAAATGATTTTACAATTGCAGATAAGATTGTCGTTGATTATATGAAACATAAGCAAACAGGTTCTTTCAGGGCAGTTTCTGAGTTGGAATATCAGCCTGAATTAACTCTTCCTAAACCAAGTTTGAGCGATGTTACTGGAGATCAAGAAAAACATTTATCTGAAATCTTAGACGAAATGAACGAACAGTTAAATTTGAACATTGACCAGCAAGTTGGCTTAAGTGGAGCTGTTTCGATTCGTGAATTGATGAAAAAGAATCCAAGGCTTAAACAATCTGCGCGTGTCAATTCTAGGGAAGATTTCGTATTTGCCTTTGAAGAAGAAATTGACAATGTCTTGATAGAAGGGTACTCTCAGAGTCAGGATTTGTATGGTGCTCTATTAAATAATGATTCGTTCAAGAAGAGAGTAGCAAATATATTTTTTGATGATGTGTATAAAAGTTTGAAGGGATCCGAAGAATTGTAGTCCTAAAATTCACACAAAACTCTTCAATTTGGGTTTGTGAAAATTGTTTTTTTATGATAGAATATTAAGGAATGTATGTCATTCGATAAACAAATTTAATGAGGTAAAAACATGGAAATCATGACACTTGCGATTGCTGTTTTTGCCGTCATCATTGGTTTAGTCATTGGATATGTCAGCATCTCAGCTAAGATGAAATCATCTCAAGAGGCTGCAGAGTTGATGCTTCTAAATGCTGAACAAGAAGCAACTAATTTACGAGGACAAGCTGAGCGCGAAGCGGATTTATTGCTAAATGAAGCCAAGAGCGAAAGCAAGTCTCTTAAAAAAGAAGCACTATTGGAGGCCAAAGAGGAAGCCAGAAAATACCGTGAAGAAGTGGACGCTGAATTTAAGTCAGAACGTCAGGAGCTCAAGCAAATTGAAAGTCGTTTGACGGAGAGAGCTACGAGCCTTGACCGTAAGGACGACAATTTGACGAACAAAGAAAAAACACTTGAACAAAAAGAACAAAGTATTTCTGATAGAGCAAAAAACCTTGATGCACGTGAAGAGCAATTAGAGGAAGTCGAAAGACAAAAAGAAGCTGAACTTGAACGTATCGGCTCGCTTTCCCAAACTGAGGCTCGAGATATTATCTTGGCTCAGACAGAGGAAAACTTGACCAAGGAAATTGCTAGCCGCATTCGTGAGGCAGAGCAAGAAGTCAAGGAACGTTCAGACAAGATTGCGAAAGATATCTTGGTTCAGGCTATGCAGCGTATCGCTGGTGACTATGTAGCAGAGTCAACAAACTCGACAGTTCACCTACCAGATGATACCATGAAAGGACGCATTATCGGTCGTGAAGGTCGCAATATTCGTACCTTTGAAAGTTTGACAGGGGTTGATGTGATTATCGACGATACACCGGAAGTGGTAACCTTGTCAGGATTTGATCCGATTCGTCGTGAAATTGCTCGTATGACCATGGAAATGTTGCTCAAGGACGGCCGCATCCACCCAGCTCGTATCGAGGAGTTGGTGGAGAAAAACCGTCAAGAGATTGACAATAAAATCCGTGAATATGGTGAGGCTGCTGCCTATGAGATTGGTGCGCCAAACCTCCATCCAGACTTGATGAAGATCATGGGACGCTTGCAGTTCCGTACTTCATATGGACAAAATGTCTTGCGTCATTCGATTGAGGTTGCTAAGTTATCTGGTATCATCGCCAGTGAACTTGGTGAAAATGCAGCTCTTGCCCGTCGTGCTGGATTCCTTCACGATATTGGGAAAGCTATTGACCGCGAGGTTGAAGGTAGCCACGTTGAGATTGGTACGGAGTTGGCTCGTAAGTACAAGGAACACCCAGTTGTGGTGAATACCATTGCTAGCCACCACGGCGATGTCGAAGCTGAAAGCGTCATTGCAGTGATCGTTGCTGCAGCAGATGCCTTGAGTGCAGCGCGTCCAGGTGCTCGGAGTGAATCTCTTGAAAGCTACATCAAGCGTCTCCATGATTTGGAAGAAATCGCGAATAGCTTTGAAGGAGTGCAAAATAGCTTTGCTCTTCAAGCAGGACGTGAAATCCGTATCATGGTTAATCCAGGACAAATCAAGGACGACAAAGTCACAATCTTGGCTCACAAAGTTCGTGAGAAAATTGAAAACAATCTCGATTACCCAGGAAATATCAAGGTAACCGTGATCCGCGAACTTCGTGCAGTAGATTATGCTAAATAAATAAGAAAGAGCAGTTGAAAAATTACTGCTTTTTTGTTACACTAGATAGAAAGACTGTAGAAGGATAACTGACGCTATCATCACTATCCGAGAGAAATTTTACTTTATTTCACAGACTAACTAAAGGAGACATAATGGCAGACCGAGGCTTGCTAATCGTTTTTTCTGGTCCTTCAGGAGTTGGGAAAGGGACGGTTAGAAGAGAGATTTTTGAGAGTTCTGAGAATCAATTTCAATACTCTGTATCGATGACGACACGCGCGCAACGTCCTGGTGAAGTGGACGGAGTGGACTATTTCTTCCGTACTCGTGAAGAGTTTGAAGAGCTGATCCGTCAAGGTCAGATGTTGGAATATGCAGAATATGTCGGTAACTACTATGGAACTCCGCTAACCTATGTCAATGAAACCCTAGACAAGGGAATCGATGTCTTTCTTGAGATTGAAGTGCAAGGAGCTCTTCAGGTTAAGAAAAAGGTTCCAGACGCGGTCTTTATCTTCTTAACACCACCAGATTTGGATGAATTGCAAGACCGCTTGGTAGGTCGTGGAACAGATAGCGCTGAAGTGATTGCCCAACGAATCGAAAAAGCCAAGGAAGAAATTGCCCTCATGCGTGAGTATGATTATGCCATTGTCAACGATCAGGTGCCCCTCGCTGCTGAACGTGTCAAACGTGTGATCGAAGCAGAACACTTCCGTGTGGACCGTGTCATTGGTCACTACCAGGAGATGTTGCCAAAATCTCTAACTACTCGATAAACTATAGGAAACAGGTACAAGCAAATGATGTTAAAACCCTCTATTGATACCTTGCTAGACAAGGTACCATCAAAATATTCACTCGTAATCTTGGAAGCAAAACGCGCCCACGAACTAGAAGCAGGTGCGCCAGCAACTCAAGAGTTTAAGTCTGAAAAATCAACTCTTCGCGCTTTGGAAGAAATCGAGTCAGGAAATGTAACCATTCACCCAGATCCAGAAGGAAAACGTGAAGCGGTTCGTCTCCGTATCGAAGAAGAAAAACGCCGCAGAGAAGAAGAAGAAAAGAAAATCAAAGAGCAAATCGCTAAAGAAAAAGAAGATGGTGAAAAAATTTAAGGTTGGGGGGACTCAATCTTATTTTTTCTATTGCAAGAATTTACTGACAAGGAGGAGGTGAGAGAATGGCTATCGCAAAGATTATCGTGGATGTTCCCCTGATGCAGACAGACCAGCCTTATAGTTATAAGGTCCCTGAAGAATTTGTAGAGATGCTGGAAGTCGGTATGCGGGTCCATGTCCCCTTCGGTAAGGGCAATCGTTTGATACAAGGAATTGTTCTTGGCCTGGAGTCCCAGTCGGATGAAGAGATGGAAGGTCAGGACTTGAAAGAGATTGCAGAGGTGCTGGACTTTTCCCCTGTTCTCACTCAAGAGCAACTCTGGCTAGCTGAGGAATTACGAAAGTCCGTCTTTTCTTATAAAATCTCCATTCTAAAAGCCATGCTTCCAGGGTTTTTAAACTCCAGCTATGATAAGATTCTCTATCCTCTGGAAGGTCTGAGTCAGGAAGACAAAGAGCGTTTGTTTGGTTCAGAAGCTTCGCTAGCCTTTTCTTCTCTAGACCTTGCTAAACAGGCAGAAATGATGCGCTTGACCAGGAAAGGTCTGCTCCGCTTAGAATACCAGGCAGTCGATCAAAAGAAGGTCAAGACCCAGTCTTGGTATGAGGTTGATGATAATCGACTAGAGCAGATTGAGATTTCTGCACGTGCCAAGAAAAAGACAGAGCTGAAAGACTATTTGCTGTCTCATCCTGAGAGTGCTCCTCTGGCTAGTTTGTTAGAGTCTTATTCGAGGGAGCAAGTCAACTTTTTTGTGGAGCAAGGAGCTCTAACCCTAGTCCAAAAGGAAGTGCAACGTTCAGCTGCTTATTTCGAAGGCATTGAAGCCAGTCAACCTTTGGAGCTGAACCCAGAGCAAAGACAGGCACGTGATGCGGTTGTCAGTGCTATTGGCAGTCAACAGCCTCCTTTCCTCCTTCAAGGGATTACAGGAAGTGGGAAAACAGAGGTATACTTGCAGATTATCCAAGGGGCCTTGGATAAGGGTAAGACGGCTATTTTGCTGGTACCTGAGATTTCCCTGACGCCACAGATGACGGAACGTTTCATTGCTCGTTTCGGCGAGAAAGTAGCCATCCTTCACTCAGGCTTGTCTAATGGTGAAAAGTACGATGAATGGCGCAAGGTCGAGCGTGGAGATGCTCAAGTTGTTGTTGGAGCCAGATCGGCCATCTTTGCACCACTGAAAAATCTGGGTGTCATGATTATCGATGAAGAGCATGAAGCCAGCTACAAGCAAGACAGCAATCCCCGTTATCATGCTAGAGAGGTCGCCATCTTACGGGCCCAGTACAATCAAGCAGCCCTGGTCCTTGGTTCAGCGACACCGAGCTTAGAGAGCCGTGCGCGTGCTGGAAAAGGTGTCTATCAACACTTACGTCTGACCCAACGGGCCAATCCTTTAGCCACTATTCCTGAGGTTCAAGTGATTGACTTTCGGGACTATATCGGGCAGAATGAGACGTCAAACTTTACGCCTCCTTTGCTAGAGGCCATCCAAGACCGTTTGGATAAAAAAGAGCAGGTAGTCCTCATGCTCAACCGTCGGGGTTATTCTAGCTTTGTTATGTGTCGGGAGTGTGGGACGGTGGATACTTGTCCCAACTGTGACATTTCTCTGACTCTCCACATGGATACCAAGACCATGAACTGCCATTACTGTGGCTTTTCGAAGGGGATTCCTCATGTCTGTCCCAACTGTCAGAGTCGGAGTATTCGCTACTATGGGACGGGGACTCAGAAGGCATATGATGAACTGGCAGAACTCTTTCCTCAGGCACGCATTCTGCGAATGGATGTGGATACGACTCGCAGGAAAGGTAGTCACCAAGCTCTTCTTGACCAGTTTGGCCGAGGGGAAGCAGATATCTTGCTGGGAACTCAGATGATTGCCAAGGGCTTGGATTTTCCAAATGTGACCCTAGTCGGAGTGCTCAATGCGGATACGGCCTTGAATCTACCTGATTTTCGTTCTTCCGAGAGAACCTTCCAACTCTTAACTCAGGTGGCTGGTCGGGCAGGACGTGCGGAAAAAGCTGGACAGGTCTTGATCCAGTCTTACAATCCTGAGCACTATGCAATTCGTTTTGCTAAAGACCAAGACTACGAAGGCTTTTACACTTATGAAATGAGTATCAGACGCCAACTCGGCTATCCGCCTTATTATTTCACTATTGGGATTACCCTCTCTCACAAGAAAGAAGAAGAGGTTGTCAAACGTGCCTATGAAGTTATGGGAATTTTGCGATCAGGTTTATCGGAAACTAGTAAAATCCTTGGACCGACACCAAAACCCATTGCCCGTACCCACAACCTTTATCATTACCAGATTTTGATTAAATACCGTTTAGAAGATGAGCTGGGTCCAACCCTCAATCAGGTCTTGGCCTTGACTCAAGAACGTGAAAATAGCGAGCTTCGTCTCAGCATTGACCACGAACCGCAGCAGTTTTTATAAGAAGGAGAAGAAATGACAAAACTAATCTTTATGGGAACACCTGATTTTTCAGCGACAGTTTTGAAGGGTTTGTTATCAGATGATCGTTACGAGATTCTAGCTGTTGTGACCCAGCCAGACCGCGCTGTCGGCCGTAAAAAAGTGGTCCAAGAAACCCCAGTCAAGCAGGCTGCTAAAGAAGCAGGCCTTCCTATCTACCAACCAGAAAAATTATCTGGAAGCCCAGAGCTGGAAGCTATTATGAATTTAGGAGCAGATGGGATTGTGACCGCTGCTTTTGGGCAGTTTCTCCCAAGTAAACTTCTTGATAGCATGGACTTTGCGGTTAACGTTCACGCTTCCCTTCTTCCCAAACACCGTGGTGGCGCTCCCATTCATTATGCCTTGATTCAAGGAGATGAGGAAGCTGGTGTGACCATTATGGAAATGGTTAAAGAAATGGATGCAGGAGATATGATTTCCCGTCGCAGTATTCCCATCACAGATGAGGACAATGTTGGTACCTTGTTTGAAAAATTGGCGATTGTTGGTCGTGATTTGCTTTTGGATACGCTACCTGGCTACCTAACAGGAGAAATCCAACCTGAACCACAGGATCCTAGTCAAGTCACTTTCTCGCCAAATATCAAGCCAGAAGAAGAGAAACTGGATTGGACTAAAACCAATCGCCAACTTTTCAACCAAATCCGTGGGATGAATCCGTGGCCTGTTGCTCATACTTTCCTTAAGGGCGACCGCTTTAAGATTTATGAAGCCCTGCCAGTAAAAGGTCAGGGAGCTCCAGGTGAGATCCTCTCAATTGGTAAAAAGGAATTGATCGTCGCAACGGCTGAAGGAGCTCTATCTCTCAAACAAGTGCAGCCAGCAGGCAAGCCTAAGATGGACATCGCTTCCTTCCTCAACGGAGTTGGTCGTACTTTGACTGTAGGAGAACGATTTGGTGACTAAAGTAGAAACGGCTAGAAGTCTAGCTCTAGCAGTGCTAGAGGATGTTCTAGTCAACCAAGCATATTCGAATATTGCTTTAAACAAACACCTCAAGGGGAGTCAACTCTCAGTAGCAGATAAGGGTTTGGTGACAGAGATTGTCTACGGTACGGTAGCCCGAAAACTGACTCTGGAATGGTACCTGTCCCACTTTATCGAAGACCGGGATAAGCTAGATAACTGGCTCTATATCCTGCTCCTTCTGAGTGCCTACCAACTTCGGTATTTGGATAAGATTCCTAATCACGCTGTAGTCAATGAAGCGGTAGAGCTAGCTAAAGCCCGTAAAAAAGGCAGTGAAAAATTGGTCAACGCCGTCCTTCGTCGTATCTTGCGAGAAGGCTGGCCAGACATTGACGGTATCAAACGCAAAAATAAGCGTGATTCCATTGCTTATTCTCTCCCAGTTTGGCTAGTATCTAAACTTAAGGAAGAGTACGGGGAAGAGCGAGCCCAAGCCATCTTTAAAAGTCTCTTGGTGCGCAACAAAGCCAGTATCCGTGTAGCTGATTTGAGCCGAAAAGAGGAAATCAAAGCTGTGTTAGATGCGACCGATTCCCCTTTGGCTGCCACTGGTCTGGTCAAGGAGCAAGGCCACTTTGCAGGACATGATTTGTTCGCAGAAGGGGCTATAACCATCCAAGACGAGTCCAGTCAACTGGTTGCTCCGACTCTTGATTTACAAGGCGATGAGCAGGTCCTGGATGCATGTGCAGCTCCGGGTGGGAAAACAGCCCATATGGCTTCTTATCTCGCTACAGGTCAGGTAACTGCTCTGGACTTGTATGACCATAAGTTGGACTTGATCCAAGAAAATGCGGAGCGTTTAGGTGTGGCAGAACGAGTGCAAACGCAAAAATTGGATGCCAGAAAGGTACATGAGTTTTTCGGTCGGGACTCTTTTGATAAGATTTTGGTAGATGCTCCCTGTTCTGGGATTGGACTTTTACGCCGCAAACCAGACATCAAATACAATAAAGAAACAGCAGATTTCACGTCCTTACAGGAAATTCAGCTGGAAATATTAGGTAGTGTTTGTCAAACGCTACGAAAAGGTGGTATAATAACTTATAGTACCTGTACTATTGTCTCTGAGGAGAACTTTCAAGTCGTTGAGGCGTTTTTAGAAAGTCATCCCGAGTTCGAGCAGGTTAAACTAGAACACGAATGTAAAGATATCCTGAAAGATGGCTGCATCCTGATCACTCCTGAATTGTATGGAAGTGATGGATTCTTTATCAGCCAATTTCGCAAGATATCAGAATAGGAAGGAACTGACACAATGGAAATAGCATTATTAACAGATGTTGGTCAGAAACGGACAAATAATCAGGACTATGTCAATCACTTTGTCAACCGAGCAGGACGCACTATGATCATCTTGGCTGACGGGATGGGAGGACACCGTGCAGGAAATATCGCTAGTGAGATGGCGGTAACAGACCTTGGTGTGGCTTGGGTGGATACCCAAATTGACTCAGTCAATGAAGTTCGTGAGTGGTTTGCCCACTACCTGGAGATTGAAAATCAAAAAATTCATCAACTAGGTCAGGACGAAGCCTACAGAGGCATGGGAACAACGCTAGAAGCTGTTGCGTTTATTGACAACCAAGCCATCTATGCTCACATTGGTGATTCTCGTATCGGTTTGATTCGTGGAGAAGAATACCACCAGTTGACGAGTGACCATTCTTTGGTTAATGAATTGCTCAAGGCTGGTCAATTGACTCCAGAAGAAGCAGAAACTCACCCTCAAAAGAATATCATTACCCAGTCTATCGGACAAAAAGATGAAATCCAGCCAGATTTTGGGATGATTACACTGGAGTCAGGAGATTATCTATTGCTCAATAGTGATGGTTTGACCAATATGATTTCGGCAAGTGAGATTTATGATATCGTAACTAGCGATATTTCCCTAGCAGACAAGGCGGCAACCCTCATTCGCTTCGCTAACAATGCAGGAGGTTTAGACAACATTACGGTTGCCCTTGTTTACATGAACGAGGAGGCAGTAGAATGATCCAAATCGGCAAGATTTTTGCCGGGCGGTATCGGATTGTCAAGCAGATTGGTCGAGGAGGCATGGCAGATGTTTACTTGGCCAAGGATTTGATCCTAGACGGGGAAGAAGTGGCAGTGAAGGTCCTGAGGACCAACTACCAGACGGACCCGATTGCTGTGGCACGTTTCCAGCGTGAAGCGAGGGCCATGGCGGATCTGGACCATCCTCATATCGTTCGGATAACAGATATTGGTGAGGAAGACGGTCAACAGTACCTAGCTATGGAATACGTTGCAGGCCTTGACCTCAAGCGCTATATTAAAGAACACTATCCTCTTTCAAATGAAGAAGCAGTTCGGATTATGGGGCAAATCCTCTTGGCCATGCGCTTAGCCCATACTCGAGGAATCGTTCACCGGGATTTGAAACCTCAAAATATCCTCTTGACACCTGACGGCACAGCTAAGGTCACGGACTTTGGGATTGCCGTAGCCTTTGCAGAGACCAGTCTGACCCAGACAAACTCAATGTTAGGCTCTGTTCATTATTTGTCACCTGAGCAAGCGCGTGGTTCTAAAGCGACCTTCCAGAGTGATATCTATGCAATGGGGATTATCTTCTATGAAATGCTGACTGGTCATATTCCTTACGATGGGGATAGTGCAGTTACGATTGCCCTCCAGCATTTCCAGAAGCCACTTCCGTCCGTCATAGCTGAAAACCCATCTGTCCCTCAGGCTTTGGAAAATGTTGTCATCAAGGCGACTGCTAAGAAGCTGTCAGATCGTTATCAGTCTGTTTCGGAAATGTATGTGGACTTGTCAACTAGCTTGTCTTATAATCGTCGCAATGAACCGAAGCTGGTCTTTGACGATGCGAGTAAGGCAGACACTAAGACTTTACCTAAAGTTCCACAAAGTACACTGACGTCTATTCCTAAAGCGCCTGCGCAGGAAGAACGTCCTCAGCCAAAGAAAGCAACTCAACCAGTGGCAGAGCCGGCTCCAGCTCCAAAGCCAGCCAAGAAACGGAAGTTTAAGGCTCGCTATATGATTCTTTTGGCTAGTCTCCTATTGGTTGTAGCCTCTTTGGTCTGGATTTTGTCAAGAACACCAGCAACGATTCCCATTCCTGACGTAGCCGGACAAACCGTTGCAGAGGCTAAGGAAGCTCTTAAAAAATCCAAGTTTGAAGCCGGTGAAGAAAAGTCAGAAGCCAGCGATACCGTAGCAGAAGGACGTGTTATTCGAACGGATCCAGAAGCTGGTAGCGGCCGAAAAGAAGGAACCAAGGTCAATTTGATTGTTTCTTCTGGGAAGCAATCCTTCCAATTGAGCAATTACGTCGGACGTAAGTATACGGATGTTGTAGCCGAACTCAAGGAGAAGAAGGTTCCTGAAAATCTAATCAAGATGGAAGAGGAAGAATCCAGCGAAAGCGAACCTGGCACCGTCCTCAGACAGACCCCTGCTTCGGGTTCGACCTATGATCTTTCAAAAGCCACTACGATTACCTTAACAGTGGCTAAGAAGGTGACTAGTGTCAGCATGCCGAACTACATCGGTTCAAGTCTCGAGTTTACAAAGAATAACTTGACTCAGATTGTCGGTGTGAAGGAAGCAAATATTGAGGTTGTAGAAGTATCGAATGCTCCTGAAGGAACGGCAGAAGGAACTGTTGTAAGTCAAACGCCAAGAGCAGGAGAACTGGTTGATCTTGCAAGTACGCGTATCAAACTTTCCATCTACAAACCAAAAACACCACCATCAACTTCATCCTCTAATCCTGCCCAACGTGGGAACCAGGGTTCTCCTACAAGTCCAACCCAGGGGAACCAGCAAGGAAATCAACAAGGTAACCAACAAGGCAACAATCCTCCAACGAATCAACCAAACGGTGAAAGAAACCACGAAAGTTCTCGAGATTAAACGAATCTTTGTCATGATTTCATGACAAAGATTTTTT
>OIXV01002887.1_pt1 | contig 13219 bp, 10 predicted proteins | sample 1587771 | NCBI WGS metagenome assembly OIXV01 (sample SAMEA3888893, study PRJEB22519) | human gut metagenome | biome: human gut; feature: human-associated habitat; material: faeces | place: Denmark | collected 2010
GGGCAAGGGAACTGGGAATAAAATTAGGGCTTGTAACCGCTTCGGATTGGGAATATACTAATATACTGAATTGACAAAAAAGATAAAACGATAAAAGGACTGCGAATAAATTGAATAACGATAATTATAAAAAATGGTTCATTGGACTGGCAGGCGGCTTTGTAGTCATTGCAGGAGTGCTGACCAGTTCGTTTTATGTGTCTTATGAAAAGGTAAAAGGAGAACTGGCGCAGATCAGCGGCGAGCTGTTAAACGCACAGAGTCAGGTGGAGGATCTGACAAAGGAGCTGGAAGAAAGCAGCAATGCAGTGGAAGAAACGCGGGAAGGCTATGTGACCGTCATGCTGCAGGACGGCGAGAAAGAGGATCTGCCGGAAATTCCATTTTCTGTAGATCTGGAGGACTGGAACTATGTGCTGGTCAATGAAAAAAATCCGCTGCAGCAGGATTTTGAGGTAGATCTGGCCAAGACGGACAATGGGAAGTATGTGGACAGGCGGATTCAGAAAGCCCTTGAGATGATGCTGGCGGACGGCAAAAAAGAAGGGCTGCCCCTGATGGTTTGTTCCGCTTACCGCGATTATCAAAAGCAGGATCAGCTGATGGACAACTCCATCGCAAAATTCGTAAGGGGCGGCATGAGCTATAAGGACGCTTTTTTCAAGACGAAGGAAGAAATCGCCCTCACCGGTGCGAGCGAGCATCACACCGGTCTCGCCGTGGATATCGTAGGAAAAAATCATCAGGGCCTGGATAAATCGCAGGCTTCGACCAAAGAGGCGATCTGGTTAAACGAGCACGCTGCAGAATATGGTTTTATTCTCCGTTTCCCGCAGGACAAGGTGGCGATCACCGGGATTTCCTATGAATCCTGGCATTTCCGCTACGTTGGGGAAGAGGCGGCGAAGTTTATGAAGGAAAATAACCTGTGCCTGGAAGAGTTTGTAGAGCTTGCAAAGGCGCAGCAGGAGCAGGAAGCGTTAAAAGAAGCGGAGATGGAGTAGCGATACTACATCAGAAAGAGAGGAACTGTCATGGCAGACTGGGAAGCAAATGTACGCAGGGTTGTCCCCTACACACCGGGAGAGCAGCCCAAACGAAATGACATCATCAAGTTAAACACCAACGAATGCCCGTATCCGCCTGCACCGGGTGTGACAAAAGCACTGCAGGAGTTTGAAGCGGATAAGCTGCGGCTGTATCCCGATCCGGCGGCGCTTGAGCTGCGGGAAGCGATTGCAGCGGCGGTTTCTGTTTCGGAGCATCCGGTTGCGGCAGACCAGGTGTTTGTGGGCGTTGGCTCCGACGATGTGCTGGCGCTGGCATTTCTGACCTTTTTTAACAGCAAAAAACCGATTCTGTTCCCGGACATCACCTATTCCTTCTACGACGTCTGGGCGGATTTGTACGGCATTCCCTATCGGACGCCTGGGCTGGATGAAAGGTTCCGCCTGAAAAAAGAGGACTACCTGAACGAAAACGGCGGCATCATTTTCCCGAACCCCAACGCACCGACCGGTCTGATGGAGAATCTGGATACGATCGAGGAGATCGTGGCAAAAAATCCCGATTCCGTTGTGATTGTAGACGAGGCCTATGTGGATTTCGGGGGTGTGAGTGCCCTGCCTCTTGTGGATAAGTATGAAAATCTGCTCGTCGTGCAGACGTTTTCGAAATCGCGCGCACTTGCGGGTATGAGAATCGGCTTTGCAATCGGCCAAAAGAAGCTGATTTCCTATTTAAATGATGTCAAATTTTCCTTCAACTCCTATACAATGAACCGCCTGACGATTGCCTGCGGAAAGGCATGCGTAGAGGACCGTGCGTATTTTCAGGAGATTACGGGGAAAATCGTGGCGACGCGGGAATGGACGAAGCAGAAGCTGACAGAGCTTGGCTTTACGTTCCCGGATTCGAAGGCGAACTTTATTTTTGCAACGCACAAAACCGTCCCGGCGCAGGAGTTATTCGAGAACCTGAAAACAGCCGGAATTTATGTGCGATATTTCAAAAAGCCCAGAATCGACAACTATCTGCGGATTACAGTCGGCACGCAGGCGGAGATGGAGCGGCTGGTCGAAGTGCTGGTAGAGCTGGTGAAATAGGGCGCGGCATGTTCGAAAACGCGCGGGCAGCAGCGGAAAATACGTTCGCATGCAGACACAGGAACGCACGCGGACAGATGCAGAAAAACGCCGCTGCGCGGCAGAAGGAGCGTGGATAACGAATGGAAATGTATGAGGATTTTGCGTTAGTTTATGATCGGTTCATGGATGAAACGCCCTATGAAGAATGGTGTCAGTTTGTAGTCGGACGCCTGAAACAGGATCAGATCACGGACGGAATCCTGCTGGATCTCGGCTGTGGCACGGGCTCCATGACGGAGCTTCTGGCAAAGCAGGGCTACGACATGATCGGTGTTGATCTGTCAGACAGCATGCTGGACATTGCAATGGAGAAGCGTGCGCAGTCCGGTCATAATATTTTGTATTTGCAGCAGGATATGCGGGAGTTTGAGCTTTACGGAACGGTCCGGGCGGTGATCTGTCTGTGCGACTCGTTAAATTATCTACTGGAAGAAGATGACTTACTGACAACTTTTAAACTGGTAAACAACTATCTTGACCCGAATGGGCTTTTTATCTTCGATTTTAATACGGTCTATAAATACGAAACAGTCATCGGTGACAGCACGATTGCGGAAAACCGGGAGGATTGCAGCTTTATCTGGGAAAATTATTATACGGCGGAGGATCAGATCAACGAATACGATCTGACGATTTTTGTGAAACAGCAAAAAGACCTGTTCCGCAAATTTACGGAGACCCATCTGCAGCGCGGCTATACGCTGGAAACGATGAAACGGCTCGTGGAACAGTCCGGGCTGATTTTTGTCGAGGCACTGGATGCAGACACGCATGGAAGCGTAACGGAGACGAGCGAGCGGATCTATGTGATCGCGCGGGAGCACGGAAAAAATCCGGCATAAGAAATGAAATATCTGCGCAGTGCAGAAAAGCTATGGGATGAAAAGCGCAGCGTGGAAATGGCAGGGGCTTGCCGTAAAGTAAGCCTGAGGAATGGAGGAGCTATGGGAGATTATATGGTACGCGCGACGGCGGCGAATGCACAGGTGCGCGCGTTTGCAGTGACAACAAAGGAGCTTGTGGAGACAGCGAGACAGGCACATAACACCAGCCCGGTAGTAACGGCGGCGTTGGGACGTCTGCTGACAGCCGGCGTGATGATGGGCAGCATGTTAAAGGGCGACGACGATCTTTTAACCCTGCAGGTTCGCGGCGATGGTCCGGTTCGCGGTCTGACCGTGACGGCAAACGCCAAGGGCGAGGTCAAGGGCTATGCGACGGTGCCGGACGTCATCCTGCCTGCGAATGCGAAGGGCAAGCTCGACGTCGGAGGGGCGGTCGGCAGGGGAACGCTCTCTGTCATCCGTGACCTCGGCTTAAAGGAACCCTATGTGGGACAGACAGCCCTGGTGACCGGAGAGATCGGGGATGACCTGACCTCGTATTTTGCAACCTCCGAGCAGACGCCTTCTTCGGTGGGTCTGGGCGTTTTGATGGAAAAGACGAATACCGTGCGCTGTGCAGGCGGCTTTATCATTCAGCTGATGCCCTTTGCAGAGGAAGAGACGATTTCGAAGCTGGAGCACAACCTGTCGCTGATCAATTCTGTGACGGCGCTGCTCGACCAGGGAATGACACCGGAGCAGCTGTTAGAGCGGGTGCTGGACGGCTTTGATGTGGAGATTACCGACCGGATGCCCTGCAGCTTTACCTGCAACTGCAGCAAGGAACGGGTGGAAAAAGCGCTGATTTCCATCGGCAAAAAAGAACTGCAGGAGATGATCGACGAGGACAAGCCGATCGAGGTAAACTGTCATTTCTGCGGCAAAACCTATAAGTTTGACGTGGATGAGTTGAAAAAAATGGAGAAAAAATCCCGATGAAAGACGGTTTTTTAAAAGCTGCGGCGGCTGCACCGAAAATCCGTGTTGCAGACCCTGCCTGGAACGCACTGGAAATCTGTAAGGCGCTGGACTCCTGTTATGCACAGCGTGCAAAGTTGATCGTTTTGCCGGAGCTGTGTCTGACCGGATATACCTGTCAGGATCTGTTTTTGCAGGAACGCCTGCTGGAAGAAAGCCTGGAAGGGCTGCAGACGGTGCTGGAGCATACAAAAGGGCACGATGCGCTGACCTTTGTGGGGCTTCCCTTTGAAAAAGACGGAAAGCTTTACAATGTGGCAGCAGCAGTACAGGATGGCAGGATCCTGGGGCTTGTCCCGAAGCAGAATATTCCAAACTATGGCGAATTTTATGAGGTGCGGCATTTTGCGGCAGGCAGCAGGGAAGTGTCCGAGGTGGATGTGCTGGGACAGACCGTACCCTTTGGCGGAAATCTGTTGTTTTCCTGCAGGAATCTGAAAGGGCTTGTCGTGGGCTGTGAGCTGTGCGAGGACGTCTGGGTGATGGACCCGCCCTCGACGGCGCTGGCAAAGGCGGGCGCGACGGTGATTGTCAACCTGTCCGCCTCCAACGAGACGGTCGGAAAGGACACCTACCGTAAGAGCCTGATTGCTGCCACGAGCGCGCGGCTTCTGTGTGGCTATGTCTACGCGAGCGCGGGGGATGGAGAATCCACTCAGGATCTCGTTTTTTCCGGGCATCATATGATTGCAGAGAACGGAAGCGTGCTGGCGGAGGCTGCACGCTTTGAAAACGAGACGATTTTTTCGGAGCTGGATATTCATAAAATCTGCCACGAGCGGCGCAGAATGAGCACATTTGTGCCCGAAAACACAGAAACCTGTGTACGGATTGGTTTTGCCTTGGAAAAAGAAGAAACAAAGCTGACGCGCACGTTTGCCCAGATGCCGTTTGTCCCGTCGGATGAAACCTTGAAAAAGGAGCGCTGTGAGCAGATTCTATCGATTCAGGCGCAGGGACTGAAAAAACGTTACGAGCATACGGGGGCGAAAACGGCGGTGATCGGCGTTTCCGGCGGTCTGGATTCGACCCTTGCCCTTTTGGTGACGGCGCGGGCATTTGATTTGCTCGGGAAAGACAGAAACGATATTTTAGCGGTGACGATGCCGTGCTTTGGTACGACGAACCGCACCTATGAAAATGCCTGCAGGCTGGCGCAGACCCTTGGCGCGAAGTTAATCGAGGTGAACATCCGAGAGGCGGTGCAGGTGCATTTTCGGGATATCGGTCAGGATATGGACAAGCACGATGTAACCTACGAAAACGGGCAGGCGCGGGAACGCACTCAGGTATTGATGGATCTCGCCAACCAGAGCAACGGACTTGTCATCGGAACCGGGGATATGTCGGAGCTTGCACTGGGCTGGGCGACCTATAACGGCGATCATATGTCGATGTATGGCGTAAACGTCGGCGTGCCCAAGACGCTGGTGCGCCATCTGGTGGCATATTGTGCGAATACCTGCAGCGAAAGCGAAAAAGTGCTGCAGGAGGTGCTGCTGGATGTCCTCGACACGCCGGTAAGCCCCGAGCTTTTGCCGCCGGAGGACGGAAAGATCAGCCAGAAAACAGAGGATCTGGTCGGCCCCTACGAGCTCCATGATTTCTTTTTATATCAGCTGCTGCGCTGTGGCTTTGGCCCGGCGAAGATCTACCGGCTTGCCTGCAGGGCATTTGAAGGCATTTACAGCAAAGAAACGATCGGCAAGTGGCTAAAGACCTTTTGCCGCCGCTTCTTTGCACAGCAGTTTAAGCGTTCGTGCCTGCCGGACGGACCGAAAGTCGGAAGTGTCGCGGTATCGCCGAGGGGAGACCTTCGGATGCCTTCGGATGCGAGCCGCATGGCATGGCAGAAGGAACTGGATCAGCTGCCGGGATAAATAAGCCTTCCTTTGCGAATGCGCTGGGCTGGTCAGGTTTGGGGATATGTCGCCTTTTGCAGCGCAGCGTCGATCGCCTGCAGCAGAAGCTGTGACGTGTAGCGGTTTTCGTCCGGGTAGGTGATGCCTTCGAGGGATTGTTTTTCACAGATCTGTTTCGCCAGTGTATCCATGCAGGGTTCGACCAGCGGATACATGGCTGTGACAGTCTGACTTAAATTGACGAGACGGATGGAAAGAATATCGGAGCTGTCCACGACGACCTCTACATCCGCGTGGTCGTTTCCGAGCTGAACCGTGGAGGTGTATTTTCCGGGCAGGTACAGGGAGGTTTCTGCGTCATAGTCCGGTTTTGGAACTGCCTTTTTGGGCAGAAAGATCTGCAGCAGCAAAAAAAGCAGTCCAACGCCTAAAACGAGCAGGATTCCGGTATAGATCAGTTCTTTTAAATGAAGTACGATAATTTTTGTTTTGGAACGCATTGCGATACCCCCGGATATTTTGTTATTCCAGTGTACGCAGGGGTTTTACAGATTATGTCTGTATGGAGGATTTATGAAGATCAGATTTACAAAAATGCAGGGCTGTGGGAATGATTACGTTTATGTCAATGGATTTACGGAGCATATACCGCAGGAAAAGAAGCCGGAATTTGTCCGCTTTGCCAGCGACCGTCATTTCGGGGTCGGCGGCGATGGCGTTATTTTTATCAATCCTTCTGACGAAGCAGATTTTGAGATGGAGATGTATAACGCAGACGGCACAAGAGCGGAAATGTGCGGAAACGGCATCCGCTGCGTGGCAAAATATGCCCATGACAAAGGATTGACCGATCGGGCAAGGTTTTCCATTATCAGCGGCGGAAAAGTGAAATATATGGATCTGACGGTGGAAAACGGCGTGACAAAAGCGATCCGTGTGGATATGGGCGAGCCGATCCTGACGGCGGCAGAGGTTCCGGTTGTTTCTAAAAACCGACAGTCCATCGATGAAGAGATCACTGTGGAGAATCAAACATACCGCATGACCTGCGTGTCTATGGGAAATCCCCATGCCGTTGTTTTCGTGGACAGCACGGCAGATTTGCCACTGGAGCAGATCGGACCGCATTTTGAGCATCACGAGAGATTTCCGAGACGCACCAATACCGAGTTTGTGGAAATCGTATCCCCGGAATATGTAAAAATGCGGGTCTGGGAGCGCGGAACCGGTGAAACCCTTGCCTGTGGAACAGGCTGCTGTGCGACGGCGGTTGCCTGCGTTTTAAACGGCAAAACGGGGCGGAAAGTGACCGTAGAGGTGCTGGGCGGTGCGTTGACGATCCAATGGGACGAAAAGACGAACCATATCTTTATGACAGGTCCGGCGGAGTTTGTCTTTGACGGAGAACTGGAATATGAGGTTTAACACGACAGATGATTCTGAAAAAGAAGATACCGAGAGATTTTTATAAGCTGTTCCGCACCCAGAACATGGAGTATTACATGCAGCTTCTGACCGCTTTGTACGAGGCGGATCAGGAAGCCTATGCCCTGACGCAGCTGACGGATTCGGAATGCAGGAGCATTCTGGCGGAAACGATCGCCAGGGTCAACCTGGTCTGGTGGGAGGATGAAACAGAAAAAACGGAGGACGAAGGCTTTCCCGGGCTTTCGCCCTCCGCTGTTTTGGACAGGTTTGTGAAGTGGGGCTGGCTTTCGAAGGATTTTGATGAAAAATTAAACTGCTATATCATTGGCTTTCCGGAGTACAGCAGGCTGTATGTGGAGCTGTTTGACCGTCTTGAAAAAGAGGACGACAGCATGGAGCGGGAAAGTATTCTGTCTGTATACAGCGCCCTTTACACCTATGATTCGGATCCGGAAAAAAATAACAGCATTTTAAAAAGTGCCCTGCGCACATCCAAAAGCCTCGGACAGATGCTGTCCAATATGCAGGACAGCATGCGGCTGTGGTTCGATGAACTTTCCAAACGAAAGGACTTTATCGGAATTCAGGAGGTTCTGGTCAACGAGATCAACAATCGCGAGAGTGTAAAATATGCAATTTTAACAACGACAGACAGTTTTTACCGCTATAAGGAGGCGGTCAAGGAGCTGATTGCGAAAATCCTGGAGGAAAATGAAAACCGTCGCGAGGGGTTGACGGCGCAGAAGCGGATGCTAATGGCTGCACAGGGCAGCGACAGCAGCGCGCCCGAACTGTCAGAAAGCGCAGGAGGCAGCTATGCAGCGTCCATGCAGGCGAAAGCACTGGCATCCGGCGCGTCTGCGCCCGCCCTTTTAAGGCTGGAGCGCGGCATTCAATTTTGCGAAGAGGCGGCGCAGCTGGTTCTTTTGGTGGAGCGCGAATTTGATTTAATCGAGAAAAAGTATAACCGCCTGATCGAATTGAAAACTGTCTTTGCGCGGCGGGCGCTGGCGAGAATCCACTACCTTTTGCAGGAGGGTGCAGGCGTAGAGGACAGCACACTGGAGCTGATCGGTTTGCTCAACCATAGCGACAAAAAAGAAGCGCTTTTGGAAGAGCTGCGGGACAGCATGTATGTGACGGCACCGTTTTCCATTGTCGGGGACGCGAGCCTTTACAACCGTCGGCCAAGGCTGGAAAATCAGTTCGTACCGCTGGCTCTGCAGGAGGAGGCATCCTCGGAAATCGCAGATTTCGTCCCGAAGCCGCTCTATACCGGCAGACAGCTGGAGGAGTTCAGACGGCGGCATACGAAGAACGGAGTTTTTCAGGTTTTGGAGGATACGGTGCAGTCGGCAGAGGATCTGGAAAAGCTTCTGTTTATCTGGCAGGAGGCGACCCAGAGCAGACAGGAGGAAGACCGGATTTTGCTGCAGGAGGAAATCCATCAGGAGGACGGCTTTTCCTACACCGGTTTTAGTATAGACGAAACGGAGAATTGATACATGTTTTCATATCTGGAGGAACGCACCCCCGCCGAGGTGGAGGCGATTCGAAGAACCATACAGGAGCTGCTTCGTCAGACCTGTATTTTACAGGTAAAATACGATCCGGTGACGCTGACGGCCCGGGATAATGGGCGCTATCAGGTCTGTTTAAAGCACCGGGAATTTATTGCGGACTATCTTTCTGTGATGGGCTGTGAGCTGGTGCACGACCCGCAGGATCATCTGTTCCGGATCACAGGCGACGGTGCAGCGATGGAAAAAATGAGCCTGACGACGACAAAGCTTTTGCTTTTGTTAAAGCTGATTTACCGGGATAAAATCATGGGCGAGGGACTGCATGCAACGGTGACGACCCTGGCGGAAATCCGGGAATATGGCAGAAATACCGGACTGCTTCCGGGAAAATTGAACGCACAGGACTGGCAGGCTGCGCTAAATCTGATGAAAACCCACCAGATGATCGAGCTGCCGGGGGCGATTTTGAACGTAGAGGATCAGACGCCGATCTATATTTACGGGACGGTGAATATTTTCTGCTCGTCCTTGGCAATCAACGAGCTGGTACAGCGTTATCGGGATGACGCAGAAGAAAAAACGACGGAAGGAGAAGAGGAACGTGAAACAGGCGAAGAAGATCTTTACCCGGATGTGTCTGAATAACTGGGGCGGAATCAACCATAAAATTCTGGAATTTCACGAATATGTGAACCTGTTTTCCGGCAAGAGCGGCTCGGGAAAATCCACGGTTATGGATGCGATCCAGGTGATTTTATACGGCAGCTTTTCTCCGAGTTTTTTAAATAAAGCGGCGGACGACGCCAAAAACAGACGAAGCGTGTTGAGCTATCTGCGCGGTGAACAAAAGGACGGCACGGCAAACCGCGAAGGACAGGATTTCTGCTCCCAGATCGTCCTGGAGCTGCAGGATACCGGGACAAAGCAGTATGTCTGCATGGGAATTGCTTTTGAAGTACGGAAAAACGATTCTGAAATACGAAAGTTCGTTTATTTCAGCCATCTCGGAAAAATGCCGGAGGGCGGGTATCTGACGGCAGAGGGCTATCCTTATTCGAACCAGGAGATCCGGGCACTGACAGAGACGCGGATGAAGGAGACGGCAAAAGGCGGCAGGGCAGAGTTAAACCGCATTTATCCGTCCCGGGAGGCGTATATCAGCACGCTGTATGACCAGATCCTCGGCTACATTGACGGGAATCGTTTTATGACCATGGAAAAAAGTGCGATCGCGCTGAAAATGTCCAACGGGACGGGACAGTTTATCCGGGATTACATGTTCCCAAAAAGCGAGGGAGACACCATTGAAACGATCAGCGAACAGCTGGGCGCTTACCGGGACATCAAAGAAAAGATCGACGTGCTGGAAAACAAGATCGGAATGCTTAAAAAAGTGCGGGAAGCCGGACAAAAGCTGACGATGACGCGTGCGGATATCGTAAAGCAGCAGGCGGTGATCCGCTGTATCGACATTGAGGATTTGAAGAACCGGATCGACGCCCTTTTACAGGATCAGGATCGGACGCAGGAGCGTTTGCGGGAGCTTCGGCAGCAGGAAGAAGAGCTGGAAGCCCTGTCTGCCCAGCTGGAAAACGAGCTGATCCTTGTCAGTGCGGACTTAAAGAGCAGCGACCTTGGCAGCCGTCAGGAGCGTCTGGAAGAGCTGGAAAAAAGAAGCCGGATGCTGGCGGACAACGCGGCACAGTGGCGCAAAATCCTGCAGGGACTGCGGCGATGGGAGAGCGACGAGATCGTTGCGGACTATATCAGCAACCGGCTGCTGAATTTGATTGGCGCATTTTGCACCGGACCGGTGACACAGGCGCAGTGTCTGGAGCTGCGCAGCCGTCTGGAAGAGGAACGTCAGAATATCGAAGAAGAGTACGAAACCTATCACGAGCAGGAGCGGCAGCTGTCCAAAGACCTGAAGGAAAAGCAAAAGCTTCTGGACGATATGAAAAACAACCGCAAATCCTATCCGGAGGTGCTGACAAAGGCCCGGACTGCCCTGGAGCAGAAGCTTTCTGCACTGTATGGAAGAACAATCAAGGTGTGGATTTTTGCAGACCTGTTCGATGTTGAGGATGAGGAATGGAAAAATGCGGTAGAAGGACGTCTGGGACGTCTGAAGCTGAGCCTGATTACAGAGCCGAAGGTCGCGGGGGATGCAGCAAAAGCCTTCCGGGAGATGGGACAGTTTGAGGAAATCGATCTGATTCATTCTGAGGCGGTCACAAAGAGCAATCCGAGGGCGGAGGAGGGTTCGTTATACGAGGCTGTGCGGGCGGTCGAGCCCTTTGCAGACAGCTGCTTAAAACGCTATCTGGGACGGATTATGAAATGCCGCACGGTGGAGGAGCTGCGAAGCGCCAAAGACGGTGTGACGCCGGACTGTTATTCCTACAGTAATTTTATTTTCCGGCATCTGAAAAAACGGGATTATACCGTCGGCGCGTGCATCGGAAGCAAGGTTTCCCGCGCACGGCAGCAGGACTATGAAGTAGATGCGCAGCGTCTGAAAAAAGAGCTGGAAGAGGCAAAGCGCATGGCGGACGGTCTGAAGGCGGTCCGGGAGATGGAGAGCCTGAAAGAAGAGCCGGCGTATCTGGAAAGCCTTTCTCGGGCAGCGCAGGAGCTGGAAGCCGTGCTTTTGGAAACACAGGAGACGAAAGCAACCATCGAAAGTCTGCGGATGGGTGCATATAAGGAGCTGGAAGAAAAAGAAGCAGAGCTTCGCAAAAAACGCAGCGAGCTGAAAAAGAGAATATCCGGTATGCAGAATGAAATTGCACAGCAGACCGGTAATCAGGAGCGCATCCGCACGGAGCTGCAGTCCAAAAACGTAGCATTAAAGGAGGCGTCTGTCGGTTATACACAGCAGCCGGAGGTCACCGCAATGGTGCAGGAGGCGTTGTCCAAACGATCCTCCGGCGCGGTCAGGGCCCAGAAAAATGCGGAGATAGAAGCACTTTGTGAAAAGGAGCAGGAGCAGACAGAAGAGCTGTCCCGGGCAAGAAACGCCTATATCCTGCAGTATCCCTCCAGCGGATTTTCCGGCTCGGAGAAATCCAATGAGGGTTATGAGCAGCTGCTTTCCCAGTATGAGACAGATTTTGAGCCCCAGTATCGGACAGAGTTTGAAAAACAATGCGATTTCATTTACCGCAGCCTGCGGGAGAATGTGATCGCAACGATTCACGGCGACATTAAGGCGGCAAAGCGGCACGCTGCGGAGATCAACCGCCTGTTGAAAAAGACGAACTTCTCGGACAGCATTTACCAGATTAAAATCGAGCCTGCCTACAATGAAAACGGTCAGTTTTACGACATGCTCATGGCGCCGGAGTTAGACAGCAAGAACCTGGATAACGACGGCTTTGAGGGGCAGATGTCGCTTGGAGAAGACAGCTTTTATCAGAAATACGAAGCGAAAATCAAACTGCTGACCGATAAGTTCATGCCGGTGAGGGACGATGATGAACGCGTGCTGGAGCAGCACCGCCGGGAAATGGAGCAGTATGCGGATTACCGCAATTATCTGTCCTTTTCCATGTACGAGCAGGTTACGGATGCAGATGGAAACGTGATCCGTGAAAATTTCGTGGATGACATGGCAGGCCGCGATTCCGGCGGTGAGGGTCAGAATCCGAAATACGTCGCACTGCTTGCCGGTTTTGCGATGCTTTACATGCAGCAAACCAACCGCGATAGTCGAATTAAGCTGGTGCTTCTGGACGAGGCCTTTTCCAAAATGGATCAGGAGAGAAGTGCGGTCTGCTTAAAATATGCCCGGCAGATGGATCTTCAGCTGATTGTCTGCGTGCCTGACGAACGCTTACAGTCCCTGATCCGCAACGTGGACTGTGTGTATGGTTTCCGCCGCCACAAAAACCAGATCTCAATGATGCATATCGACAAGGGAAATTATCTGGAGCTCTTGGAAGGCGTAGAATAGAGTACAAGATTGCCCCGGGCAGCGGTGACACGATCGCTAGCCCGGGGCATTTTTTCCACGCAGCTGCAGACTGCGAGTTTCACTGTTTATTCTACCGCACTGAAGAAGATCCATGTTCCGGGAGCAACTTCATGTTTCTGCCCGGCAATCGTGATGACTGCATCAACCGGCGTTTCAATTTCGTATCTCCATTGATCGCCCTGCAGTTTCCAGTCGGAACGGATCAGACCATGGCGGGAGCGATAGGAGCAGGAAAGCCAGCCGAGGCGTTTGTCGGGAAGCGGAGAGACAGAAATCTTTTCATAGGCGGGATAGCCGTCAAGCGGACGGATTCCGGCGGCGTTTCCATATACCCAGTCAGCGACTGCGCCGTAAGCGTAATGATTATAGGAATTCATGTCGCGGGTCCAGAAATCGCCGTTTTCCATAATACCGTCCCAGT
>OIXV01002889.1_pt1 | contig 13211 bp, 13 predicted proteins | sample 1587771 | NCBI WGS metagenome assembly OIXV01 (sample SAMEA3888893, study PRJEB22519) | human gut metagenome | biome: human gut; feature: human-associated habitat; material: faeces | place: Denmark | collected 2010
TCTGTGGAAAAGAAAGCATTGTGGAAACAGCAAAAGAAAAATGTAAAATAATAGAAGAAATGATTTCGCGTGATAATAATCTGCTTAATATATCAAAGCTGTGTAAAGTTGCAGATGTATCAAGAAGCGGTTTTTATAGCTGGAGAAAAAATAAAGACAAAAGAGAAGCCAAAGAAGAAAAAGATCGAAATGATTTTGAACTTATTTTAGAAGCATATAGATATCGTGGATTTGATAAAGGTGCAAGATCTATACATATGAGACTGCTTCACACCGGTGTGAGAATGAATATCAAGAAAATACGAAGACTAATGAAAAAATTCAATTTAAAATGCAGTATAAGGAAAGCCAATCCATACAGAAGAATGGCAAAATCTATGCAGACCAGCAATATAGCTGCCAATTTGGTTGATCGTAATTTTATACAGGAGCCAAGACTAATTATATTGACAGATATAACTTACCTTTTTTATGGAAAAGAAAGAAAAAAGCATATATGTCAGTAATGAAGGACTGTTTTACAAATGAGATACTGTCGTATGTAGTGAGCAAATCACTAGAGGTTGATTTTGTTTTAAAAACAGTTAATCTGCTTATGGAAAATCATGGAAGTTCGTTAAAAACCAATAAAACAGTTATCAATAGCGATCAGGGTTGCCATTATACAAGCATTGCATTTCGAGAATTATTGAAAGATAAAAAACTGAGACAGTCAATGTCAAGAAGAGGGAACTGCTGGGATAATGCACCACAGGAATCATTCTTTGGTCATATGAAAGACGAACTGGATCTGTCAGAGTGCTACAGCTATGAGGAGATATTAAACGCAGTTAGGGATTGGACAGAATACTATAATACAGAACGTTATCAATGGGACTTAGCAAGGTTGTCACCTGTTGAGTATTATCAATATATGACAACAGGAATTTATCCTCTGATAATCCCTAAAGCAAAAGGTGAAAACAATCAATCAGAGGCATCACTTTGATGCCTCTACACAACAAACAAATATATAATAGAAATCTGAAAAGGAAAAAGTCATAGTGTCCTTGACAAAGGGTACACTTTATTTTTCTTCAACTGTTCTGTGATAGATTGCTGTATGTTGATTGCTGGTATAATTAGCAATGCTTTCAGTAGCAGATTGTACTTGTAATATTCCAGTCAGCTTTTTAGCAACTTCAAGATTCGTATTTGGATACAGATGACCATAAGTGCCGAGTGTTGTCTGTATTTTTTCATGTCCTAAACGTTCCTTGATAAGTAAAGGATTTTCGCCCATGCTGATAAGCAATGAAGCGTGTGAATGTCGCAAGGCATGAATTTTAATACGATGAACACCTGCTAAATTTGACAACTTTTCCAAAGCTCTGGGAAGCGTTGTTTTACTGGTTGGAGTTCCGTTATAACTTAGTACAAGTGGACAATCGGGAAGAACCTGTTGCTGAACACTTTGCCAAGCCTTTAGCTCATTGAGTGTATCTGAATCAATATAAATAGTACGGATACTTGCCTGTGTTTTCGGCTCAACGAATTTATAGTCCGTCATTGTTCGGTAATATAATGTTTTGGTAATGCTAAGCAAGCCTGTTTCAAAATCTATGTGAAGCCTAGGTCGTATAGGTAATATAATAATAGAATAGGAGAAATTTTAACGTATTTTGTGGGGATTTATATATTCCCACATTTTTTGTCTGTATTCAAAAACAAGATAAAAAGAGAATAAAAATTGCGATATAAGCATAATATGAATTGTATATGGGTAAAATATAAAAAAAACGAAAATATATATTGCGTTTTGTGAGAGGTGGTGCTATACTGTGGATACGATACAGAAAGAAGGGTATGATGTTATGAAGATACAAGCAGTATTGATTGATGGATTTAAGAATTTGTCAAATGTGAAGATTGGCTTTGATAACATTACAGCATTAGTGGCGTTAAACAATTTTGGAAAATCAAATGTATTATCGGCAATTGACTTTGGGTTAAAATTTATCAAAGCCACAATAGAAGATAAAGCTGATATGATGTCAAATTCGAATTTAATACCAATTAATAGCCGAATATTTGGGAAAAATTATAGATTTGAGATTGAAGTTCTGACAGAAATGGATAGCGTCGAATATCGTGTACTTTTTGGGTATGAATTTGCTTGGAAATGCGATGAAGATGCAGAACCATGTATTGTATCGGAAACTTTGAAAATTCGACCGGAAGAGAAGGGACAAAAATATACACAGCTGATTAATAGAGATGTTCAAAAGGCATTGTATAAAAGTTCTGAAACAGGAAGGTGCTCTTCTAAGATAAATGTCGAAACGACAGAATTAGTTGTTAATAAACTTAGGGCATATGATGAGATTTTTTATGCTGAAGTTATTAAAAAACTGAATACTATGAGATTCTATATGGAAAATAATTTGGATGCAAAAAATTTTTATCAGCCAGATCCTATTATTCGTAAAGGGTTAGAAGATATGACTGTTGATGCTGAAAATCTTCCACGTGTTATTTATCAATTGCGCGAAAAAAATCCAAAGAAATTTGAATTGTTAAAGGATGTCTATAAAGATTTGTTCCCAGATGTTGAAGATATAATTGTAAAACAATACAAATTCAATGGAGGAGATAACGGACAGTTGCCGGCAGATGCCCCATTTATAATAACTAATGCGATTCATATTTTGTATGTAAAAGACAAAAATTTGATGCACCCGATAGATTTTGCGATGATGTCGGATGGAGCAAAAAGAGTATTTATGATATTGACTCGAATTATTTTAGCCAATGTAGCAAATGTGTCATTGATTGCAGTTGAAGAACCGGAAAATTCTATACATCCAAGTTTATTTCGAGACTACATTCAGATTATTTGTCAGTTGTTGGAAGATTGTAAAATAATTATAACAAGTCACTCACCATATATTATAAGTTATTTAGAACCATCATGGATTCATGTTGGTGTAAATAAACAACCAGGAGTTGCTGAATTTTTCACATTTAAAAAATCGGGTCAACGTTTACTACAACAGGATGCTGCTAATTTCAAAATGAGTACAGGAGATTACTTGTTTTCAATGTTGGCGGATGAAGAAAGTAATTGGGAAGACTACTTGGAGTGTGATGTAAATGAATAAATGTCTGGTGCTGTTTGTTGAAGGAGATACAGAAGTTGAATTTTACAAGCGTGTAATTGCAAATGCTAGGCAAAAACGATCTGGCGGTACATTTGATATAAATATCGAGTGTAAAAACGTCAAAGGAGTCGGAGGATTTAAGAATATTGCACTACGTAAGTTTATTAAAGAGATAAAGCCAAAGTATGACGAGGAATGTGAATTTAGTATTGCTTTATGTAGAGATACTGATATTTTTGAATTATCATCTAAGCCTCCAATAGAATGGGATGAAGTAGAGGCAGAATTTCGTGAAAACGGTGCAAGACAAATAATTCATATAAAAGCAAGACACTCTATTGAAGATTGGTTCTTATTGGATGCGAAAGGAATAATAACATTTTTGCGTTTGCCAAAGAAGACCAAAATTGCTGGCGGTAATGGTTATGAAAAACTGAAAAGACTTTTTAAACAGGCAAATAAAATGTACTATAAGGGAATGAAAAGCAATGGTATGGTTGAACGCTTGGATATTGAAAAAATAGTACAAAATGTTTACGATGAATTGTATCAGTTATATAGAGAACTGGGAGTAGAAGAGTAGAAAGAAGGTGATAGATAATCACGGGAGTAGAGGTGAATGCGATAACTAAAAAAGCTGAAGCGGCAACTTCAGCTAGTTGTTAATGACCATATTGATCATTAGATAGTCTTACAACATCTAATTTATCATTTATCATTCAATATTACAATCCCGAAACTGTTGTTCGATGTAGATTATCCAAAGTGGGTCATTCTTTGTTCAAATAGAGATATAAAATTTAATAAAGAACGAGGAGATTTGGTATTATGAATTTAAAAGTTACAAAACAATCTGATACGGGATTAAATATGGAGTTTGTTAATGTTGATTCGGGAAGACATGTATCTCTAGAACATGCTATTCGTCAAATTGAGAATGGAAATCCGAATTATCAAAGATATCAAACAGTTAATTTGCCTAATGGGACGAAATATATACGTTCAAAGGCTGATGGAAACGAAAAAAATAATATTGAATAGAGGTAGAAGAATGATAATACAAAAGCGAAGAATTAATAATATTGAGACTTATATGAAACGTCTCGGTACAATAAAACAATTTTATATATGTGTTAAGAATTGTACTCAAAATAAAAATCTGTTAATACAGAAGAACGTATGTGTTAAAACAATACAAGGGCATAAATTTGTTCCAGGTCCAGTTGGTCCTATTACAAGTTATAATGCAAATGGGAAAACGTTGGTTAAGAAAAATTTAGAAAAAGAGCCAAGAACAATTGAACATGATTATCATGTAATTGATTGGCATGGTCAAGATCATTATGGAACGTGTTATCAAACTAGGATGTGTTTTCCGATAGAAGTGTTATTGCCACCATGTGAAGAAATTACTATTGAAGAAAGAATTATTCGCTCGGAGGTATTGAAACAAGACGAATTGAATAGAGTGAAACATATAATTAATATGTTTTTAGAAATATTTGGTATGTGTGAAATTGTGGATGAGAACTTACAACCCATTTGTTCTGGAATAGTAAAAAATGTACCATGGACAATATTACCACCGGGAAAGTATCCCTGGGATAAAGCTAAGGAACATCTTAAAAATTATTTTAATAATGTTTCTGATGGTAAAAAAATGACGATAGAAAAAAGACATAAGATTTTGGCGGATTATGAACCGGATTTTTTGGCGATTGGTGAAGAAAATTTTAGAGGGTATGTTGTGTATGGGTATACCCAAAAAGATATGTATTATTTTGAATCTAATGAGCCAGGTAATGCAACATATGTATTTAAAGGTAAATGGGAGAATGCTTCAAAATTAACCAAGAGAGATATTATTTCTGGCAATTTGTGCTATAGAAGATTGACACATACGGAAAAATGGGGGAATAGTATTTCGCAATTAATGAATGGTTAATGTCTGTGGCAACAAATTGGCAACAGAAAATCAGCAAGCCAAAATAATATATGTAACAGAGATAAAATAATGGCAAAAAAGACATAAAACTTAAACAAATATATTTAAGAATGTCTTTGGACTTGCCGAGTTTGAATAACGGACAAAAAACCTCGGATGCCCATTTTACAAGGGTTTCCGAGGTTTTGTTATGTCTGTTGGCTCTATTTAAGAAATTTTGATAGGTAAAAACGTCGACGGATTAAAAAATATAGGATTTGAGCAACCAAACAAAAAACATAGATATAATAAATCCGATTGTGGCACTTAGTAAAGCTGAAAGCAGTTGCTGATAAGGACGTTTTCCTTTTTCTTGTGCTTTTTCAATTTCATCTAATTGCTTTCCTTCGGTGAATGCCACAATTTCTTTGTACGTCATAATATCATTTTCTTTTTTGAACTTTTCTACTCTTAAAGCGTAATATATCATAATTAAGAAAAGAATTCCCCAAACGATATATCCACAATATCCTAAAAATACTGCCAATGGCACAGCTGCAATGACAGTTAATATTAAAAGTACTGTAAAAATAGCTCCATCACGATTAAATTTCTGTATAGCTTCTTTGCTAATTTCTTCTTTCATAGTAGTAATATCTCCTTTGATTAGTTGATCAAGAGAGATGTGAAATGTTGAACTTAACAGTAGCAGGCTATGAATATCTGGATAACTTTTATCATTTTCCCAATTAGAAATAGTTTGTCTTGTGACATATATTTTTTCTGCAAGTTCTTCCTGAGATAAATTCATATCTGTTCGATATCTTTTTATCTGTTTATACAGTTCCAATGCGCGTCCTCCTTTTTACGTGTTTTTTCTCTCGACCTAGACATATCGTATTAAATGTTAGTAAATGATTCTATCAAAATGCTTTTACATAGAGTAAATTCAATAGTCAAAGGTCTTTTACATAGTAGAATGAGAGGTTATATCTATTGTGGAAATACTTTTACAGTAATTCTGTTGGTTCCTTTTTTGACAACCATATTATCATCTACTAGATGATTTTTTATATCTTCTATGTTCTGCTCAATCTCAGTGATAGTTTCTGCATAATTATCTTCGGGACTCAATTTATTCTTGGAGTTTTCCAGATTTTCTTTTATTTGCTTTGCTTTAAGATAGGTGCAAAGTTTATTGTTGATAGCAGCGTTCTGAAAAGAAAATTTCACAGTAGAAGGGATAAACTCTCCATTTTCATCTCTTTCTGCTTCAAATTTCATATCTACTTGCTCATCTAATTTAAACAGTAAAGAAAGTACATCAGATACAGTTTCTATATCAAAATCCATGAATAGATTAATGCTGATGCCAAGAGCGTTTGTGATTTTCAGTAATTGATCCGGCTTTGGATTGCGAATACCATACTCATACTTTTTGATAGTAGCCGGATTTATGCCGGAAAGATTTCCCAACATTTCTTGTGATATTCCACGTATATTCCGATAATATTTGATTTTTTCTCCGACAGTCATAGTGTTTCTCCTTTTTGTGCTTTGTGGGTATAGAGATAGTTTAGCACATTGGGACACATTTGTGTATAAAAATTTATGAAAAATACTTGACGAACACAAATGTGTACTATATAATACGAATTACAAGGAACACAAAAGTGTACTAAGATTAAAGAGGAAAGGAGAAATGAATATGGAGAATACGATGAAAATGTATATTACCGCAGATGAAGTTGCTGAATTACTCGGAGTATCTAGAGGGTATGCATATAAAGTTATTCGAGGACTGAATGATGAGTTGAAAGCAAAGGGATTTCGAGTGATTTCAGGGAAAGTGCCAAGAAAGTATTTTCAGGAAAAATATTATGGAATGGTTGTTTAGAAGAAAGAGGGGATGAAGATATGCCGGCAACAAGAGACGGAAAATTATGGCGCAGTCAGTTTTATTATAAAGACTGGCAGGGAGTACGCCGCAAAAAGAACAAACGAGGTTTTAAGACAAAAGGAGAAGCAGATGAATGGGAAAGAAACTTTCTTCAGCAACAGCAGAAGAATCTGGATATCAGTTTTGAGAATTTTGTAGAAATTTATTTTGCGGATATGGAGAACCGTTTACGGGAAAGCACGATTATTAATAAGCGATATGTGTTTGACTTGAAAGTAACTCCGTATTTCAAACATAAGAAAATGTGTGAAATTCAAACTTCAGATATCAGAGCATGGCAGAATGAGTTGATTAAAAAGGGATATGCTCCGACTTATCTGAAAAGTATTAACAATCAGTTGGCAGTGCTTTTTAATTATGCTGTACGCTATTATGATCTGCGTGATAATCCTTGCAGAAAAGCAGGAAGTATCGGAAAGAGCAAGGCTGATGAAATGGATTTTTGGACAAAACAGGAGTTCAAAGAGTTCTTGCCATCTATGGATAGTAAGCCTGAAGCAAGAATGGCATTCCTGCTCTTATATTGGACTGGTATGAGAATTGGAGAATTGCTTGCTTTAACTTATGAAGATATAGACTTAGAAAAACGTTGTATCACGATTAACAAGTCATATCAGCGTTTGAACGGTAAGGATATGATCACGCCGCCGAAGACTCCGAAAAGCAATCGTCAAATATCTATTCCGCCATTTTTAGCGGAAGAATTAAAAGAATATTGCAGTATGTTGTATGGAATAACGGCAAATGAAAGAATGTTTCGATTTACAAAATCATTCATGGAACATGAAATGGTTCGGGGGATAAAAGAAACAGGTGTTAGACGTATCCGTCTGCATGATTTAAGACACCCGTATGTCAAGCCCACGACAAAAAAATTTATAACTTTTTTTGAAGTTTTTCGGGCAGCCTCATAGCTGCCAATAGCTGTTTCAAATGGGTGTTCACGGTTATACCTCCTTTTCAGATTCCTTTGTTTCTAAGAAATCCTGTGTTGCATATTCAATCTCAATCCGCTCTCCTGGAAAGACGTAAACTTTGTTGATAAGCCGGTCAATCAGAGCTTTTGTCAGCATATTGGCGTTTCCGACTTCCTGCATAATTTCCTGTTGTTTCAACTTGATTTCATAATCACTTTTTATCTGCTTTGTCTGTGCAGTAATGACAGCATGAACATTTTTGGCTTGTACCAGTTCCGTGTCATAAACCGCTTTTCGTGTTCGATAGGTTTCCAAATCAATCTCTCCAAGCGCATACTGCTCATAAAGATGCCGCTTGCTGTCTTGAATAGAACGGAGTTTTTCTTCATGTTCGGCCTGCTGGACTGTCTGCAAATCCAATTTATCCTTATTGCTGTCAATTCCCAATGCCGGACACATTTGAGCCCGAATTGTTTCAAATACAACCTGCTCCAGATCAGCCATCTTTATGCGCACACCATGACAAGGAAGCGTTTCAGCCACCTCGGAATGACGGCAATAAAACCACGCACCATTTCGTAGAGACATTGCATGATCGCAGCATCCACAGAATACCTTACCGCGGAGCAGATAATCACGCGGTTTTTTATTTGACAGAGAGAAACGCTTAATTGAAGCATTGGCTTTTTCAAATAGATCCACACTTATAATAGCCGGATGATGGTTCGGGATTTTGAACCACTCACTTTCATCCTTTAACTGTGTATGTCGGCTGCCAATCTCTTTTACCTTTCTCTTGCCAATTACATAGGTACCGATATATCTTTGATCTTCTAAAATACGCAGGACCGTTGATGTACTCCAAACGCCGTTTGTTCGGGAAACATTGTAATAGTCCTTGCCTTTAAGTTTGCGATATTCCCCAGGGGTGGGGATATTCATGGCATACAATTTTCTTGTGATCTCGGCTGCGGTGTTGCCTTCAGACGCCCATTGAAATATCATCTGCACATTCGAGGCAACATCCTCGTCCGGTTCCATACGTCCGTCTGCACTCTTGCGATAGCCGTAAGGACAGATGACACTCTGATATTCCCCACGACGCATCTTTGCGTATTTTGCACTTTTGGTTTTCATGGACATATCCCGGCTATACCACTCGCTGATAAGATACTTGAAAGCAATATCAATCCCTCCGGTATCACCTTTGAAATTAGCTGTGTCAAAATCATCACTGACGGAAATAAAACGGGTGTGATAAAGAGGAAATACCCGCTCAATAAAATAGCCGGTTTCAATGCTGTTACGTCCAAATCGGGAAAGGTCTTTTACAATAATACAGTTGATTTTTCCGGCCTGAACCATTGTTAAAAGTTCCTGCACCGCCGGACGCTCAAAGTTTGTCCCCGTATGACCGTTGTCAATAAATTCCAAAATCTCGCTGTCATCCCATTCCGGCAGAGACATAGCTTTTTCACGAAGAATCAGTTTTTGATTTGGTATGCTCAAACTTTCAGTTTTGAAATCTTCCACAGAAAGACGGATATAAAGGGCAATCACATAGTTGCGCACGGTTCCACCGCCTTTCCCTGAAATTCATTTTTGAAACGGAAGGTCACATGAATATTCCGCTCGTGGTCTATCTCAATTCGTTCAATGAGCCGTTCGATCAGTTCTACAGTCAGTACGTGATCCTGTGCCAGTGTTTTTGCATCCTTTTCCATTGCACGGTATCTGGCAAGCTGGTTGTCCAGAGAGTCCATAGATTTTTCAAATACTTCAATCTCACCAGACAGAGCATTGATAGCATGTTCATAATCCGCTTTCAATTCAAAGTATTCGTCATTTGTCAAAATACCCTGCACAAAATTTTCATATAGGCCACGGATCAGCCGGCGTGTTTTTTCAATTTCCTGCCGTTTGGCCGACATCTGAATTTTCAGCTTATCTTTTTCCTGTTTTTGTCTTGTCTCCAACTGAAAGAGTGGCAGCGACATTCCCAGCGCAACTGTCAGCTCTTTTTCAAGAATAGCCGTAACAGTAGAAATCAGTTCTTTCTCTTGTATCATCGCACCTTTGCAGCTATCTTTTTCTACCCGGCTGTTTGTAAGGCAGTGGAACCAGTAAGTGTCGGGTCCTTTCCGGCGCTCGGCGCGTTGCCTGTGAAGGCTTCTGCCACAATCAGCACAGAACACTTTACCTTTGAAAATGTTTGGCGTGTAGGGACGTTTTGGAGTTGCTTTGCTTTCTTCACAGATCTGTTTTCTGTATTCCTGAACTGCATTAAACAACTCATGGCTGATGATCGGTTCATGGGTGCATTTTGCAATAATCAGATTATCTTCTCCAGCCTTGACCTGCTGATGATCTACAATCTTTGTTTTTCCTTGCACCAGATCGCCTGTATAAACTTCGCTTTCTAAGATTTTCATCACTGTGCGGGTCTGCCATTTGCCACTTCCGATCAGTCCCGGACTGGTAATCTCGCCAGTGGTCTTTTTATAATGGCTCGGTGCCGGAATTCCCATCTCATTTAGATTGCGGACAATCCGGTTCAGTGCCACATGCTCATGTGCCCATTCAAAAATCTGTTTTACCACAGGGGCAGTATTTTCATCAATCAGAAGTTTATGGCAATTATCCGGGTCTTTCCTGTAACCGTAAGGCGCCCGTGCACCAATATAGTCGCCATCTTTCATAGCCTGCCGCGCCTGTGCTTTGATTTTTCGTCCAATGTCCAGAGCATAGGCTTCATTGATCATATTTTTCAAAGGCAGCATGATACCACCATGAAGATTTCCGGAATCCGCTGTGTCAAACTGATCCGTAACAGCAATGAAGCGAACATTATGAGCATGGAAATACTGTTCGATATAATAACCTGTGTCAATAGAATTTCGCCCTAATCGGGAAAGATCCTTAACAATCACACAGTTAATGTGGCCTGCTTCAATATCAGATAGCATTTGCTGAAATCCAGGGCGGTGAAAATTTGTCCCTGTCGCTCCGTTGTCGATATAAGTATCATACACAACGAAGTCCGGTTTATCCGAAAGAAAGTCATTCAGTACCAGTTTTTGGTTTTCTACTGAGCAACCCCGCTTTTTGTTATCCTCCACAGAAAGACGGATATACAGAGCCACATGTACATACAAAGATGGTGCCGGCATAGGAGCTGCCGTCTGTTTTCTGCTTTTTCTTGCCATTTAGCTCACCATCCTTTCTTCATTTTTTGTAGCAATCTGTTCAGCCAAAGAGATTGCTTTCTGATATTCATCCTGGTAATTAAATTCAATATGCAGTTCATCTTTACCCATTACCCGTATGCTTCGGATAAGCTGCATGACTGCCCGGCGGTCAATATCCTCCATAGTAGAAAATTTCATAAAATGGTTGATCCAACGGTTTCGTTCGCTTCGGTTTTCCAATACATCTGTAAGTTTATCGTTCCATTCAGCGATTGCCTTTTGGAACAGTTCAATATCTGCATTGTATTTTCGCTTATAAGAGAGAAATTCTTCCTTTGTCAGAATTCCACTCACCAGATTTTCATAGAGTTTTGCCTTAAAGCCCTCGGTCTGTGCCACACGCTTTTCATTTACTCTGATCTGTGCGGCATATTCCTGCGCCAATTCCCGGTTGATCCGTTCCTGACTGATACTGGACAGCAGGGCATCCAGAGAAGCAACATTTTCAATATGTCCTTTCAAACTGTCCTGCACACATTCAATCAGATCCGACTCTTTCAGCATGACCGACGATGTGCAGCCATTCTTTTTGCCGGTCGGGCAGTAATAATAGTGATACTCTTTGTCTTTATAGCGGTTCGTCTTGCGGGTCATACGGCAGCCACAGCATCCGCAGATCAAAATACCGGAAAACAGGTAAACCTTATCCGATTTGGGAGAAGTCCTTGTGTCAATCCTGCGGAGCCGTTGCACCAGATCAAAATCGTGCTTTTGTATGATCGCTTCATGGGTTCCCTCCACACGAATCCATTCCGAAGAAGGTTTGTCCTCACGCTCTTTTAATTTGAAATGGGGCGTTGTCTGTTTGCCCTGGACCAGTGTTCCGGTGTAAGTTTCATCCTGCAAAATGCGGATGATTGTAGTTGCAGACCATTTGCAATCCTTTCGGTCTGTATAGCCACCTTTTGCATGAGGCATTCCGTGATTGCGCTTATACGCTAAAGGCGAAAGAATTCCTAATCGGTTCAGTTCATCCGCTATATGGGAAGCGCTGAATCCCTCCAGCCGTTTTCTGAAAATATCCCTCACAACATTAGCAGCATATTCGTCTACTTCCAAGCTCTTGTGTTTATCGCCGACTTTCACATAACCATAAATGGTAAAAGCACCTACAAAATCCCCGCTGCGCCGTTTTACTTCCAGGGCGCTCCGTGTCTTAACGGAAATATCCCGACAGTAAGCCTCATTCATAATGTTTTTGACAGAAACCGTGAGATCATCGGCAGCGTCATTTTCCGTGTCCACATTATCGTTAATTGCGATAAAACGCACTCCATAGGCTGGAAATACCCTGCGCATATAACGGCCTGTTTCTATGTACTCACGACCTAAGCGGGAGAGGTCTTTGACAATCACGCAGTTAGCTTCGCCTTGTTCGATCATCCGCATCATTTCCTGAAATGCCGGGCGATCAAACAAAACACCACTATAACCATCGTCAATTTTTTCTGCCACAACCTCAATTTCCGGGTGTCGGGCTATGTAGTCATCGATCAGGCGCCGCTGGTTAGCAACGCTGTCACTTTCTACTGTTTTATCATCCGTATAAGAAAGACGGATGTACTTAATCGCTTTGTAAACCTGCATAAAAAAACACTCCTTTCGTTGCACAGAAAAATCCCCGCAATTCAAGAAGTGTGGTTATGCCATATTCAATTCCTTTTCCGATTCTTATTCTACCATGCTTTTACGGAAAAGTCAGCCCCTTTCTTAAAATTGCACCTATCGCAAAATACCCTTGATACATTCTTCCAGGGTAGCACCTTCAGCAGAAAAGCTGGCCTGTACAGTAAAACGCCCACACTTAAAATGGTATGGATTTTTGATTTGCTGAACGAATTCTGCAATCCGTTCATCACGGGAAAGTTCTTTGTTGACAGAGACATCCCGAATGTCTACCAGTGTACCCACTTCACTGACAATGGTATTCAATTCCATAGTATCAACTCCCTTCTGAAAACTGTGTTATCAAAACCACATGAATAGGTCGGATCTATGGTTATTACACACATAAATCCGGCC